>Ga0315281_10014533_pt1 | contig 10611 bp, 6 predicted proteins | sample YL17G07_0_MG_FD_204540 | JGI IMG/M metagenome (GOLD analysis project Ga0315281, IMG submission 204540) | Sediment microbial communities from Yellowstone Lake, YNP, Wyoming, USA - YL17G07_0 | ecosystem: Environmental > Aquatic > Freshwater > Lake > Sediment | place: USA: Wyoming | collected... | reverse complement strand
GCAGCCGTCTCAAATGCCGGCGGGCTCGGTGTGCTCGCGGGAGCGCAATACAATCCCGATAATTTGAGAAAGGCAATCCAGGAAATCCGCAAACTTACCGACAAACCTTTCGGTGTTAACCTGACCCTGGGAATGGGTTCCGGACCGAATGCTAAGGTAGTTATCGAGGAAAAGGTACCTGTAGTCAATTATTCACTCGGTAGACCCCCTGAAATTCAGCCTTTTATCCAGGGAATTCATTCCTACGGCGGAAAAGCTGTTGGAACAATCGCCCTGGTAAGGCATGCCCAGCGCTCCGAGCAACTCGGCGTGGATGCCATCATCATAACAGGTTATGAAGCAGCATCTCATTCCGGTAACGTCGGTGCACTGGTCCTTGTCCCGCAGGTCGTAGAGGCTGTAAAAGTACCCTGCATCGGCGCAGGCGGCTACGCGGATGGCAAAGGCTTAGCAGCGGCACTGGCACTTGGCGCTGAAGGTATTTCAATGGGCACACGTCTTGCGGCCACCAAAGAGGCTGAAGTATCTGACGCAATTAAGAATGTCTGGGTAAAATCTACCGAAGAAGATACTGTCATCGATCCGACCTTCGACGGCATCAACTGCCGGGTCCTGCGTAACAAGAAAGCCGAAGAAATGCTCAACAAGAGAAGCCTTCCGTTATTCGATGCCTGGTCAGCTGGCATGTTCATGAAAAAAGAACTTAAGATGAGCAATGGACAGCTCATCAAGACTGCTAACCAGATGAGAAAAAGCCGCGGTGGTGGTATGAAAGGCCTCGCATCTGCTATGCGCTTCTCCGTCGGCGGAAGGTTATTCAGAACAGCGACTGTGGATGGGGATCCCGATAATGGTATCCTGATGATGGGACAGACAGTCGGCCGCATCCACGATATCCCCACTGTTCAGGAAGTTATCGAACGCACAGTAGCAGAAGCCAAGCAAATACTCGCCAAGATGAATAAACAGATACCCGATTAGATAATTATATAAGCGGAGATAATTACCGCAGAATAAAGAGGCAGGTAGTGTCACAGGATAAGATGCTACCTGCTTTTTTTATCTATCTAGAATATAAAGGAGGCTTTAGATGTTTAACACACGGGTTACAGAGTTATTCGGCATAAAATACCCCATAATTCAGGGCGCACTAGGCGGGGGTTTAGCAACTCCTGAGCTTGTCTCCGCGGTATCGAATGCTGGTGGTCTCGGCATGATCACTGCTCTCAACTACGGATCGGCACAAGAACTGCGCGATGCAATAAAAACGACCCGGAAGCTAACGAATAAACCGTTCGCCGTGAACGTGACTCTTCTACCAACGATGCGGCGTATACCATATGAAGAATATTTTGTCGCAGCTATCGATGAAGGTGTACGCATTTTTGAAACTTCTGGCAGGCTGCCGGAGCCATATGTCAAAATGGTCAAAGACATAAAGGGCAAATTCATGCATAAAGTTGGAAGCTCGCGTCATGCAAAATCCGCCGAGCGCATCGGAATAGATGCGGTAAATGTAGTCTGCTTCGAATCGGCAGGACACCCCTTGCCCGACGATGTGGCTGCTTCGGCTCTTATTCCGGCATGTGTCGATGCAGTTAAAATCCCTGTAATCCAGGCGGGAGGAGTTGCTGATGGGCGTGGCTTTGTTGCAGCGCTGTCGCTGGGGGCGGAAGGTGTGATGATGGGCACACGTTTCACTGCCAGTAAGGAATGTGCATTTCATCCCAGGCTCAAAGAGTGGTTTACGCAGCTTACTGAGAAAGACACCATGCTTGTCCACCGTGCCATTAATAACCTCGAGCGCGTTGTGCGCACACCATTTACCGAAAAAATCCTGGAATTAGAGGAAAAAGGGACACCTGCCAAGCAAATTCTTCCACTAATAGCCGGAGAGAGAGTCCGCTCTGCGTACGAGACCGGTGAGACCGCCAATGCAATGGTCACAGCAGGTCAAACCGTTGGCCTTATCCATGAGATTCTGAGTGTTAAAGAGATTATCGACGGGATTATTTCGCAGGCTGGAAAGATAATCGATAAATTAAACGTGATCTCAAAACAATAGAAAGTAATTCTCTCCTTGTGCGAGATAATTATTAAGTAGGTAGCCGTATTAAGGTTAGTCCCCAAAATACGACTATTAGTTAATAATCGCCTGCACAATATTTACAATATTTATTAATAAAATCCTCTCCCCTTGTGGGAGAGATGAAGATAGGACGCGAAAAGTAATTGCTATTACCTCTCCCCTTTTCAAGGGGAGATTGAGAGGGATTATCCTTTATAAAAGAGATTTAGAAGGTCTTTAGCTCCTTTGTAATCCCCAACTTGATCGAAGATCCATTATTACTCAGGTCTAGCGCGCGCCTCCAACCACTTTTTCTTTTGGGTAAGGCGCACTTTTTCATTGGTCGGCTTGTAGTCTGTGAGAAATTTCTGTCTGTATGTTTCAAACGTATCATCCAGGATAGAATTCCGGATTGACACGATGAGATGGCTCATAAAAACCAGGTTATGGATCGTGGCAAGTCTGTAAGCGAGTAATTCTTTGCTCTTGAATAGATGATGCAGGTAAGCGGCTGAAAAATGCTGGCATGTATAACAATTACAGTTGTTTTCAACAGGTTCGGCCTGCTCTCGGAATCTTGCGTTAAGAATATCTACCCTGCCCGACTTTGTATATAATGCGCCGTTCCTGGCAACCCGTGTCGGCAGAGCGCAGTCAAAAATATCAACACCCCTACCAACACATTCAATAATATCCTCAGGCGCGCCAACACCCATAAGATAACGGGGATGATCGGAAGGTAATAATGCTGCTGTATATTCTGTTATGTCAAGTGTTTGCTGCTTCGGCTCCCCGATACTCAAGCCACCAATTGCGTATCCGTCAAAGTCCATTGTAGTCAGAGTTTCGGCAGATAATTTTCTTAATTCTGGTATTATACCGCCCTGAACAATGGCAAAGAGAATCTGGTCTGGTTTTTCATGAGCTTCAAGACAACGTTTCGCCCAGTAATGTGTACGTACCATCGCAGCATATACCTTATCTCTGTTTTCATCGTGTCCGATACACTGATCGAGCACCATGATTATGTCCGCACCAAGTATTTCCTGGTATTTAATAGCCAACTCAGGCGTCAGAAAATGTTTGCTGCCGTCAATGTGCGACCGGAAAGTGACTCCATCATCCATAACATTCATTAGCCTGGATAGACTGAATATCTGATATCCGCCGCTATCAGTGAGTATTGCTCCGTCCCATCCCATAAACTTATGCAAGCCTCCCAGTTTCTGGATAACGTCAATACCCGGCCGTAGATACAAATGATATGTGTTAGAAAGAATCATCTTCAACTCAAGTTCATGGACTTCCTGAGGTGTTAGCGTCTTCACCGAAGCTTGTGTTCCAACCGGACAGAGAACTGGTGTTTGAATCACTCCATGCGATGTAACAAGTTCACCAGCACGTGCCTTGCCTGAAGTTTTTATTAGGTTAAAATTTTTCATGGTCTGATTTCAGATTTATTCCCAATTCCTTGAGGTGTTCACTAAGATCCCTCTTGATCTCTCCTTCGACAGGCTCAGGACAGGTTCTTTACGAAAGTGAGAAATTTTGAATAATACTTATTCTTTTAGTTTTGCGGCTGCTTTTTCGTCGAGATATTCCTGCAGAATGATAGCTGCAGCCATCGCATCAAATCGCGTCTTCCGGTTTAGTTTCCTGGTACTGGACTCCTTCTTTAACCTAATCGCAGTCACAGTTGTCAAACGTTCATCGCGGTATTCAATCGGAATGGTTGTCTGTTTTTCCAGTTGTACGGTGAATGATTGCACTTTCTCTGCCTGGTGCCCGATGTTTCCATCCATCGAGCGTGGAAGTCCGACGATGATAAGGTCAACTCTGTTCTCAGTCGTGATCTTCAGAATATCCCTAATAGCCTGGTCATCGGTAACTCGCTCTATGATGGTAAGAGGACTAGCCAGGGTTTGTGTGGGGTCGCTTAGAGCCACTCCGATACGCTTATCGCCGAGGTCCAGCGCAAGGATACGCGACATCTCCATAAATCTAAGGTTCGGACCATGAGGATTGACGAATGACCTCCACTGTCGACGCAACTGCTACATCAACTTTTCCGACATTTGCGCTTCCAGCTTGTGCCATGTTAGGTCGACCACCACCACTTCCACCCGCTACCTCCGCCACTCGTTTTACGATGTCACCTGCATTATAACCTTTTTTCACAAGATCCTGAGTCACGAGTGCTAAAAAGGAAGCCCTGTTTTCGTAAATCGTACCCAATACGATAATGCCACTCTTAAGCTTATCACGGAGGAAATCGCCCATTTCACGTAAAATCTGCGGTGGAAGGGGTGGTACCCGGGCATAAAGGACATTTACACCATTGATAACCTCTGTTTGGTCTAGCAAGGATTCGGCTACCTTCCGAGCAAGCTCCCGCTCGGTTGTCAGTCTGAGTTTACGCTCTTGTTCTAATGCTTCCAAAACATTATTCAATTTTTCGAGAATATCGTCTCCTGAAGCCTCAATCGAATGTGCAATCTTGTTTCGTTCAAACCTAATCTTCTCAATATATTCCTCAGCGCCCCTGCCCGTTAAAGCTTCAATACGGCGTAGTCCAGAGCCAATACTGTTTTCGGAAATTATGTATAAAAATCCAATTTGGCCGGTTGAATGGATATGTGTTCCACCACATAGCTCAACACTCAGTGGCGGCTTGCCGATCTTCAATGCCCTTACAACATTCCCATATTTTTCATCAAAAAGCGCAATAGCCCCTTCAGAAATGGCTTTCTGATACGGTAATTCCTCAGCATATACGGGTAAGTCCTGACGTATGAGATCGTTCGCAATGCGTTGGACCTGCTCAAGCTGCTGCGCACTCAGCGCAACGAGTTGTGAAAAATCGAAACGGAACCTGTCCGGCGTGACCAGCGAACCCCTTTGCTGTACCTGGGCACCGAGCACTTTGCGCAGCGCATATTGTAAAAGATGTGTAGATGTATGATTGCGCGCAATATCGGTCCGCCGAGCGGTATTAACTTCGGCACGGACCTTATCGCCAACAGATAGGCTCCCTTTGATCACTTTTCCACGATGAATAATGAAATTACCCTCGCTGTTCCTGATAGTATCCATCACGGTGAAATGTCCCGCCTCACTTTCAATCTCACCGGTGTCTCCCATCTGACCGCCCATCTCTCCGTAAAACGGCGTGACATCGAGAACTACGCCAGCTTCCTGGCCTTCGTGAGCAACGCCCACAGACTCTCTATCGACAATGATTGCGGTAATTTCTGAATCTGTTACAAGCTTCTCGTAGCCAACGAATTTTGTAGGCTCAATATCAAGCTGGACGGTAGCCATAGAATCAGCGGCATCAACACCCAGGCGTGCGGCTCTAGCGCGTTCGCGCTGCTTTTCCATCTCATCTTCAAAGGCTGGCATATCTACCTCATATCCTCGTGAAAAGGCTATTTCCTTGGTAAGATCGATGGGAAAACCGTAGGTATCATGTAGAACGAAGGCATCGCGACCTGATATATTTTTATTTGCCCTATTTTTGGCTGCATCAATAATTTCCTCGAGCTTTTCCCTGCCGACTGGTAAAGCTTTTCTGAAATTCTCAACCTCGGAGTGAATGACATTCAGTATATGGTTTTTATTCGTTACGAGTTCTGGATATACCTCGCCCATTTTCTTGATCGTTTCTTCAGCCACTAAAGTCAAGAAAGGCTTTTCATGGGAAAGTGTTTCCCCGAAAAATTCGGCTCGTCTTAAGATACGACGGAGAACATAACCACGTCCGTCTTTACTCGGCATCACGCCGTCTGCCAGGAGGAATGTCAGGCTGCGACCGTGCTCGACCAGTACCCGCATTGCGTTATCGCTTGTCTCATTGGTCTTGTACTTTTTACCTGCCAACTCGGCTACCTTCTCTAGAAGCGGCGCGAAAATATCGGTATCGTAAATTGTTGTTTTCCCTTCAAGGACGGCGGTAGTACGCTCCAGTCCCATACCTGTATCGATACCCGGTTTAGGAAGTTTGGTTCGAGTGCCGTCCTCTGCCTGGTTAAACTCAGGAAACACAAGATTCCAGATCTCCGTATACCGTTTGCAGTCGCATCCAGGCTTACAATCCGGTTTTCCACAGCCATACGCAATGCCGAGGTCATAATGAATCTCGCTGCAGGGACCGCATGGACCGGACGAACCGGCTGGGCCCCAAAAATTATCCTTTTCCCCCAGGCGCACGATGCGCTCCTCAGGGACATTTTGTTTGCGCCAAAGGTCATGAGCTACATCGTCTTCTCTAAAGATAGTAATCCAGAGTTTTTCTTTAGGGAGTTTGAGATAATGCGTGATGAACTCCCACGCCCACTCGATAGCTTCCTTTTTAAAATAGTCGCCGATGCTGAAGTTTCCGAGCATTTCGAAGAAAGTGAGGTGAGTAGGGTCACCTACTAACTCTATATCAGTAGTGCGGAAGCATTTCTGGCAGGTTGTCATACGCGGGTTTTCGGGGACCATTTTCCCCGTGAAATAAGGCTTGAACTGCACCATGCCGGCACTCGTAAGCAATAATGTTGGATCTCCATAGGGAATCAAAGATGAACTTGGTATAAATTTATGGTCTTTGCCTTCAAAAAACTTCAGGTAAAGGCTTCGTAACTCATCACTATTCACGTGTAATCCGATTCTCCAATCAAGTAATACATTGATTTTATGCTAACGGCTATTGAGTGTCAACGAAACTCAGCCTTAATAGCGAAGAGTCAATTTTTCAAATCTATTAAAGGTTCTACTCGGTTCTGGTTGTGACAGGGTAGATGTTCTAGAAGTTTGTCCTGAGCGTAGTCGAAGGAACTGGGCAGATGCCCTTCATCTCGTAAATAACCCTCTCCCTTTTTGTTAAAGGGAGAGGGTTGGGTGAGGGTCATTGTGTATTTTCACGATGTATATTTAATATAAAGCAATGAGGAAATAATATTTTCAACAAAATGCAAACACTACTCCCCTTTTAAGTTATGTTGACATCTTTCATAACTATGGTTAAACTGTTTTGATATGCCAGATATTAAAGCCATCGGCGAACAACTAGCTGAAATTTTTAAAAAACAGCACGCCGACTACATTGAAGCTCACCTCGAGGAAAATTACACCACCGGCATCAGCTATCGCGGAAAACAGCTCGAATCTATCGGTAAAAGTATATCTGTGGGCGGGAATGTCCGCGCACTGATTAAAGGTGGGTGGGGATTTGTCAGTTTTAACGACCTTGACAACCTCAAAGAAAAAGTATCTTTAGCAATTAGGCAGGCACGTTTTGTAGGCAAAGAAAAAAGCCTACTCGTTGAGTGCGCTCCGATTGTACAAAATGTAAAACCGCGCATTAAACAAGACCCTCAGAAGGTCTCTCTGACCGATAAAAAACAAATGCTCGATGAATATAACGAAATTGTCTGGAGTACAAAGGGAATCCAAACCTCGGTCATTGGATACGGGGACAATCATAAAAAGACTATTTTTATCAATTCAGAGGGCAGCCTCATCTCACAGGAAAAAGCGGATGTCACCATGAGAGTTGCTGCAGTCGCGGCAAAAGACGGCGATGTCCAACAGGCAGGTCTGAGCGCCGGTAGCCGCGATGATTTCAGTGCCATGACGCGCCTTCATAAAAAGGTCGCAGAGCTGGCACAAACTTCGGTGGATATGCTTTCTGCGCCGGTTATTAAAGGCGGTGAATACACAGTTGTCCTCGACCCAATTCTTGCCGGCGTTTTTGTCCACGAAGCCTTCGGACATCTTTCGGAATCGGATTTTGTATATGAAAACAAGCAGCTCCAGGAGATTATGACGCTTGGCAAGACATTCGGTGCGCCCATCCTGAACGTGATCGATTCCGCATCGGTACCTGGACTGCGAGGCAGTTTCAAATATGATGATGAAGGCATATCATCCACCAAGACTTATCTGATCAGAGAAGGAAAGTTAACCGGTAGACTCCATTCGCGTGAAACTGCAGCTAAGATGGGAGAAAAACCCACCGGTAACGCCCGCGCCATTAACTACCGGCACCCTCCTATCGTCCGCATGACGAATACTTTTATCGAACCTGGTAATTGTAAGTTCAAAGATATAATCGCAGATATTAAAGAGGGTGTTTATGCGAAAAGCTGGTACGGCGGTACGACCAGCATGGAGATGTTCACTTTCTCGTCAGGCGAAACCTACATGATTCGTAATGGTAAAGTGGCGGAGATGGTAAGACCGGTGGTGCTTACAGGAAATGTATTTAAAACATTGATGAACATAGATGCGATCGGAGATGACCTTGATATGAACCAGGGTGGCGGCTGTGGGAAGGGTGGTCAGTCACCGTTGCCAGTGAGTAACGGTAGTCCGCACATCCGAATACAGCATTGCCTGGTAGGTGGCAAATAATGGAAGAAATCCTGTCACGAGCCCTAAAAGAAGCCGAGGAAGCCGAGGTTTTTATAGCTTCGATCGACGAAACACCTGTCCAGTTCGAGACAAACCGATTGAAACATATCCAGAGCAAGCAATCCAAAGTAGTTGTGTTAAGGATTATCAAGAATGGCAAGATCGGAGTGGCTACTACCACTCGGCTGGACGATTATTCCACGTTGATTAACGACGCGGTTGCCACGGCTGAATTCGGGCAAAAAGCAGAGTTTCATTTTCCCGGCCGCCGTAATTTACCCGAGGTAGAAATATTTGACCCCGCCGTTGAAAAAGTTAGTCTTAAAAAGATGACAGAACTCGGTTATGAGATGATCAGTGCTGTGACTGAATACTCGCCTGAAACTATCTGCGAAGCGGGCGTCACCAAGCTATCGTGCGAATTTTCTCTCATCAACTCCAAAGGTGGTAAATCTGATTTCAAAGAGACAATTTTTGGACTTGGTGTCGAGGGTCAGTTAATCCGCGGCACAGATATGCTGTTCGTTGGCGACCATGCCAGCTCATGCCATCCGATTCTTGATACAAAAGAAATAGTAAATACTGTTAAAAAACACCTCAAGATGGCAAAACGCCAGGCAAAAATTACATCTAAACCTATGCCTGTTATTTTTACCCCTGATGGAGCTGCCAGCGCGCTGGTTCTACCTTTAATGACGGCATTCAACGGAAAAACAGTTCTTGAAGGAGCTTCTCCCATCGGCAGTAAACTGGGGCAGCAAGTCTTCGATAAAAGTATATCTTTATGGGACGATCCGACCCTATCGTTCCGCCCGGGCAGCCGTCCGTGCGATGATGAAGGAGTGCCCTGCAGAAAGATAACGCTCATAGATAAAGGCGTCGTCAAGCATTTTCTCTATGACTTACAAACAGCTGCCAAGGCAAAAACTCGGAGTACCGGAAACGGACGTCGCGGCACTGGTGGCGGCTTACCCTCCCCTTCACCCAATGCCTTCGTTTTTAACAACGGGGATACGAAATTTGAGGACATGGTAAAAGATATTAAAGATGGTTTGGTTGTCGAATCATTAATGGGCGCGGGGCAAGGCAACACGCTCGGAGGCGATTTCAGCGGCAATGTCCTGCTCGGTTTCAAGATTGAGAACGGTAAAATCGTAGGACGTGTAAAAGACACGATGGTATCTGGAAATATTTATCAGCTTCTTAAAAACATTACCGCTATGGGCAGCGATGGGAAGTGGGTCGGGGGTTCGCTTTTCATGCCTTCGCTATACATCTCAAATGTATCAGTAGCCAGTCGCTGAACCACCATTGATCTGACTCTATGTTAAAATAGAATGGAGTCAAAATGCTAAACAAACCTTTTAAAATCTTCGCACGTCCAAAACTCAAGGCTCCGGTTATGCTGGCGGCGTGGCCTGGCATAGGCAATGTCTCGATGATTATCGCCAACTATTTACTGGATAAATTACCGTTCAAAGACCTGGCGGAAGTCGATGCCGATTGTTTTTTCGACCCCATCGGAGTCTTATCAAGGGATAATGTTGTCGAAGCTCCCCATTTCCCTGAAAGCCGTTTTTACTATTGGAAAAATCAAAAAGGACCGCATGATCTTATTCTTTTTATTGGAGACGACCAACCAGCTTCAAAGGTCTACGAATTAGCCGCATGCGTCCTGGATGTAGGCTCAACTTTTAGCGTCGGACGCATATACACCTGCGCCGCCGCACTTACCCACATCCATTTTACTGAACAACCACGGACATGGGCAGTAGCTACGAACAAAAAACTGCTGGTTGAACTGGGCAAAAACGATCTGCTGCGCAAGGGAAATATACAGATCGCAGGTTTGAACGGTTTACTCCTGGGTATGACAAAGGAAAGAGAATTGGATGGTGTCTGTTTGTTAGCTGAAGTTCCAGCTCAAACATCGCGTATGGAGAATCCGGTCGCAGCTCTTGCGATATTAAAAGTATTAACTAAGCTAGTAGGTTTCGAAGTCGATATTAACGAGCTTAAAGAGACCGCTCATGCAATTATCGAACAGGTCAAGCAAGCAACCGCTATTGCCATGAGCGAATATATCGAACATTTCACGCAGCCGATCTGGGAGCAGGGTAACGGTGAACACGGGGAAGAGGAGG
>Ga0315281_10014532_pt1 | contig 10612 bp, 33 predicted proteins | sample YL17G07_0_MG_FD_204540 | JGI IMG/M metagenome (GOLD analysis project Ga0315281, IMG submission 204540) | Sediment microbial communities from Yellowstone Lake, YNP, Wyoming, USA - YL17G07_0 | ecosystem: Environmental > Aquatic > Freshwater > Lake > Sediment | place: USA: Wyoming | collected... | reverse complement strand
ACAAATAAAGGAATATATCTAAATATCTTAGGATATTTATTGTTAGTAATAACTAGCTTTATTATGCTTAAAATAAATTATGAATATTTTGAAAGTCCTTTTTATAAGAATTTAAATTCTATTTGGAAAAAATAATGGCATATCAAATACCAAACAATGCAAAATTTATCCCATGTCGTTCATGTGGAAAAGAAATAACCTTTATAATTAATGAAAATGGAAAGAATATCCCAGTAACAAAAGAAGGTAATAACCATTTCATAGATTGTCCTGCAAGAGCACAGTTTAGATCAAGAGAAATTAAACCAGTTAAAAAACATGGAAATTTAAAGGATTGGGAAGAATGAAGAAATTTAAAACAAAAATGAGGGCTACAAGTATATTAGCATTTGTAGAAATATTAGGAAGTTTAGGACTTAAAGAAAAGATAGTATTTCAAGCAATACAAAGAATACAACCTTGTAGTGATAAAATGTTAGCAGAATATCTAGGATGGAAAATTAATAGAATAACTGGAAGAAGAAACTCACTATCAAATACTGCCATGGTCATTCCTTATAAGAAAGATATAGATAAGATTCCACCATTTAAAAAAGTTCAATACTGGATAATACCAAGTTATAATAATGCAATATTAGAAAAACCAGAGGTAATAAAGTAATGGTATTTATATCTAAAGAATTTTATGAAGATTGGTTTAGTGATAATGTATTTGACCTAAGAATAGACTTTTGCAATAACATAGAAAGAACTGAATACCTTAATTTCATTTCAGATAATAACTTAATTAATGATGCTTATGGAAGAAGGGAATTTACAGAAGGATATGATAACTTTTTAGCTTATTGTCAAGAGCAATTTAAACTATGGTGTGAAGAACATAACTATGCTTAAATGTCCTAATTGTAACCACAAATTAACCAAAGGAAGTTATGGCTATCATTGTAAGAAATGTAACTATCGCAACATTAAAAATACGCAAGGCAACATAACTTATAATTAAAATCTAAAACTATAAATACTTAATCAATTAAAAAAATAAGAGGTGATAATTTGACATTAAAAATACTTAATCTATATGCTGGAATAGGTGGTAATAGGAAGTTATGGAAGGGGGATATTATGGTTACAGCAGTTGAAATTAACCATCAAATTGCAAGTATTTATCAAGATTTATTTCCGGGTGATGAAGTTATTGTAGCCGATGCACATCAATATCTTTTAGAACATTATAAAGAATTTGATTTTATATGGTCAAGTCCTCCATGTCCAAGTCATTCAAGAACTAATACATTTCTAAATGCACAAGGATTTATTAGATACCCTGACATGACTTTATATCAAGAGATTATATTCTTAAAACATTTCTTTAAAGGAAAATGGATAGTTGAGAATGTAATAAGTTATTATGACCCATTGATTAAACCACAAGAATTAGATAGACATTACTTTTGGTCAAACTTTCATATAGAATATAAAAAAAGCGATTATAAGGCAAGTTTTAATATAATCAATGCTAGAGAATCAACAAGAAGAACAACAAGAGATTATATAAAAAAATTAGAAGAGTATCATGGCATTTCTTTAAAAAATATTAAACATGATAATAAAAAATTACTTCTAAGAAATTGCGTAAACCCAAGATTAGGGAATTATATATTTAAATTGGCCTATAAAGAAAAGCAAGAGGTTTTAATATGAACGAAGTTCATCAAAACACCCTAAAAAAGAGAAATGAACTTGACAATGTTCTCAAATTATTAATTAAGGGTTTAACCAAAAAACAAATAAGAGAAAAATTAAACATTTCTAAGACAAACCTATCAAATTACCTTAGTAAACTGGAAGATTCAAATAATATAAAAAGGGAAGGAAAGTATATAATTAAGGTCTTATCAAGTTCATTAATTCACCCTAGGGTAACACGAAACCATATAACCTCAAAATTAAACAAAAGAGGTCACGCACATAACTTTAAAATACTATTTCCACAGGAAACAGAGGACTTAAGAAATAAACCTTTAATAAAAAACTTAATAGCCATAAAACGCATAGAAACCCTTAATTTCGGCAGTTTAAGATTTTCTTATAAAAGATTCACAATATGGATAAATAAATCAACCTTAACAGTCTATTCAAATAATAGCTACTATTCTGATGATGCCTTAATATCTAAGTTTACAGCTTTAAAAGACTTAGATAACTTAATTAAAAATCTTAAAGATAAGTTTGGTCTTAAAGGAATATATGGCATAGAAATATTTAGAGAACATTATGGATTAATTTTTAATCAATTTGCTAGGTGGTTATTAGATAAAAATTCTAAAATGGAAATTAAGGATAAAGGAAATAAGTCTATTTTATGGGTAGATGATAGTAAAGATGATGATATAGGACTTAAAGAGTTTGAAAGTCCTGATCCTTTAATTATTAATAATGCAGATATATTGTTTGAATCTCATTTAAGAACAAATTGGAAAGTAACACCTGAATTTATATTAAACAACTTTGCTATATCTCAAAATCAATTAACTCAATTTTCGCAACAAATAAAAAGCCATTTAGCCCTTATAAAAGAATATAGATCAGAAAATAAAGCCTGGAGAAAAGAAGAATCAAAGAAAATTAAAGATGAAGTAATAAATGGGGTTCAAAGGACATTATTTTAAATATTCCTGAAACATAAAGAAAACATGGTAAAAATAATATGTGATGAATGTCACAAATTGCATAGAGTAAATTCAATGAGATTAATAGATAATGAGTATTTTTGTTGGAATTGTTATTCTAGATTATATAAACACATGCTTAATTGGGATTTACCGAGATTAGAAAAAATTCATTCAAAAATGTATTTAAAGAAATAGTTATTAAAAAATTTATGTTAATTACAAATCAAGAATTTAAGATTTTAATAGAAAAGTACAAAAATGAAGGACTTAAAAAAAATCAAATTAAAGAAAGAATAAAAGAATTATTAAGTGAAGTGAAAGATTCTCATGAGTTAATTAAATTCAAAAAATTAGCCAATATAATATAACCTCATTCTTCTTACAGGAGCTTTCTCCAAACCTCTCTTTAGCCATGTTTCTATCAATCTCTTTAAACATTTTTTCCACTTTTTAAAACATTTACGATGAAAAATCATTTTAGCAAAATGTTTTATTTCTTCATTTTCTTTGATTTCTTGATTACAATAGTTACATTCCATTAAAGCATACTCCCAGCTCTTGAATAGCTTACTATAAAAGTTATTATTGTCAAAATTAAGGCAAATATTCCTATAAAAAATAATCCAGTTAAAGAATTACTTCCAAAAAATATACCAAGTGAAATTACTATTAAAGCAACTGTCCAACATATTATTGAAGCCATCTTTAAAGAGAAACTTGCAGTTAATTTTTTAACTTCTATTTCATGTTTTCCTTCTTCTTTATTAAAAGTCATTTTATCCCTCCATTGTAGTAATATTGTTTAATATATCTTTACAAGATAATGATTCATTTGGTAAATCACAATAAAACTCTGTCTTTAATTCAGAACAAGGAGTTCCAGAAGAAAATAAAGGAGGATTTTGACATTCATAAAAAATAAATTGTCCTTTATTCTGTTCGCACCAAGATTGACATATGTTTTTAGGAGTAAAATGACTTATTACTGCAATAACCGAAAAAATTAATACTCCAAGCATCATAATGAATAATCCAATCCCAACAAGTAAATCAAAGTTAAATTTCATCTTCTACAATTATACATACTCCAATGTTGAAAATGTTTAATATTATCAATAACACAAGTTAAATGAAAATTTCTCCAGATTATATAGATTGATAAGACTATAACTAAAAGCAAGATTAAACCTACAATTAAATTAATTAGTCCTTTTTTGTTCATGGTTTTATAAGTTTCATAAACTTCTTAGATTTAAATAAAGTATAAATAGCCCAATCTAACTCATTTGGATTATAATTAGAAAGCATAGTTTTTTTATTGATTTCAGAAAATAAGTAGTTCAATGCTTGTTTATAACTTTTGAAAGGACTTTTAATAATTTTATTGACTGGATAATAATTGCTATCTTTATCTAACATTAAAGTTAATCTAGGATTAAATTGTTTTAGTTTCATTGTATTGTTTAAGTAATTTATTTATCAAGAAATCCATAGATTTTAATTTTTCTTTTAGTTTAAGTTCTGATAAGTTTTTCCATGTATCATAACTAACTTTTATATCTTTCATAATTAATAAAATAATAACTTATATTTAAATGTTTCTACTTTTCTACATTGTTGCATTAGCGGGTCTTAGCTTATTTAGATAAGGTTATACTCCAATACCGAAAAGTATATAAAGGAGTAATGCTTAGAATAAGTATGGAAAACGAAGCATTAAATTGTCCAAAGTGTAAGAGCAAAGAAGTAACAAAAAGAGGATTTAGGATAACTGACAATAGACAAAAAATCCAGAGATACTTTTGTAAGTCTTGTAAAAACAGATTTGTTTTAGATAATGCCTTTTTCAGAATGAGAAACCATGAATTGATGGTTACTCAAACAATGGATATGTATTACTCTGGAATGTCTTTTAGAAAGATTGCAGACCATCTACAAAGGTTTTTTCCAGAGGGTGTTTGTCATTCTACAATTTACAGATGGATTATGAAGTATGTGCCTATTATGGAAAACTTCACAGAGCAACAGGGAATAAAAGCAGGATGGCAGTTACAAGGGGATGAAGTAGAGTATAAAAGAAGAATAAGTGGAGTTAAAAGAAGTCATGGTGTTAAGGGTGAATATTTTATAGATGTTATTGATATTGACAGCAGATACTTAGTAAGCACAGATTATCAAGGCGAAAGAACAAACAAAGTCTTAAATAAGGTTTATTATAATGCTAAAAGAAAAGTAGGTAATCAAGTCAAGGTTATTTCTACTGATGGATTAGTGGCTTATCCAAGAACAATAAGAAAGACATTTGGATTAGATAAAAAAGCAACTAAGAACCCTAAGATTATTCATCAGGTTATAAAGTCTGATAGTGGTGGTTTTAATTATAAGGTTGAAAGATTCCATAATACTCTTAGAGAAAGAACTAAGGTTATGCGAGGTTTTCATGGTTGTATCACTTCTGCTCAAACAATTATGAAGGGTTTTGAGATTTATTATAACTGGGTCAGAAACCATCAAGGAATAGAAGGTTTAACTCCTTCTGAATTGGCTTGTCCACAAGTGGCTATTCAAGATAAAAATAAATGGATTGAATTAATCAATAGAGGTTACAATGGTAAGTAAAGAATCAAGGTTATTTATGATGAAGAATTATCCTAAAATGCAAAAGAAACTAATGGATAAAATAAGGAAAGATATTACTTATGATATTAAGAATGTAATAACAAAATGGTATTATGAATACTTTGAATCAAGTTGTGATTGTGAAAGCTGTAAAAAGTCAAATGCAGAAACTTTGAACGATTTATTTAAACAGATTGATAAACTAAAATGCCACAAATAAGTAGAAACTCACACAAGGTTAAAGAAATAGTCTGCGATATAACAAAAGATTTACTAACTGCTAAAATTGGAGATAAGATAGAAATTAAACTAAAGGATGAAACGATGGTTTTTCAGAGGTTAGAATGACAGAAGAATTTAATCTAAGTAAGAGAATACAAGAAGTAAATGATTACGAATTGGATAATCAAGTTCATCCTGCAACAAAAACAGATGTAATAGAGGTTGAGGATATTCAAGAATTTATCAGAAAACTAAAAATGGAAATTGATAGCATTGATTTTGAAATTATAGGATTGAGAGGATTAGTAAAAAATAAAATAGATAAATTAGCAGGAGAAAAACTACTATGACTGACGAAAACATAGTCAAGACCTCAATAAACATCAAAGAGAAACTCTTAGAAGAATTTAAGATTTATTGCATTAAGAATAAAATAAGCATGACTGACAAGATAGATGAACTTATCAGAAAGGAGATTAAAAAATGAGTGAAAATACATTACCTTGCAAATCATGTAATGAAGTATATTTTGATAGAGACTTGAATAATGAGGGTATATGTAATAAATGTAACAAAATAGAAATTATAAAGATATTTAAGTCAGGAGATAAAGTAAGAATAAAGGAAGGTTATAAATCTGATAACTTAGAGTTTGATAAGGAGTTGCAAAGATTAAAAGGTAAAGTATTAACGATTAGACCCAATATCTCTGAATATTATTATAAAGTAGAAGAAGAACCAATTTCACTTAAAGAAGAAATGACATACTCCCACATCATAAATGATGGGGTATCTTACGACTAAAAAAAACTATGGAAACAAAAATACTAACAAGAGAAGAACAACTTGATATTTATATCAAAGTTGCGATAGAAAATCTTAAAGATAAAAAGGAATCTAAATTAGGATTACAATTAATTAATTGGGTTGAAGAAAGAGAAAAATTAAGATTTATAGAATATTGTGAGTTTTTATTATCTAATAGACTTCATCCAGAATATAGTATAAGGGATTTAAGAAGGGAAGTTGAAAGAGAGATTGCAGAACTTAAAGATTGTATTAAAAGCGAGGAGGGTAGGCACGGCATTCCTCCACAAGCATAAATGCTTGGGTATCCTGCCTAATTTTATATGATAGAGGTAATAAAATGAAGAAATACCAAAGATTTATTTTTGCTAGTGTATTTGGATTTTTTATTTATATATTATGTCTAATTACTACTGGTATGATAAGTCTTGCTGTCATAAATAGTAGTTTACTTTCAATTATTTTAGATAAATATTTATTAGTAAAAATTTAAAATGAAAATATATAATAAACTTGGTATAGGAATATTATCTATTTTAGGAGCCAGAGGATTAATTTACCTTGATTCTTTATTTTGGATTTATGCAAAAGAAGCCTTCCTTAATAGGGTTTATTTTGGTTATACTCTTGCGGTATTTAGTCTATTAATCTATGAGATAATCAAATATTATTTAGAGGGGTATACAAAATGAAAAAGAAAGATTACATAGGGATTATACTAATACTAATAGTTTTAATAGGATTATTTGCTATTTATGTTTTTGCAGGAAATTATTATTATGCTCATGCTTATAATGAAACCTGTTTCACTAAAATATTTGATGATTATTGTAAGTCTAAAAACATGAATTATACTGGAATGAGAGGGCATGATTATGCTCAATTTTCTTGTGTAGATAATGATAGGAAATATGTTTTTAGTTTATGGTATGAAACTACTAAGGAAGAGAGGACTTCTTGTAAACTAAAATGATTCAAGAATTTAAAGACTATCTTTTTAAAAGAAGATTAACAAAAATGGGTTTTGATATGGAAGATAAAGAAAATAAAAAGGTAGCCTTTGCTTTTACTGAAAAGGTAGGAATACCAAGAGACTATTTTTTAGAATGTATGGAAGATGGAATAGCAACAAAAAGATTACAAGATGCCTGTGAAGTATTATCTGGAAGAAAAGAAGCAGGAAGATATTTGCAAAGAGAACCATTAGTAATTCAATGTCATACTTGTCGAAAAAACTTTTCAGATAAACAAGGAGTTATATTTGTAAATGAAACAATAAATCTTAGTAATTTATCAAATATAATAAAACATCTAATAACTTGTGATGGTATTATCTGTGATTGTGGAATTAAAAGACCTTATTTTGAAGATTGTAAGAAATGTAGTATTAAATGGAATGAAGCATCTGCATCATTATTAGGTTATAGAAAAGACTATCCTTTCACAAAGAAACAAAGAGAACAACTTAAAAAATATGACCAATTCAAAAAGGAGATAATAAAGAATGGTTAAAACAATAGCTTGTAGAAATGCAATAGGACAGATTTTACAGATGTTAGTAGATGACCAACAGATACCAGAGGACTTTATGAGATTTATTGACCAATGCCTTTCAGATTACTTTTATAAGAAAAAGTTAGATTATTCTCTTACTTCTGTATTAAAATTTAGAGAGGATTGGTTAGAAGAAAAAACCATTGAGGAAATTAAAAATATTTTAAAGGAACAATATGAAAGATAAACTAATAGGCACTGCTTATGTAAACATCATTCAAGATGAAAAAGGACAAATTAAGTTTGCTTATGGCTATGAATTAAATGAGAAAGAAATTAGTCTTAATGATTTAGGTATGCTTAATTCTTTTCTTGGAAAGCTCAAAAACAAGGCACAAGAGGACTTTAATGAAAGGTTAGATAAAAATGATAAGGAATTTTCAATAGAGAAAGATGGAGTTGAAGAAGAAAATGTGTAAATGGAGTAAGTGGGGAGATACCAGAATTGACCCTTGTATGAGAAATGCTATATTTGTTCTAAATAAAAGGTTGGGTGTAAAAACAATTATGTGCTGTTGTGGTCACAAGAAATATCCTATGACAATTATTATACAGGACAAATTAGGAGCTTATGAATTGTTTAGTGGATTTTGTTTTCCAAGAAAGCAGAAAAGATTTTACAAAAGAGATAAACAAGGATTTTATTATATCCCAGAATTAAACTAAATTTTTTTTATTCAAATCAAGACCCTTTAACGCAACAATGTAAAAGAAAAAAAAGATTTAAATATTAGTTATTATTAATTAACTTATGTTAATTTCAAATACAGAAATATACTTTTTAAAAGAGAAATACAAAAGAGAAGGGATGAAAGAAAAAGATATAAAAAAAAGATTGGATAATTTTTTCAAAGAATTAAAAGAGCAAGAACAGATGAATAGATTTAAAAAAAGAGCTAGAATTTAAAAAAGGATAGATTTATATAATATATTATAATATAATTATTATGCCACAGGTGATAATTTATATTAGCGAAGATGAAGATTTAAAGATTAAAGAGATGTCAAACAAATTAAATATTTCTAAGCATGATGTTATTAAAAAATTAATTGACAAAGAACTGAAAGGAGGAAAAAATTAAAATGTTCGGTAGAAAAAAGAAAGAAAATAATTCAATGGTAATGCAGCCTAATTTTCAAAATGATGAATATGAGAATCCAGACATGATAAATAAGGCATTTAATTATCAAAACCAAAATCAAGTTCCTAATGTGCCAAATGAATATAGAAACATGAATCAACCTTATCCAAGGCAAGTGCCTAATCAAAATCAAGGTTTTCAAAATCAAATGAATCAAACGCCACAAGTTCAGCAAGTTCAACAAGTTCAGCAGCCACAATTACAGGCAAGGATATTAAGGATTGAAATTAGTGAACAAGGAACTTATTACCATTTAGTTGAAGCAAATTATCAATTAAAATTAGGTGACTGTCAGCTAGTTCAGTAATGGATTGGATATTTTGGATTGTTATTGCAGGTTTGATTGCTTTTTTAGTTGTAATAATAAAAATAGTGAATGACCTTAAAGGAGAAGGTTCTGATGACAATGAAGGAGGAATAGTATGAAAGAAATAAATTTTAAGAAATCAACACCAAAAGGATTAGTATCAGGAATATTAAGGATAATTAATAAAGACTTATTCTTCAAGTATAATGATACAAATTACTCAAAACAAATAATAAAAAACTTCAGGGATAAAGGAGTTGATATAGAAGAGGGAAAAGGATGGATAAAAGTGAATCTTCTTGGGAAAAATGAGGTGATTAAATTAGGAGAAATAGAAATAGATAAAGAAGAGCCAAATGAAACAATAGAAAAAAAGTTATTTGATTTTTATCTTAATCAATATAAAATAATGGGATTCTTAGTGCAGGAGAAAGATGAAGAATCCAATTGAATATTTCTTCTCGCTGGGAAATAATTTAAATATAAAAAGAAAGGCAGATTATGACTTTTATCTGTTGATTATTATGTTCTGTGCTTTTTTAACAATATTTTTGGATAATTTATATAGATTCTTCTTTGTCACTTATGCTTTTACTAATCTAGGCTGGTCTTTTGTAATGATAGCAATTCTTTATTTCCAGTATTTTGGAATGAAATCAGCTTATGAAATGAGAAAGATGATAAAATCTTCTCCAATAGATGAAAAAGTTGAATCAAAAGAAGATATGTTAAATGCTTTTAAAAAAATTGAAGAAGAAAATAAAGATATTTTTGATAAAGAACTGAAAGGAGAAGAGAAGCAAGATGAACAAAAGAATTAAAATAGGGTTAATATTACAGATTCCAAATTTATGTGTTTTAATGGTAATTTTATTATTAATTGGAATAAAAGTAATATATTTTATACCTTTAAAGCAAATAATATATAACTTACCTTACATTTTAATAATAAGTATATTTTCATTGATTAATATTGCATCATTAATTTATTTTATATTAGGATTATTAATAAAAGATGGAATATAAATCATTAGGAAACACATTTGAAACAATGGCAAATGACTTAAATAGAAATGTACCCCACATAATAATTGGAAAAAATAAAACAAATTATCCAAATCCATTGCCACCAATTAGGCCAGCATTCAAGCCATATATAAATCAACCAAAGAAAAATATTGAAGATACATATAGAAAGATAGTAAAATATGCCATGTGGATTGCTATATCTCTAGTTGTTGGTTATGTTATTTATAAATTAGTATTTGGAGGGCTATTTTAGTTTTATT
>Ga0315281_10014531_pt1 | contig 10613 bp, 4 predicted proteins | sample YL17G07_0_MG_FD_204540 | JGI IMG/M metagenome (GOLD analysis project Ga0315281, IMG submission 204540) | Sediment microbial communities from Yellowstone Lake, YNP, Wyoming, USA - YL17G07_0 | ecosystem: Environmental > Aquatic > Freshwater > Lake > Sediment | place: USA: Wyoming | collected... | reverse complement strand
ACAAGCGTCAACGAGGACCTGAAGTCCCGCAACGAGGAGCTTCTCTCCGTGGGACGGAAGCTTCAGGAGAAGAACATCGAGCTTGAGGAATCGGAGCGCAAGCAGCGCGAGATCATAGACCTCTCGCCGGTGATATTCCTGCAGTCGAGCCGCGAAGGCACGCTCCTCTACTGCAACGAGGCCTTCAGCAGGGTGCTCGGCTACGTGCCGGAAGAGGCGCTGGGTATGAACCTCACGTCCCTTCAGGTGAACAGGGATTCGGAGCCTCACTTCGTCGAGGAAGTCACTCGGCAGGGCTTCATCAGCAACTTCCTCCTCACGCTCAAAGCCAAGACGGGTAAGCCGGTCTACCTCGCCGCCTCGATGCGCGCCGTGCGCAACGCGGAGGGGCAGGTGATGTTCGTCGAGGGGTTCGCGATAGATGTATCCGAGTCGCAGGGACTTCAGAAGCAGCTCGAGGACTCGTACCAGCGCTACTATCGCTCGATCGAGGAATCTCCCCTCGGGTTCGTGCGCATCAACGAGGACGCCCGCATCATGGACGTCAACCGAAAGTCGTGCGAGATCACCGGCTACAACCGGGAAGAGCTCCTGATGATGAGCTTCGCCTCTCTGTGCTCGGTACCCGAGGAGTTTAGGGTCTACCTGGACGGCGTGCGGCAGTCCGGTGGCGGCGACTCCAAGCCCACGGTCATGGAATGCCGTCGCAAGAACGGCTCGGTATGCTACGTAGAGCTCGAAATGAGGCGCACCGTGGAGGCGAGCGGAGGACCGGCGCAGTATGAATCGTTCCTGAAGGACATAACCGACGCTCATATCCTTCAGGAGAAGGTTCGAGACTCGGAGCGCAGGTACCGCGAGATCGTCGAGACGTCACCCGCCGCGTTCGCGCGCCTGGGGCTCGACGGGCGCATCACGATGGTCAATCCCGCCTTCTCGGCGATTACCGGCTACACCGAAGACGAGCTTAAGGCCATCAACCCCGACAGGCTCTACGCGAATCCGTCCGAGCGCGACCTCTTCAACAACCGGCTCATCGAGAAGGGGGAGATCACAAACTATACGATCAAGCTTAGGCGCAAGGACGGCTCTCCGCTCATCGTGATGGAGAGCGCGCGCGCCGTTCCCGACGCGTCCCCCGAGGGCATGCACTTCATAATGTTCGCCGTCGACATAACGGAGCAGGCCGAGCTCTCGGATAGGCTGAGACGCTCCGAGCAGAAGTTCCGCGAGATCATCGAGCAGTCGCCGGTCGGATTCTGCCACCTCGACGCGAACTACGGCGTCCTTACGGTCAACTCCGCCCTGTGCGATATGACGGGATACACGAGCGTAGAGCTTATGGGCGCGTCGTTCTCGTCGCTCTTCACGTCCTACGAGGCGATGCGCGCGTGCGCGAGCACGATAGAGAAGAACCGCATCGTAAAGAACCTGGTCGTGAACCTGAAGAAGAAGAGCGGCACGCCCATCTATGTCTCGATGACCGCGCGGGTCCTCGAAGGCGGCTCGACGGCGATGACCGAGCTCTTCCTCATGGACATAACCGAGCGCTACGTGCTCGAGATGCAGCTTCGGGAATCCGAGGAGCGATACAGGAGCCTGTTCGAGGATTCGCAGGACGGCCTCTACTCGCTGGACCCGACGACAGGATACTTCTCGATGTACAACCGCCGCTTCTGCGAGATACTGGGCTACACGCAGGAGGAATTCGCAAACGTCACGATAACTGACATAACCCACCCCGACTACATCGCCACCGCGAGGTACGAGCGTGACAAGAGAATCTCCGGCAAGGACATCGCGGTCCCCTATCGGACCACGTTCATCCGAAAAGACGGCAAGAAGATAATCGTCGACGTAATGGCGCGTCCCCTGGAGCACACCAACTTCATAACCGGGTCGGTCCGCGACATCACGTTCCAGGTGAATCTGGAGAGCGAAATCCTGAGAAGGCGCGACGAGCTCGCCAGGCTCAACGCCAACCTCGAAAGGCTGGTCCAGGAACGGACGCACCAACTGACCGAGATGCAGCGGTTCAACGAGAAGGTCGTGAACACCGCGCCCGTCGGTGTCATAGCGCTCGATACGAAGGGGAACGTGACGTTCGTAAACGAGTTCCTCAAGCGCAAGCTCCTCCTGGGCTCCCTTGAGGGCGGAAAGAAGCCGTCCGTGCTCGAGGCCGGAACGCTTCTGCCCTCGTCCTACGCCGACCTGCTGTCGCGCTGTCTTAAGGGCGACGCGTTCGAGCTCAGCGACGTAGCCTATCGTCCGCCACAGGGCGACGAAGACGTGTTCCTCAACATCAAGGGCGTGCCTCTCTTGGGCGAATGCGCCGAGATCGAAGGGGCGCTTCTGGTCGTCGAGGACATGACGGAGCGCGTCAGCCTGCGCGAGAAGCTCATATCCAGCGCCCGACTCGCCGCGACCGGCAGGCTGGCCGCCAACGTCGCACACGAGATAAACAACCCGCTGAACTCGATCAGGTACAACCTCGACCTTATCACGCTCGAGCTGGAGCAGGCTGCGAAGTCGAAGGGGAAGAGCCTCGCCGAGGTTAGGAGCTACGTCGAGAAGGTGGACGCGGAGATAGTCCGCATCGCGCGCATCGTCAACAACCTGCTCGACCTGCACCGTCCCGAGGTGAAGTTCGTCCAGAACGTGGACGCGAACAATGCCGTGAGCGAGACTATGGAGTTGATGGTGAAGCAAGTGGAAGAGGCGAAGGTGAAGCTCGTCGTCAAACTCGCCGACGGGCTGCCTCCGGTTTCGGCCGTTCACGCGCAGCTGAAGCAGGTGATATTGAACATCATCCTGAACGCGATTCAGGCTATGCCCGACGGCGGAACCCTCACGATCGAGACGAGGCGGGCGGGCGACCACGTGAACATCGCCGTGACGGACACGGGCGTGGGCATATCGCGCAAGGACAGGCGGTACGTCTTCGAGCCCTTCTTCACGACGAAAGGGGTGCAGGGGACCGGCATCGGCCTCTCCATTTCGTACAGCATCATCAAGGCCTACGGCGGCGACATCACCCTGAGAAGCGAGGAGGGCAAGGGCAGCTGCTTCACCGTGCAGCTGCCGGCCCGTCCCAAGAAGGCGTAGGTGGCGCGAGAGATCATCCTGCTCGTAGACGATGAAGCCGAGACGCTCATCGCCGTTCAGAAGGTGCTCGAGAAGCGGGGAGGCTTCAAGGTGCTCGCCGCCGAAAGCGCCGAGAAGGCCCTTGATATCCTCGGTAAGCAACACGTAAGCATCGTCATTACGGACATCAGGATGCCGGGAATGGACGGCGTGAGCCTCCTCAAGAACATCAAGGCGTCGCACCCCGACCTGCCCATCATCATCACGACGGGATACGGTTCCGTCGAGACGGCCGTCGAAGCCCTGAGGGAGGGGGCCGACGATTATCTGACCAAGCCCACGAATCCCTCCGAGATCGTCCGCAAGATCCGCGAGAGTCTGGAAAAGGCGCGCACCAAGCGGGCCGAGCGCGAGCAGATAAAGCAGATGACGGACAGGACGGCGTACCTATCAGACGAGATTTCGCGCGCCAAGGACTTCCAGGAGAGCCTCATCCCGCACTCGTTCGAGGACGCGCGCCTCCGAGCGGACACTTTCTTCAAGCCCGCGAGCGACCTCGCCGGCGACTTCTTCGACGTGATTCAAGTCGGCGAGAGGAGTCTCGCCCTCATCATCGGCGACGTGGCGGGGCACGGCATCTCTTCGTCGCTGCATATGGCTATGATTCATAGGCTGGTCAAGAAAGAGATCCTCACGAGTCACGACCCCGCGGGCTCCCTCACGAGCCTTAACAGGTTCCTTTACGAGGACAGCGGCCTGAACTACATCTTCTCGCTCGTCGTCGCGATGATCGACTTCCGGAACCTTAGGATGACATTCTCGAACGGCGGCCATCCGCCCCCGTTCGTGGCGCGGGAGAGGGGAGTGCGCCACACGCTCTCGACCGACGACCCCTATCTGCTCGTCGTCCCGGACTACACGTACCGCAACGGAACGTTCGCGCTCAGGCCGAAGGACACGCTCGTCTTCTACACGGACGGCATCAGCGACACGCGCGACAAGGACGGCGAGTTCTTCGGAGAGGAGAGCATCTACTCAGCCGTGGACGAGGGACTCGACGCCACGCCGGCCGACGTCGTGACCGGCCTCGTGTCGCGGCTCGCGGGGTTCAAGGGCGACGACCACTTCACGGACGACGTGAGCCTCCTCGTCGCCCGCATCAAGCCGCCCGCTACTGGATGAAGAGCAGGCGGTCGAACCAGACGCCCTCCTGAAGCTTCGTGAAGTAGGCTAAGCCGCCGAAGGTGTCGCGCTGGAACGCGACGGAGAGCCCGCACGTAAAGCTCGTCGCGCTTCCGGGCAGGTAGCCGTAAAGGGTGGTCCAGGGCGCCGCTCCGACCTGGATGGTCAAGTCGTACGCGCCCGCGGAGAGCGCGAACTGGGAATAGACTTGCGTCCCGCCGTCGTGGAATATCCGCGCGTCCGCCGCTTTGACGCCGGTGACGGTCGCTCCCGTGATCGGGCTAAAGGCGACGTTGTCGGCGGCGCGCGTTGCGCTGAAGAGCCCCGCGTCCGTTCCGTTCGTGCCGATGAACGCGAGGCTGAGCGGGAACGCGTCGAAGTCGCCGGCGGGCGTGATTCCTCCGGGCGGCGTGAGCGGATTCGTGCTCGACCAACCCGCGCCGGGGTTGGCGAACTGCACAACCGAGCGGGGAGAGAGCGAGTCGTTCATCGTGAACACGTACACGGTCGGAAGCGTCTGGCTGCGCCGCACCACCGTGCGCACGAGCGACGCGGGCGCGGGCGTCACATTCAGCTCCGTCTCGGCGAACGACGAGCCGTTGAATCTGGAGAAGAAGACGTCGTACTTGTTCCCGCTTCCGGGGTTGAACCGCTTCGAGTACGAGACGATCGGACGTCCGACCATGTCGAAGTCCAGACTCAGCCCGCCGAGCAGGACGTTCGCCGGGGAAACGACCGGCGTGCTTGTCCAGGACGTTCCGCCGTACTGGAGCATGGTGATGTCTTGGTTGCCCGAGCCGAGCGTCTCCCGGTATACGACCGTCGGGGTGCCGGACGTGTCGAATCCGATCTTCACGTCGTCCACCGTTCCCGTCGAGGAAGCGACGGTCGTGTCCGTCCACCCGAAGCCGTTGTACCGCGCGACGACCGCGGCCGACCCCACACTGCTAACGGCGCACGCAACCCAGGGCGTCCCCATCGGGTCGAACGCCACGCTCGTGGCCGATACAGTTTGCCCGATGGTGCTCGGCACCGCTTCCCCGCTGACGGCGGTGGGCAGGATGAAGTAGACGCCGTCGCCGGGCACGGCGTACGCGGCCTTCAGGTTGCTCTCGAGGTCGCCGACCTGCGCGATCGAGCTAGAAGCGGCGAACCCGTCCACCGTACCGGTCTGCAGCGTGGTCACGAGCGAGTCCTTGGACGACACCTCCGCCGCCATCAGCTTGTGGTTCACCAAGTCTGCGAACGATATCACCGGCGCGCCGAACTCCGTGAACGCGAGCGACACTTCGCCCGCAGCCGATGACGCCGCCGGTCTGCCGACCGTCGCCGCGAGCGTGTCGGTGTAGACGCCGGCCACCTGCGACACGGCGTGGAGCTCGTTCAGCTGCCCCGGCCTGACCACGGCGTAGGAGAGGAAGTAGTCGGAGTTGGGGCTCGTCGCCGCCGATATCGACGGGACGTTGGGGCTGTATCCCGAGTACGCCGTGATCTGCGAGGATGACCATGCGGCGGACTTCTGCGCGTCGTATACGGCGTCTTCTAGCGTGCCGGAGTCGTACGTAGTGAACGCGACGCGCGTGGCGCTCAAGGCCTGCACGAGGTTATACTTCTTACCTGAGTCCACGGTCGTGGGCGTCCAGATTCCGCTCGTCGTATCGTGCGTGTAAAGCATCAGGACGGACGTGCGCGCGACGCCCAGGAACGCGTCCACGGGCGCTCCGAGCCCCGCGGCGAGCGAGATGGACCTTATTGCGTCGCTAGCCGTGCCCGTGGTCAGGTCGGAAGGCGTCGTCAGGTTTGATATTCTCACCTTCGTCGATGTCCCGTCAGGCGCGTAGGCGTACGCCGCGTACGTCGCGGCGGAGCCCTGGACGGCGTCGAGCGAGAACACCTGTTGTCCCCCCGCGCCGACGGTCACGGTCTCCACGACCTGGTCGGTGAACCCGCCGCCGTTCCATTTCGCGTAGTGCACGGTGCTCTGCAGAGCAGTCGAGTTATCTACGTAGACGACCGCGAAGCTCGCTCCGGAGCCCTTCACCTGCCTCACCAGGTCGAACGTTCCGGCGTTCACCTGCCACCCGCCGCCCCCGCTGCCCGGCGTGAACGCGGTCGTTATCGTATACCACGCGTTATCCCATATGCCGGACGCCCGAACGACCAGGTAGTAGTTGTCCGGCGGGAGCACGGCGGTGAACGTCTGCTGGCTCGTGGAGACGGTGTTCGCGGTGTGGATGAGCGCGCCCGCGCTCGTGTAGATCTCAAGCGCCAGGCTGGCGGAGAGCGCGTACCGAAGCGTCACGACGAGGCTCCCCTGCACGGTTACCGGCAGGCGATAGTAGTCCACCAAGTCCTGGCCGCCGGTCATCTTGCCGATGTACGACTGCCCCAGCTGGATTGGAGTCGCGTGGAAGAAGTCGTTGTTCGGCTCGGGGGACGGCCAGGGCGACGGCGCGCCCGTGAGATCGGCGTTCAGAAGGAAATCCGACGCGCCGCCGGACGCCGATACCTTTACATAGTATATGCCCGCCGCGACTCCCGCCCGCACGGTCTTGAGCTGCGAGAGGCTCTCGTCCGAGCCGACCAGCGTCAGGGCCGAGTTGTAGACGTAGAGCTTCAGGTTCACGCCGGTCTGAAATGAATACCCAAGGCGTATCTTCAGCTGCCCGTTCCCCCCGGAGGTTATCTTGAAGTAGGCGTCGGCCGTGCCGGGAGGCGTGACCGTGCCCGAGACGGGGCTGGTCGGATCCCAGGCCGCCGCTGTGGCGACCGACGTGTTGCCCGTCGGAGCGTTGAGCGGATACACGCACGTGAGGGATTCCGTGCCCGTGTGCGCGTCCGTCGTCGAGTAGGGCACGACGCGGTAGCACTGGGTGCCGCCGGGGAATGCTGTATCCGTATATGTATACTCCAGCGCCGGATCGTTCGCGATGCTCGTCGCGCCGGTGCGCTGGAGGAGGACGGGCGCGGAGACGCTTGGGAGCGGGGTGAATACTGGCGGCACGCCGGCGTTGTACGGTGCGGTGTAGACGCGGTAGCCGACGAGCGTGCCCGTGTAGTTCTCGGCGACCGGCTGGAGGTCGGTGATGTCCAGCTCCCCGCTTCCAAGCGCGTCGATCCAGTTAGTGAGCGCGGGATTCGAGGAAGTCGCCGTCTTCTCCCCGTAGTACGCAGCCAGGGGCTGGAGGTCGGTTATGCCGACCGTGCCGTCGGCGTCGTAGTCGCCCGCGTCGCGCTCGCGCCACGTCAGCACCGGCAGGCTGCTGGGTGCGGTGACCGCGACATACGGAACGGTGCTCGTGTCGCCGATAATGGGCGCCGACGGCCTCTTGGCAACCGCCATCGGTCCGGCTCCGAACGTGATCGTCGCGACCGGAGAGCCGGACGGAACTTGAACGGGCGTCGTCCCGATGCGCACCGCGCCTATGCCGACGATGCCGCTCTTGTGCGCGATAGCGAGGAAGAGCACCTCGCCCTCGCTCCCAAGAGCGCCGTCGTACTTAGTGGAGGCGAGGTGATACTTGGCTGGGTCGAACGCGACGGCGAAATACGCGCCGGACGCGGTCTGCGAGGCTGAGGTCGTGATCTCGATGGTCGGCGAGGAGGATGATCCGGTGAGGGCTGCGCCATACGACGCGAGCAGGCGCTTGTCGGGGTTATCGTGGGCGCCGAGGGCGAATACGGTGAAGTCGCCGACGCGGGCGCCGAGCGACGCGTCGTAGCGCGCGATGAACGGCGGCGGTGCGGCATCCGGCGCGGACGCGGGGGTCTGCATGCTGTTGCGTGAGTGCCTGCCTCCGCACGAAGCAAGCAAGAAAACGAGCAGAACTGCTACTGCACGGGCTGGCCGGTTCATCCTGATTGTCTCCTTGAAAGTCCGCTGATAGGCAATTCTACCACCGGGCCTAGTTCCCAAAACGCCGAGAGCGCCGTCCTACGCGCCCTTCGCGTTCGTCGAGCCGGTGAGGCCCTTGAGTATCTCTATCTGCTGGTTCTGGATCGCGAGGAGCTCTTCCCACCGGTGGAGCATCAGGTCGTCCATCTTCAGGTGCAGGCGCTCGATCTCCAGCTCGGCCTTCACGTTCACCTGGTAGTCGTTGTCGGCCTGCAGGCGGTCGCGCGAGGCGGCGCGGTTCTGGCTCATCATTATCACCGGCGCCTGGATCGCGGCGAGGCACGAGAGGACGAGGTTCAACAGGATAAACGGGTACGGGTCGAACGCCGCTTCTTTGTAGCTGTGAAGCAGGTACACGTTCAACCCAATCCACGCGACCAAGACGCCGCCGAACGTAATGATGAACCCCCAGCTTCCGGCTACCTGCGCCAGCCTGTCGGCGATCCGCTGCCCGAACGTCAGCGCGCCCTCGTGCGTCTCGTTGATGTTCTTGGCCACCTTCGCCGCCCGGTGCACCTTTAGGCCGTGCTTCTCCAGGCTGGCGACGTGCTCGTCGATTGTCGACTCCAACTGCTTGATGTATTCTGCCATCTGACTCCTCCTTCTGAGGTTCTGAGATTATACAGGCTGTGCGGTCTATGCCGCGCACCCGTGAACTTCGGTTCACAAGGCGGCGGCGACGGGATTGACGCCCATGCCCCGTGGGCTTTACGGCAGTGCCTTATTTTGGTATAATGCGTTTGGGAATAGAGCTTCAAACCGCCCGCTTCTCCAGTTGCAGCAGTTCTCGATAAATCTCCAGGAAGGTGGGTTACAGTCGTGAAAGCAGTTCCGCATCAAAGGCTCGCGAGGGCAGCGGGCTTCTGCATACTCATTTCCCTCATCACCGCGTGCGCGCTGGTTTCGTGCGGGCACAAGCGGGGGAAGTCTGGAGCCGAGAGTCGTGCATCAAGGATTCGGCCGGGTGGTCGGCGAGCCGTCTGCTACAATTGGCGGAACCGGAGTCGCGCGGATGAGTACGCAACCAATCAGTGCACGCATCGGGCCTCGTCGCCCGGAGGATTCACGGCATGCCTCGTGACCCTCGCGCCGCCTACGACGAGCTTCCGCCGCTTCCCCCGAAGGCGGTCATCGCGACCGAGAGAGTGCTTTACCAAGCTATCGCGGCCGCGAGTGCTTTGGGCGAACTCAAGAGCGGCGGCAGCCTGATACCCGATCAAACGATCCTCATCAACTCGATTCCGCTTCAGGAGGCAAAGTCCAGTTCGGAGATCGAGAACATCGTCACCACGCAGGACGAGCTCTTCCGCGCCGCAGCCGGCGAGACGAGGGCGACGGACCCGCAGGTGAAGGAGATCCTGCGGTACCGAACGGCGCTACGGCGGGCCTACGACGCGATGACGGCGGGCGGCGAGCCCTTGTCGCTTGACTTGATCCGGATGATCTGCTCCACGCTCCTCGACAAGCCCGTGGAATTCCGGCCTCCCGACCGGCGCGTGTACGTGGGCAACGCGGTCGACGGCGCGGTGATATACACCCCGCCCCGCGGGGGACCGGGGCTCTTCGAGAAGATGCGCAATCTGGAGTCCTTCCTGCTCGGGGAGGCCGGCCCCCACCCGCTTCTGCGCATGGCCATCGCTCACTACCAGTTCGAGGCGATCCACCCGTTCTCCGACGGCAACGGCCGCACCGGCCGAATCCTCAACATCCTCTATCTAGTGCACGCCGGGCTTCTCAGTATCCCAGTCCTTTACCTCAGCCGCTATGTCATACAGAACAAGGCTAAATACTACCGGCTCCTGCGCTCCGTGACCGAGGAAGGCGCATGGGAGCCGTGGCTCCTCTACATGTTGAGGGGCGTGGAAGAGACCGCGCTACTGACTACGGCCCGTATCCAGTCCATCCGCGACCTCCTGAATGAGACCGTCGAGCGGTGCCGTCGCGAGTTGCCGAAGGTCTATTCGAAAGAGCTCATCGAGCTCATCTTCCGGCAGCCCTACTGCAAGATCAAGTTCGTCGTCGACGCGGGCATCGCGCAGCGCGAGACGGCGTCCTTATACCTACAAGCGCTCGAACAGATCGGCATCCTCGTTGGCGAGAAGCGCGGACGCGAGATCATCTACAAGCACCCTGCCCTCGTTGACGTCTTGACCGCCTGACTTGTCGGCGCTCTCGACACGAGTGACTGAATGTGTCGATATTTTGGACGATTGTCGATATGTTGCACGGATACGTCGACGCCATCGGCAGTTCTCGGCTAATATGTAGACGATTGGCGCTTCTGTAGGCATATTTAGCGTTTGCCCGGGCCAATCCTCACTGAGAGGCTCACCCACCGTCGGAGGACTGCTTCGGTGCCGTGAGGTGAGCCGAATGCGCGGGCGCACCGACGAGCCACCGGCGGGCCACGCCACGGAGCCGGTCGATTCGCACCGGACACCGCAGATTTCCG
>Ga0315281_10014530_pt1 | contig 10613 bp, 9 predicted proteins | sample YL17G07_0_MG_FD_204540 | JGI IMG/M metagenome (GOLD analysis project Ga0315281, IMG submission 204540) | Sediment microbial communities from Yellowstone Lake, YNP, Wyoming, USA - YL17G07_0 | ecosystem: Environmental > Aquatic > Freshwater > Lake > Sediment | place: USA: Wyoming | collected... | reverse complement strand
TTCGCGCGCGGCAATGCGCGAGGTCTCCAAGCCGAAGCCTGAAGCCGCGCCGGTGATCACCGCGGTACGCCCTCTGAAACGCTTCATGCCTGCACCTCTGGTTTGACCTGGAAGCCGATGCGTGGGAAGTGCACGTGCAGCGTGCCGGCGCGAGGATCGCGGCGTTCGATCACGACCTCGTCGCGATTCAGACCCACCAATTGGCCGCTGACCAAATCGGTGGCGTAGTCCGTCGCGCACACGGTGACGGCGCTGCCGGCTTTGAACCCCGCGTCCGGCGCAACCGCGCAGGCGGCAAAGGTGGGCGTTGCCGCCGCGAGCGCAATCGCCTCGGCGCCGGTCATCGGCTGCGGCGTCCCATGGCCGATCGCCGCGACCGATCGGCGCCAGGCCTCGAGACGCTTGAAGGGTTCGAGGATGACCGCGACCGGAGGCGCGCGCAAGATGAACCAAAGCGACTGCACGACAGAAAAGTCGGCAATGCAGGGCGCCGCACCGAGCAGGAACTTGCGGCCGTCGGCGAGCATGCCCTCGAGCCAGGTGAGGTAAATCAGCAACTGCGCGCGTGCGTCGGCCGTCGTCGCACGCCGCATGCCCTGCGTCATCGCCGCCCGGTCCGCCGCGAATGCCTTCACCGCTTCCGGCGGCGCGCCTTCGAAGATGAAGGCAATGCCGGCGGGCTGCAGCGTGAACGGAACCGCGCTCCAGAAAAGCGCCGAATCGGCCCACTGCGCGACGATGTGCTGCAGTGGCGATGCTTCGTGCGGATACAACTGCGGCTTCGGGTGCAGGGCATCGACCACGCGACACATCAGCGCCGTGTCGCAATAGATGTCGGCGCCGATCTGCAGGAACGGCGTGCGCCGGTAGCCACCGGTGAGCGCCACCACATCCGGTTTCGGCATGATGCGCGGCACCTGCACCGAGCGCCAGTTCAAGCCCTTCAAGCCAAGCACGAGCCGGACCTTTTCCGAGAACGGCGAGCCGTCATAGTGGTGCAGGATCAAATCAATCATCGTGTCCGCTCTCATAGTGGTGCAGCATCAAATCAGTCATCGTCTTCGCTCTCAATGCGGCATGGCGCGCGCCAGCAGCGCGTCGAATTCGGCGCTGGCGGGCAGGGTTCCGAAGGCATGGCCCCAATCGGCGGCCAGGCGTGAACGGCAGAAGGCGTCAAATACAAAGCTCGGCGCGTGCTGGCACAAGAGTGCCGCTTGCACCGCAAGCGCGATGTCCTGGGCCAGGCGGCGCGCTTCGGTCTCTTCGCCTGCAGCGTCGATGCGCATGAACAGTTGCGCGGCGAATCGGTCCAGTGCCGCATGGCTGCCGCGGGCCGGCGCGAGTTCTTGCTGCAGCGCGGTCACGCAATCGCCCTCCTTGCCACCCTTGCGCAAGGCGCGCAGGAGATCCAGCGCCATGATGTTGCCCGCGCCTTCCCAGATTGAATTCACAGGCATCTCGCGGTAGATGCGCGCCATCACGCCCGCGCCAGCTTCTTCGACGTAACCGTTGCCGCCCAGGCACTCCATCGCCTCCTGGGCGAAATGGCTGCCGCGTTTGCAGATCCAGAACTTGGCGATCGGCGTGAGGAGGCGGCGCATTTGCAGTTCGTGCTCGGTGTCGCTCGCGAACGCCCGTGCCAGGCGCAGGCTGAGCGCGGTCGCGGCTTCGCTTTCCAGCGCGAGGTCGGCGAGCACGTTGCGCATCAAGGGCTGCTCGATCAAGGCGCGGCCGAAGGCGTGGCGCTGCGCCGTGTGGTGCAGCGCGAGCGACAAAGCCTGGCGCATCAGGCCGCTTGTGCCCAATGCGCAGTCAAGGCGCGTGCGCGTTCCCATCTCGAGGATTTGCGGCACACCTCGCCCTTCGTCGCCGACGAGCCAGGCCAAAGCGCCGTCGAATTCGACTTCGCAACTCGCGTTCGCCTGATTCCCGAGTTTGTCTTTCAGGCGCTGGATGAACAAGCCATTGCGGGTACCGGCGGCGCCTGGCAAGACGCGCGGCAGGAACAGGCAACTCAGGCCGGCGCCGGTTTGTGCGAGCACGAGGAACGCATCGCACATCGGCGCCGACATGAACCACTTGTGGCCCAGCAGCCGATAGCGCGCGCCCCAGGGCGTTTGCGCGTCGAACGTGGCCGCCGTGGTGTTGGTTCGCACGTCGGAGCCGCCCTGCTTCTCGGTCATGCCCATGCCCATGGTGACGCCGGCCTTTTGCTCGAAGGGCAGCAGGCGCGGGTCGTAGGCGGTGCTCGCGAGCTTGGGCAACCATGCGGCGTGGATCGCCGCGTTCGCGCGCAGCGCCGGCGTCACCGCATACGTCATCGAAATCGGGCATAACACGGAGGGCTCGAGTTCCGTGAAGAGCATGAAGGCCGCGGCACGTTGTACGTGGGCTTGGCCACCCGCGACCCACGGCGTGCCGTGCAGACCGGCAGCGGTGGCCTGTTCCATCAAGGCGTGGTAGCTGGGGTGGAACTCGACTTCGTCGAGGCGTCGCCCAAACCGGTCGTGGCTGTGCAGTTGCGGCTTGTGCTGGTTCGCCAGGCGTGCGTGTTCCTGCATCTCGGCGCGGCCGAGCACCGCGCCGAGATCGTGCAATGGCGCCGTGCCCAGCCCCGGCGCATTGAATTGCAGTGCATCGTGCAGGCCGCGGTTCGTCGCGAACAGGTTGTAGCCGACAAGCGGCGCGGCCTGGTTCGTCACTTCATGGGTGCTTGGCATGGAACCTACCGCGTGCCGCCACGCGGCTCAGATCAGCTTGACCAGCTGCTTGCCGAAGTTGCGGCCTTCGAGCAGGCCCAGAAACGCTTGCGGCGCAGCCTCGATGCCCTGGGCCACAGTCTCGCGGTATTTCAGCTTGCCGCTCGCGACCAGGTCGCCAAGTTCCTTCAACGCCGGCGGCCAGTCTTCCATGTGCTCGCTGACGATGAAACCCTCGACGCGCAGGCGCGATTGCAGGATCAACTGCGGCTGCGTCAACGGAATCGGTGCGCCGTTGTAGCCGCTGATCATGCCGCACAGCGCGATGCGGCCGAAGGCGTTCATGCGTGGCAACACGGCGTCGAGCACGCGCCCACCGACGTTTTCGAAGTAGCCGTCCACGCCTTCTGGCGTGACCTCCTTGAGTGCCTGGTACAACGCCTTCGAATCGGCATGCGCCTTGTAGTCGACGCAGGCGTCGAAGCCGAGTTCGTCGACGACATAGCGGCACTTGTCGGCACCACCGGCAATGCCCACGGCGCGGCAACCGCGAACCTTGGCAAGCTGCCCCACGGCACTGCCCACCGCGCCGCTGGCGGCACTGACGACCACAGTGGCGCCGGCCTTGGGTTCGCAAATCCGCACCAGGCCATACCACGCCGTGACGCCGGGCATGCCCACCACGCCGAGGTAGGCCGACAGGGGGATGCGCTGCACGTCGACCTTGCGCAACATGCCGCTTTGCGCCGCATCGAGAACACTGTATTGCTGCCAGCCGCCCATGCCCACGACCGCCTCACCCACCTTGAATTTCGGATGCCGCGACGCGGCGATTTCACCCGCAGTGCCGCCACCCATCACTTCATTCAGCGCCTGCGGCTGCGCATAACTCTTGGCGTCGTTCATGCGTCCGCGCATGTAGGGGTCAAGCGACAGGTAGTGCTGGCGCACCAGCACCTGCCCGTCCTGGAGTTCGGGCACGGCAACTTCGCGCAGGCGGAAGTTCGCTGCGCTGGCAGCGCCCTCAGGGCGAGAGATGAGCAGGATCTGTTTGTTGATGATCGTCATGGTGATTCCTTCGTTGTCAGTCCGAACCGTCGATCGGAGCGGGGCCGCGGGCGCCCGCGGGCAAGGCCCGCAGGAGTTTGAACGTGCCTGTGGCATGCGCCACGAGTTTGTGTTGGGCGTCGAACAGCGACGCTTCGCAAAATGAAAGTGTCTGCGTTTGCGTCAGCACTTTGCCATGCGCACGCAGGCGCCCGATCCCGGGGCGCATGAAGCTGGTCTTCATCTCCACCGTGACGACGCCCCGCGCCAGCACTGCCACCCCGTCGCGCGGGCTGCGCGCGGCATGTGCCATCGCCACGTCGAGCATCGTCATGACCACGCCGCCATGCGCCATCTTCAAGCCGTTCATGTGCTCGGCGCGTGGGTTCAAGGCGAGTTCGGCTTCGCCGCCTTCGAAGCGCAGCAGTTCCAGGCCGAGCGCTTCGACGAAAGGGATGTGGGTCCGAAACGGCAGGGTCACTGGTGCACCCTACGGCCTTCGCCAGGCACAGACCGTCCACTAGGACGGTTCATCGCCTGTCGAAGGACAGCGGCCTCTGGCCGCTGGCGGCGCGGCGGGCTCACGGGCACGCCCTCATGCTCCACCGTGCACGGCGCTGACACCACCATCGACCGCGAGAATCTGGCCGGTGATGTGTTTGCCAGCGGCGCTGGCGAAGAGCAGCGCGGCGCCTTTCAGGTCGTCGTCGTCACCGACGCGGTTCAGCGGCGCACTCCTGGCCAGCGCGGCCTCGCCCACCGCCTGAAACGTGCTGCGCGTCATCTTGCTCGGAAACATTCCCGGCGCAAGGGCGTTGACGGTGATGCCGTAGCGTCCCCACTCGCCGGCCAGCGTGCGCGTGAAGTTCACCACCGCGCCCTTGCTCGTGCCGTAGGCGATGAACGCCACACCCGTCGAGCCCGACAGTCCGGCGATCGAAGCGATGTTGATGATGCGGCCGCTGCGGCGCGGGATCATGCTGTGTTTGCCGATCTGCTGGCTCATCAGGAAGATGCTGCGAATGTTCAGGTCCATCACCTTGTCCCAGGCTTCGAGCGGATAGTCTTCGCACGGCGCGCCCCAGGTGGCGCCGGCGTTGTTGACGAGGATGTCAATGTGACCCAGACGCTGCAGTGCCTCGGCCGCGACGCGCGAGACCTGCGCAGGGTCGATCAGATCGGCGGCAACCCAGCGCGTATCGATGCCCTGCGCCTGCAGATGCGCCGATGCTTCTTCAAGGTCGCCCGCCTTGCGCGAACTGAGCATGATCTTGGCGCCGGCCTGACCCAGCGCCTCGGCAATTTGCAGCCCCAGGCCGCGAGAACCGCCGGTGACCAGCGCGGTCTTGCCCGTCAGATCGAACAATTTGTGAATCTCGGTGCTCATCCCACTCTCCTATTTGCCATCCTTCATTGTCGAACGTACCCAGATCAGGACCACGCCGATCGTGATCGCGACCGCGCTGCCGGCCACAAGCACCGATCCCAGCGTGCCATCGGTCTCACGCAGAAACAGCCCGAGCGGCATCACCAGCATGCCGCCGAAGATCAGGCTCCAGGTCAAGCTGGCCAGGTGCGCGCGCGACATCGTCAAAAGCTCTCCACGGCCATGCTTCGGCAGGTGTCGTCGCGGCTTTCAACGACACCGAGCCAGGCCTCGATGCGCGGCAGTTCATAGCGGAAGAAGTAGCGGCAGGCGGCGAGTTTGCCTTGATGTGCCGCGCGCGCTGGCCCGGCCTCACTCACGAGTTGCTGTGCGCAAAGCGCAACATCGAGCCAGATCCACGCCAGCACCACATGGCCGAAAGCCTGCATGTAAGGCGTGGCATTGGCCAGCGCGACCTGCGCATCGGCCGTGGCCCACGTGGCGCGAGTGGCAACGCCGATACGCTTCAGCGCAGCCGACAATGCGCTCGCGTATTCCGCCAAGCGCGCTTCACCGGCAGCCCTTGCGATCGTGGCTTCGATTCGCTGCGCCAACAACGCCAGGCCCTGCCCTTCCTGCATCACCACTTTGCGGCCCAGCAGGTCCAGCGCCTGAATCCCATGCGTGCCTTCGTGGATCATGTTCAGGCGGTTGTCGCGCCAGTATTGCTCGACCGGAAAATCGCGCGTGTAGCCGTAACCGCCGTGCACCTGGATCGCCAGGCTGTTGGCCTCGAGGCACCATTCGCTGGGCCAGCTTTTCGCAATCGGCGTCAGCATTTCCAGCAACAGGCCGGCCTGCGCCGCATCGTTGGGGGCGCCGGTGTGCAGTTCGTCGACCAGGCGCGCGCAGTACAACTCCAGCGCAAGCGCACCTTCGCAGTAGCTCTTCTGCGCGAGCAGCATGCGTTTCACGTCGGCGTGTTCGATGATCGGCACCTGGGGCTGCGTCGCATCTTTGCCGGCCGCGCCCATCGGCCGCCCCTGCAGCCGGTTCTTCGCGTAGTCCAGGCTCGCCTCATACCCAGCGTAGCCCAGCATCGCCGCGCCCAGGCCGACGGCGATGCGCGCCTCGTTCATCATGTGAAACATGCAGCGCAGGCCTTCGCCCGGCTTGCCCACGAGGTAAGCCACGGCACCCGATGCGCCGCGCACCGCAGACTTGCCCTCGCCGAAATTGAGCAGCGTGTTCGGGATGCCGCGGTAGCCGAGTTTGTGGTTCAGCCCGGCAAGCGCGACGTCATTGCGTTCGCCCGTGAGCTGGCCGCGCGGATCGACCAGCTTTTTGGGCACGATGAAGAGCGCGATGCCGCGCGTGCCGGCGGTCAGCTTGCCGTCGGCACCAGGAATCTTTGCCAGCACGAGGTGAATGATGTTCTCGGTCAGTTCGTGTTCGCCGTTGGAGATCCACATCTTGTTGCCGCGCAGGCGGTAGCGCGGGCCGAGCGGCTCGGCTTCGAAATCCGCGCCGTCGGGCGTTGCACGCGTCGTGATGTCGGACAGGCTGGACCCGGCTTGCGGTTCGCTCAAGCACATCGTGCCGCTGAAGCGCCCGGAGAACTGATTCTTCGCGAACACCTCCTTCTGCATCGGCGTGCCATGCGCCATCAAAAGGTTCGCATTGCCGCTCGTCAACATCGCGCCGCCACCGATGCCGATGCCGGCCTTCGAGAAAAAACTGTTCGCCGCCATTTCGACGACGCAAGGCAGCTGCATGCCAGCGTTGGCGTAGTCCTGCGAAGCGGCAAGCATGCCGCTCTCGGCATAGGCACGCGCCGCGGCGTGGCTGGCCTGCGGAAGATGAACTGTTTCGCCATCGAAGTGCGGTTCTTCCACGTCCGCCAGCCGGTTGAACGGCGCGAACTTCTCGGCGCTGAGCTTTTCGCACATGTCGAGCACGGCCGTGAACGTCTCTTGCGAATGATCGGCAAAGCGCGAACGCGCGCTCAGCGACTCGACATCGAGCCAGTCGTAGAGCAAGAATTCCGTCGTCTCGCGGTAGCTCATGGGTGCACGCTTGGATTCAAGGTCGGTCCCGCGAGGCGGGATCTCACCCGCGGCAAAGCCCGGGCGCTCACTGGGTAACCTCCGTGCTTCGCACTGCGGTGCGAGCCCCCTTCGGAACGGCCGGGCGGGGGCTCATGCCAGCCTGAAATGGGCCAGCGCCGCGCTGGCGATGGGCGCGCCCCACTCGGGCACAAAGTGGCCGGCATCAGCCACTTCCAGGGGCGCCGTGCAGCCACGAATCGAGCGCTGCAGCGAACGCATGGGCGCAGCGCCGAGAACCGGGTCTTGCATGCCGATCGCCATGAAGCTGTCGCCTTGCCAGGTATCGCGCAGGTAGACCTGCGCACTGCGGCCCAACGCGGCGCCGGGTGCGCCGTCGCCATCGGGAACCATGTTCGGGAAGGCTCGCAGTGCAGCCTTGTACTCGGGCGTGGGGAACGGCGCGTCGTAAGCGGCGACCTCCGCCGCCGACAGCTGCGGCTTGCCGCGCTGGATCAAGCGCCCGACCGGCAAATCCGGCCGGGCGTTGGAATAGGCACGCCATTGCCGAAAGCCTTCAGTCACCTGACCTGTGCCCAGGCCCGTGTTCATCACCAGCAGGCGGGTGAAGCGTTCGCGCATCGCCATCGGCAAAGTCAGACCGAGGATTCCACCCCAGTCCTGACACACCAGCATGATGTTGCGCAAGTCGAGCCGTTCGATGAAACGCAGCAGCATCTCGCGATGGCGCTCGAAGCTGTGCCATTCGGGATCCGAGGGTTTGTCGGAGCGGCCGAAGCCGATCATGTCGGGCGCGATCACGCGCAAGCCGGATCCGGTGAGCAACGGCAGCATGTGCCGATACAGATAACTCCATGTCGGGTTTCCGTGCAGGCACAGCGCCGTCACTCCCGCGCTCGGCGGGCCTTCGTCAAGGTAGTGAATGCGCAAGGCTTCGAAGCCGGGCAGATCGTTCGCCCAGCGCGGCGCGAACGGAAAGTCCGGCAGGCCGACGAAACGCTCATCGGGCGTGCGCAGCAACTGCATGGGCCGGCCGATCAGAGCACTTCGAACACGCCTGCTGCACCCATGCCCCCGCCCACACACATCGTGACGACAACGCGTTTCGCCTTGCGGCGCTTGCCCTCGATCAAGGCGTGGCCCGTGAGGCGTTGCCCACTCACTCCGTAAGGGTGGCCGACAGCGATGGCGCCGCCATTCACGTTGAGTTTGTCCATCGCAATGCCGAGCGTATCGGCGCAGTACAGCACCTGCACCGCAAACGCCTCATTCAGTTCCCACAGGTCGATGTCGGCGACGCTCAGGCCAAGGCGCTTCAGCACTTTCGGAATCGCAAACACCGGGCCGATGCCCATCTCGTCGGGCTCGCAGCCGGCAACGGCGAAACCAAGAAAGCGCCCGAGCGGCTTCAGGCCCTTCTTCGCGGCAACGCTCTCGTGCATCACGACGCAGGCGCCGGCACCGTCGCTGAACTGACTCGCGTTGCCGGCAGCGATCACCCCGCCGGGAATGGCAGGCTTGATTCCTGCAAGCGCTGCCGCCGTGGTGCCGGCACGCAAGCCTTCGTCGGCACTGACCGTCACTTCCTTGCTGCACAGACCGAGGGTGGCGTCGGCGACTCCCGCCATCACCGTGATCGGCGCGATCTCGTCCTTGAACTTGCCGGCTTCCTGCGCGGCGCAGGCCCTTTGCTGGCTCTGCGCGCCGTACTCGTCCATGCGTTCGCGGCCGATCTTGTAGCGTTTCGCGACCTGCTCGGCGGTTTGCAGCATGTTCCAGTAGATCTCGGGCTTGTGCTCGCGCAGCCAGCTGTCGGCGATCATGTGTTTATTCGCCTCGTTCTGGACGCACGAAATGCTCTCGACGCCACCGGCGACGAAGATCTCGCCTTCGCCGGCAATCACGCGCTGCGCGGCCCATGCGATCGTCTGCAGGCCGCTCGAACAGAAGCGGTTCACGGTGACGCCGCTGGTCGTGATCGGCAGCCCCGCGCGCAGCGCCACCTGGCGCGCAATGTTCATGCCGGTTGCACCTTCAGGGTTGGCGCAACCCATGATGACGTCGTCAACCTCCCTGCCTTCGATTCCGGCGCGCTCGACTGCCGCCTTCACGGCGTGCGCGCCGAGCGTGGCGCCATGCGTCATGTTGAAAGCGCCCTTCCAGCTCTTGGCCAGGGGCGTGCGGGCAGTGGAGACGATGACGGCTTGGGTCATGATGGATTCCTTGTTGTGGCGCTGGAGAGGATTTCAGGTGAAGCTCTTGCGTTCGGCGGCGAGTCTTGCGAGCAACGGCGCGGGCTTCCAGAACCCGACGTCGTCCAACGGGTTCTGCGCAAAACGCTGCATCGCCGCGACCACGTTGTACAGGCCCACGCTGTCGGCGTAACACATGGGGCCGCCGCGGTGTGCCGGGAAGCCGTAGCCCGTGAGGTAGACGATGTCGATGTCGGACGCGCGCAGCGCGATGCCCTCTTCGACGATCTTTGCGCCTTCATTGACGAGGGCAAACACGAGTCGGTGCACGATTTCTTCGTCGCCGATCTTGCGCGGCGTGATGCCCTTGGCGGCGCGGTGCTTCTCGATCATCTCGACGACCACAGGCGATGCAATCGCGTCGCGCTTGCCGGGTTTGTAGTCGTACCAGCCGGCACCCGTCTTCTGCCCATAGCGCCCCATTTCACACAGCAGGTCGGCGGTCTTGCTGTAACGCACGTCGGGCCTTTCAACGTAGCGGCGTTTGCGAATCGCCCAGCCGATGTCATTGCCCGCGAGGTCGCCCATGCGAAACGGCCCCATCGCCATGCCGAATCTTTCCAGCGCCTGATCCACTTGCGCCGGTGTACAGCCCTCTTCAAGCAGGAAACCCGCCTGGCGGCTGTACTGTTCGATCATGCGATTGCCGATGAAGCCGTCGCACACGCCCGAGACGACGCAGGTCTTCTTGATCGTCTTTCCCAGCGCCATCACGCTGGCGAGCACGTCCTTCGCGGTCTTTTCACCGCGCACCACTTCGAGCAGGCGCATCACGTTGGCGGGGCTGAAGAAGTGCAAGCCGATCACGTCTTGCGGGCGCTTCGTGAAGGCTGCGATTCGGTTCAAATCGAGCGTGGAAGTGTTGCTGGCGAGAATCGCGCCCGGTTTCATCACCGCATCAAGCTTGCGGAACACCGTTTCCTTGACGCCCATCTCTTCGAACACGGCTTCGATCACGAGATCGGCGTCTTTCAGGTCGGCATAGTCCAGCGTCGGGCGCAGCAGCGTGATGCGCTTGTCGAGTTTGTCGGGTGTCAACTTGCCCTTCGTCACCTGTGCTTCATAGTTCTTGCGCACCACGCCAATGCCCTTGTCGAGTGCCGCCTGGCTCGTCTCGAGCACGGTCACGGGAATGCCGGCGTTCAGGAAATTCATCGCGATGCCGCCGCCCATCGTGCCCGCG
>Ga0315281_10014529_pt1 | contig 10614 bp, 17 predicted proteins | sample YL17G07_0_MG_FD_204540 | JGI IMG/M metagenome (GOLD analysis project Ga0315281, IMG submission 204540) | Sediment microbial communities from Yellowstone Lake, YNP, Wyoming, USA - YL17G07_0 | ecosystem: Environmental > Aquatic > Freshwater > Lake > Sediment | place: USA: Wyoming | collected... | reverse complement strand
CGCAAGAAAATAAGAGATTAGAGCGCCCGGGCCAGATGGCCCATTTGACACAAACATAAGAATTGAGGAAGGGTTTACGACCACCCATTTGTCGGTAGGCTTGCCATTGACCACCTGCATACTCGTATCAGACCCAAACTTAAACAGATCGGGGTCGAGTGTATACAACTTGCCAGGAATAAGATATTTTGCTTTTATTTTCATCATTTGTTTTTTTTGGTGCGGGATAAGGGATTTGAACCCCTGGCTTCTTCCGTGTAAGGGAAGCACTCTGACCGCTGAGTTAATCCCGCAAATTAAATTCTTCAAACTCCTCTTCTATTCCTGACACGCCAGTAGAATGCCACACAAAAACAAAATCATCAATAAGGAAATTGCCGGCAGGATAGGATTGGCCGATATATCCTAATTTGCAATACCCTAAAAACATAACCGGTCGGCTAAGGTCTGCTGTTTTCCAACGCGGGCTCACCACCCCCGGGGGGTCAGCGCAGACGTTAAATTTCCCGCCGAGCTTAAACTTGTACAATTTGCCGGGGATCAAAGACATCTAGTGGGGTTCCTTGAATGGGATCACGATGGGATACTCGTCTGAGTTACCATAATTGGGATAAAGTACCGTTTCTAAATAAACGTACTTGTCTTTATAGAGAAAGATATTATAGTCGAAATTGCCCCGGTTCCTAAAATCCGGTGCCATTGATTTTAGTTGTCTCTTGGTCGGTATAAAGGTTTTTATCCCCACAAAAAATAGGGGTTCCTCTTCTTGCACCGTTAGTTCGTTAGGATCCCCCGGCATGAATAGCCCCTCGACCGAAAGAGAAAAAACCATGGATTTTTTATCCGAGAGATCGTCGCACCACGGATTCTCTGGATTTATCTTATAAAGTTTACCGGGGGTTAGTTTGGATTTTGTCATTGTATATTTGTTGGCAGGCCCGCCTGGAATTGAACCAAGGAATTGCAACTTAGGAGATTGCCGTGATTTCCGTTTCACTACGAGCCCGTGGCATCCCCGGTAAGAATCGAACTTACATCTATGTCTTAGAAGGACATGGCTCTGATCCGTTGAGCTACGGGGACAAATAAGAGATTTTAATTCTTTACATAGGTGATAACCTGCACCTGTTTGCCGTTTGGCGAGATACGAGTCAGGACCTTACGCCTGTAGCCATTATTAACCAGCGTGGCAGTCTTTGGGGCCACCAACTTTGGCGGCAGAGGGCGACGATGTTCGGCACCCGGGGCCATAACGGTCATTGCGGCCTTCTTGAAGACCTTTGCGGAGGCCTCGGCACTCTTCTTGCCGGGGGTAGTCCACGACCAATTCGTCTGACGCTTCCAGGCAGGACGCGACAGGGAGTAGGTGTTACTAAACCATACCCCACCAATCCAGCTACCCCGGCTCTGGTTTACGAGGACGGCATCCATACCGCTCGACATAAACATAAGCTTGTTGCCGGTCCCGATGATATCACTAAAAGTCTTGAGGACCTTTCGGAATTCCACATTTGGGATTTCCTTCGACATTTCGAGGATCTGGGTACGAAGCATCCCGGCGAAGATCTTGGAATCGCTGTTGGTGTCGTCAACGGCCACGCCCGAGAAGGTACCGTTGTGCATCATCCACAGGTCCATCCCGTGCTCTTCCTTATTAAGGACTTCGAAGGGGTGGCACTGCTTCACGTCAACTTCGCCACGGGTACGAAAACGGAAGTGAATCGAGTGAGGAACCCCGCGAAGGCGTTCGGTGAGCTTGATAAGTGCCCCGACCCCTTCCATGCTGTGAATGGTACGAATCCGACCATTCTCAGGAAACATCACGCCCCAACCATCCGAGTTATTCTCGGAGGCCGCGATCAGCGATTCGTGAGCCAGCTTACGACCCTTCGGATTCCAGATAATCAGACACATGTTCTACTTTCTCCTGTTTCTGCGGCCTGTCGGGGCCTTAAAGCACTTTCGCACAACAATCTTTTCAAATTCCTTTGGTACCGTGTTCCAGTTCTTCTTGAAATTGGTAGGCATCATTTCGGCCAGTTCCGGTACCGCGTATGGTGAGAGTTTATTATACCACCTTCTGTGGCTTCCTACAAGGGTATAAAACAAAATATAGACATTTGCCCTTTGAATATATGCCGGAATGCTGACAGGCAGGTTAAACTTCTTGACCAGCCTAATGACCCGGCGCTCGCAATCAAGCTCACAGCCACGAATGACTTCCACACACTTCTGGACCCTCTTCTGGGGCAGGTTCTTCTTCTTGAGAAGCCAGTCGTCTAGGTCCTGCCAGTGCATACAATTGAGATATTCACCGTCACGGTGTTGCAGGAAATGACAGTATTCATGCAGGAAGATTTCAAACCAGAATTCTTCCTTGTCGTCAATCCTACAAAACAGCTTTTTCTCGGCATCCGAGAAATAACCGTTTGAGCTAACCTCGGCATCGTCACTGGCCGGCAGGGCACCAAAGCCAAGGTGGACGCTGATCTTGTGCTTGAAGAGGTTCTTGAGGGCGTAGGAGACGAATTCCTCCTTGGTCATAGTAACCTTATTGCTGTGCTTGGCCACCATTTCGTCCTGTAGTGTCTCTTCTGCTACCATCATCTAAATATCCCTGCTGCCTGATACCCTCTTATTATAACATATTCCCATCGGCATTGCAAGGGACCAGGGCGAATATGGCGAATGTTACCCCATGATATCACTGGGGAATTTGGCGATAAATCTATTTTCGCCTTTCTTTGGTGGCGTCCCTGGTAGGATTCGAACCTACACGTCTTCGCCTTCGGAGGGCGGTGCCTTATCCAGTTTGGCCACAGGGACGTAGACGTGGGTAAGTGGCGGTCCATGTAGGAGTCGAACCTACAATTCGACTTTCGTAGAGTCGCGTGATAATTCCGTTTCACTAATAGACCAGAATATCAGAAATTGGTTGGCCCCGTGGGATTCGAACCCACACTTTTTCGCTTATCGAGCGAACGTTTTAACCATTAAACTACGGGCCAATAATCAAAACAATGTGTTAATACTGTTGCGTATTTCGTCCGAGGAGCACCGTTGAGTGGGGGCTATAAAATAAGATAGCCTGGAACCGCTCAACACATTGTCTTGAAGTTCATCATAACAGATTTTTAGAATCAAAGCAAGGCAAAATGGTGGCTAATGAGGGAATCAAACCCGTCTAATGCCGCTTATGAAACGACCACACATATCATTGTGTATACTAGCCAAATTTGAAAGCAGGAAACGTTCATCTGGAATACTATTTGCGTATTCTGTCTTATTAGGACACCGTGACATCGCCTGCTCCCAAAACTTAAAAAGAACATGTATGATCTGGCCAATACCTTGGAGTATCTGTCGAGGAGCCCTCCTTATCGGGGGTACGCAACGATTTCATCACCGCGTTGTACACTCGGCCACATCACACACGCCATTAACATTATCATGAAATTTAAGTAATTTGAAAATAATTTGATCAACACTTTGGAGTATCCATCAGAGTGCTTCACCGCAATGTGACGCACAAACCATTGATTACAGGTACCTTCATCAATAATCTGCTTGATGCTCGATCAAATTATTCTCCGGCGCCCCGTGCGAGAATCGAACTCGCGGCTTCTACTCGACAGGTAGACGTGTTAGCCACTACACCAACAGGGCAAAATGTGGATCGGGAAGTGGGAGTCGAACCCACAATGACCAGATTCAAAGTCTGGGGCTTTGACCATTTAGCTATTCCCGAAAAGATGGATCGGGTGAATGGAATCGAACCATTATTGTTGGTGTCAGAGACCAACGAGCCCCCTGGGCGCACCCGAACAGAAAAAAACTCCGGTTGTCCTGGCCACTAGACGATCTGGGACATTTTTATGGGCGTCCCCACAAAAACGGCTGCATGCCCTCCCAGGGCAGGATTCGAACCCGCGTAACCGGATGGTGCGACTAGAGTGAATCGAACACTCGCTTTAACATTGGCAATGTCATGTTCTACCACTGAACCATGGTCGCAAATCTCGGAGCCTCTTCCCAGAATCGAACTGAGCTTTCTAGTTTACAGGACTAGTGCATCGCCGCCAATGCTTAAGAGGCAAGAAAAATTGGGTGGACTCGCAGGGAATCGAACCCTGACTTTCTGCGTGCAAGGCAGATGTGCTCCCGTTATTACTACGAGCCCATTATGTTGGCGGAAGGAGTGTGGATCGAACACACAGACCCATATTTCAGGATCACCGGTTTAGCAGACCGGCGCGACTCTCCAATACTTCGCCGTCCTTCCATTGCAGTGGACCGTCTTCGAATCGAACGAAGTTCTCATGCTCTTCAGGCATGCGCTAAATTACCTAACTAGCTCACGGTCCAAGAACCCATCTAATTTTTTCTGCGATGCTGCTATTCCCCGCCAAGACCAACCACCTATCCAGTTCCTCGCGGCCAGGAAATACCATCATTAGATTTCTCATATCAGAGTATACTTGTTGGTCTGCCATATCTTCCCACCCGTCACATCCACTACAGCTACCATAGTTGTATTGCAGATAAACAAACTCTTCATTCCTGCGAACCAGGACCTCAAAGGTTCCCTGATAATCTGCCTCACTCCAATCGCCCAGAATCTCACAGTCGTCTCACAGTCGTCTCCAAGTATCCCTATCGCGTATTCTGACCAGCGACACGATTCCGCCGTTGTTCCCTTCCATGCCATGACACATCCTCCTTGTCTTAAAAAGTTGGTGCTCCCGGCGAGAATCGAACTCGCGTTTTATGGGTGAAAACCATATTGCCTGCCACTAGCAGACGGGAGCTTATGTTATTGCACGTTGTCGGCATTAAGTCTTATTGTTCGCCAATAGTCGTTTATAGGTTCTATCCCTATGACAATTAGAACAAACAAGCTCGCATTTCGCAATTTCTTTTATAGCATTTTTAAGCCCTCTGTCATTAAAGATTCTGCTTATGCTCGCTGTTTTTTTAGAACCATCTAGATGATCAAAATCCATGATCCACGGATCGTATCTAATACCACAATCAGCGCACGGTTTATTTTTATATTCATTGAGTTGTTCTTTTAAAAGTTTGCGCGAAGCTCGGCTTTTTAATAAATATTTTTTCTTGTTTTTCAAATAATGCCGACGATGATGATGGGCTTGACAACTTTTACAATACGACTGCCTAAGTTCGCCTTTCTTAAGATTGAATTCTGATAAAGCTTTTGACTTTGTGCATCTACTACAAATTTTGTTCATATGATTACTTTATCACAAAGTAAGGTTACTTCTAACCGATAAATTATAGGGACAATTTATCATAAATCATTGGCGTCCCCGGCCGGATTTGAACCGAGCGTTAATAACTTGAGAGGCTACCGTCCTAACCGGGCTAGACGACGGGGACATTTACTGGGTTGAACGACGGGAATCGAACCCGCTAGAAAACTGATTCACAGTCAGTTGCCGCACCAATTGGCTTCGCCCAACAAAACTCTCGGAGCCTAAACCCACAACGTTCAGGAGAACGACTTACGGGTGTTTAGACTTACCGAGTTTAACGGCGTCCCTGACGGGATTCAAACCCGCATTGTCCGCTTAATGCGGATTCCTATCATTTTAGAAGACAGGGACATTGGCTCCCAAGGTACGATTCGAACATACAATGCCTTTCGGCGGCGCATTAACAGTGCGCTGCGTCTTCCAGTTCCGCCACTCGGGAATATCATATTAAGTTGTCAGAGAACAAAAGTATCCACAACGTAACCATTCCACTCTCGTAGTAGGCCATCGTCGGTTTGTTCCCCGAAGGTGGCCACACTCTGCGTGCGCCACCTAATATATGAAATTAGATAAGGCGCACGCCTGTATGGAAGATGGTATTACCCTCTTCTTCCATACTATGTTGACGACGCCTTTCGGCGGCGTCGGTAAATCTACTATCCGTACAATTTGTCATTTTCGTGCCGTGTTTCTAAGTATAGTCTATTTGGCGGTTCTTGTCAAGAATTATTATTCTTCGTCTACCCACTCAATAACGGTTTTTCCGCCGTGTCCGTGAATATGAATCATTTCCACGTCGCTGTGGTAGATACCAATGCTGCTGGTAGAGGTCTTCCACTTGATTACACAGGTGCCGTCTGCAAACTGGACTCCCTCGGCCACATAACCAATCCCCGACACGTCTGAGGCATCTTCCAGGCGCTTTAGTTGAAACCGCCGTGCCTCAACCCTACGTTCTAGCAGGGCGTCCAGGTCAATCTTTTCCCTTTTGGTTTTTGATGTGTTTTTCGAGGCCATATTTTCTCGCTTCTTTTTCAATTACAAACCACGCTCGGTTATTGCCGGTGGGATTCTAAAGGATTTGATGATGTCACCGTAGCACTCTTCACAAAGATGGGATTCGTGGTCCTCTAAATCCTTATTGCTGTGGTACCCCCATGATGCCTTTAACCCGGCGTGTTCTAGTTGAGTGCATATTTCTCCACACTTGTTGCAGACAATATCCTTGACCAGTGCGACTTCAATCTTTTCTTTTTCCAAGAGTTTCATCGGTCTCTCTTTCCAAACGTCCTCATTATATCATGGCACGAACAGGAAAGCAAACCCGTGCAAAAATAGTATCGTCAGTGATACCGATATCCCCAGAATAAGCATCAGAGATAAAAACTCTGGTAAAATTGCATGTCTGGCCTTGTACAGATCTCGGAGATTTCTGATTTTATAGTTTATCATAGTAGATTGTCCTTATTGCTCTTTCTCTGTCTTTGTCGCTCATTGAGTTGGCATGATCAGTTAAAAACTCTGCTTTGGAATCCTGTAAATATTCCTTGTGTTGGGCACCGGCATAAATGGCATCCCAATACTGGGGCCATATTTTCTTAATCGTAAAATAGGTCTGTCTGTAATGCGAAATATCTACACAGAGACAGGATTCGTGAAATTCTGACATTGGTAAAAAAACCGAGTCTTCTATCCGGTACAATTCCTGAACCTGTTCGAACGCACCCAACCTACAATAAACCCTGGGCTCTCCAAATTTTTCTTTATAATCCTCAACCGCGATTGTAACGCTTCTATATTTTAGGATATCGTCTTTTCGTAAAACCTTGGGGTTAACGCCCTCTAGAAACAGGGCAATCGTCTTGGCAATAAAGGCTATGTCGATCCAGTAGTTTTCATGGCCAGGAGCCAGGTCGGCATTCCACGAATAATAACGAATTTGTTCCATGGCGTTATTTGTGAAAAAAAGAATCGGGTAGCTCGCAAACTACTTTGCTTTTGCAAGTCTGGTATGTTTCTTCTATTTGTCCATTCCAGGGGCCCGTGCCAAATTGAAGGTATAGCCCCGCCGCAATCCAGATTGCAAATAACCATAATGCGGTTTTCTGTCCCCTGGTCATGCAGAGTGCCCAGAGGTCTTTAGGGCCTCGTTTAGAGACTGCCCTTTTATGGCACCATCATTTGCAATAATCTTCGCAAGATAGCGTCCGTATTTGTCCTGGGCAAACTTGCTCTTTTCAGTGTGCATGATAATACTATTATAACACGATCCAAGCCAGGCCTGAACATATATCAGTGCGGCCAGGCCCCTTTGGTATTCCTCGGATTCCTTAAGAACCCCATGCATCTCCGGCGTGTTTACATCCAGAAGCCGCACACGTTCTTTAATGGTAACTGAGAAGCCTAAATCAATCTCTACTTCCAGGGTATCCCCGTCAATTGCCCTTAATACTTTTGCCTTATATTCGTACATGGTGGTATCTCCTGAGTTTAGGTATACTCCGATCCTTTAAATTAATTCTGGCAGACTGGTGGCGCGGTGTATATTTAACCATATATCTTGGCGGGAATATATGAAAATTACAAAAGAACAGCTAACTCAACTTATCAGGCAAGAGCTTAAAGAGACCTATCACCGAAGGCGTGATCGCATCGGAGGCTGGGGACGGGAAGAGTATGGCCGAGACGGTTATGAAACGGGCTACGCCCCAAAGGGTGGCCAGTTCGAAGGCGACGACCTACCGGGCACCCAATATAAGCAATACAAATATATTTTCGACATAAAGAAGGATGACAAGAAGAACACTCGTGAGATCACATTCACAATAGGCCCCGACGACCGTCATACCGCCGAAGAAATGGGAGAGAAGCTTGAGGTAAAGATGAGAGAGAAATATGGCAAGGACTTTCTTCTCACTCTTCAGTATGCCCAGGAAGACGGAGAAATAGAAATATGAAAAAGTCAGACTTGCAGGTAATCGTCAGAGAATGCCTCTTTGAGGTTTTAAATGAAATGGTGCCACAGACCTATGCCAAGGGCGACAAGTTTAAACCAGAGGTTGATGCCGATGGGCTTGTGGCGGTAATAGAAATGGACCAGTGGACCTCTACCGGAAAATATGACCACATCCCATTTGACGAACTTACACTTGATCAGATACACGGCGGCGATGCAGACGCCATAAAGACGCTCGGTATCCATAGCCTAAACGTCAAGAAGGTAGGCGCCGGTGAGTCGCCTCGTCTTGGTTCTGTCTGGCTTGCAAAGGGCCCCGACGGCTTCCCGTTCATGTGGCAGGCCAGGTACGATTCTAGCGGCTGATTACCTGGGAGCTTCTAGCTTATTCTTTGCCAGCGTTGTCAAGAACTCTTTTGAGATCTCGTCTCTTAGGCTCTTGAATCTAAACCCGTCGCCCATGAAAAGAGCGTCGAGTTTCTCATAAGAATCCATATCGCTCCACTTGGTACCCCTGTCAAAAAGAACATGGGCCACGGTGTCGGCATCGACAGAGAAGACGTGTTCGGAAATCTTTTTTGCTTTTCCATCGGCAGGAGACTTTCTTTTCTGCACCAGCTTAAAACCGTCTCGGGCCATTTCGAGCTTATTAAATACCAGTGGATCTTTTTTGCCCTGCCAGGTTATCTTGGCAAACATGGCATTTAAAAGAAGATTTCTATATTTGGCCTTGTACTTGCTTTCTTCCGGGGCTCCAGAGGAAGTGTCCTTCATCCAGCCTACATTGCCCACAAAGAAGTCTATTTGGATTATTCCCGGCTCTTTTCCTACCTCCCCGTTCTTTGATATGGACGCCAACTTCTGACCATTGGTATTGACCAGGGAGCTTAGAACATGAAACTGGGACAGTCCACTTAATATCTTAAATTTTACGTTTTGCTTTTTTAAGAAGGCCTCTAGGTCCTTCCAGAAGGTTTCTTTGGCGGCAGAGCCTATCTTTTCACTGAGGTCTTCAAAACTAACGCCGACATCAATATCTCCCAAATATGTTTTATTGATGTTGCCTACCGGCTCAAAACTTAAATTATCAAGCCCGGCATTTTTTAGGGCAGCCTGTATGTTTGTCGGTAGAAGCTTCTTTGGGACCGCAGAATTAACCTCGTCAAATATGCCGCCACCTTCCGTGATAATTCTTCCTTCTGAGGCCATCTTCTTTGATAAAAACTTCTCTGATATTTCTTTTGGATCGACGTTCTTGGCCAGGAGCTTCTTTACTTGTTCGATCATGGCCTCTTGCCACTGGATCTCGTTTTCCGTGTCTTCTGCCTTCTTTGGTATGGTGATGTATTCGTCCTGTCGTTTAGAGAAGTCTTCTTCCACCCGGGCCAGGTCTTCTTCCCAGGTCTTTAACGCAATTTGCAAGTCTTCCGGGTTGCTCTTTATTGCCCGCTTGAAGTTAGCCAGGGCCTTCATTGCCAGCTTAATAAAGAAATAGTTATCTTTTCCTTTTTTGGTAAATCCTTCTTTGTCTACGATTTTTACCAATCTACCACCTGGACCGGCGATGACAAGGCCCTCGTATTCCTCTCCAAAGTTAGGATTAACCTTGGTTAACAAAGCCTGTTGCTTGGCAGACATCCCTATCTTTTTAATAGAGTCGAGCAACTGGGACTTTAGTTGTTTGATTTCTGGCGTTCGAGCCGGGCTTCCTAGAATGTTTCCGTGTTTTTCGATAAGATCGGAAAGAGAGACTATTAGAGAATTATCAAAATTAAGTTGAGACAGGTCTATCTGTGGGACCGCAAAAAACTGGATAGAAGAATAATCATTAATTTCTTTTGCCATCGCAGCCCAGAAGTTGGCATTTCTTATTTCCTGGCCGTCAACAACGGTCAAGAAAATTACGAATATCCCAAGTCCTATTTTCTCTTCGTCGTAGATGACGATATTGTGGTCATAGGAAGGAACTCCCTCTCCGGTAATTTCAATTGCCTGTTTAAAACTAAAGCCGTATCTTTTTGAAAGCTTTTGGGTAATCTCGGCCAGGGGTACGTCTTTTAAGAGACGAAAGTATTTTGAAAAATTCTTCATGAAGAAGATATCGGGGATATCCTTTTCACTGTAGAACTTGGTGTTCTTTGAACGAAAGTAAAACCTGCCGGTTTCGTCAAGGCCAAAGGCCATGGGACTACCGTCTACTTTTTCGCTTACCTGGAACTTCGAGTTGTCTAAATTCCAACTCTTTAAAAAGTCCAGAAGCTCCTGGGGCTTTAGGTCTTCGATATGTTGAATGCCCATTATTTCTTGACCAGTTCTTTTTTCTCAATCTCGTGACCAGTGGCCTGACCTAAATTCTTAAAGTCAAAGTCTTTCATTATGGCAATC
>Ga0315281_10014528_pt1 | contig 10614 bp, 6 predicted proteins | sample YL17G07_0_MG_FD_204540 | JGI IMG/M metagenome (GOLD analysis project Ga0315281, IMG submission 204540) | Sediment microbial communities from Yellowstone Lake, YNP, Wyoming, USA - YL17G07_0 | ecosystem: Environmental > Aquatic > Freshwater > Lake > Sediment | place: USA: Wyoming | collected... | reverse complement strand
GTAAGACCCGAAAGGGCCTTGCATGGGCAGGTAGCAGGCAGTACAACGAAAATCTACAACGACCCAGATTCCATCACCCAGCTTCACAGCGCCCACTGTATGACCTTGGTTTCGTGCCGGTGAGAATGTTACATCCTTGGCTTCATACCCATTGTGTGTGAGGAACTCGGTCGCAAGGTATGCAGCGTGTCGACAGACCCCCCTTCTTACTTTGTAAGTAATCTCATCGTTCTGCGGGTGCACCGAGCCTCTTGCCATATCAAAAGTCAAGTATTGAAAAATGAACCAGTTCACAATTTCAGGGCTGTTAACTCTGTCTTTCGCTTCCGCATAGGTCCATCTACTCGAGTTGAAACGGTTCGATGTTGTCGTTCCCAACCAAGCATCGTATAGAAGTGAATCCAGTGAGTAACCAGTTAGTGGATTGTAGTCTGGTATATCATAGGCTACCCACAGCCATGCCTGCAACGGTGTACAGAACTTTCTCTTCTCTGGAATACCTTCCTTGAGCATCATACCTATCGCGTTGCGTTGAGAGTCGTCAGCCGACAACACCACGTTAACCATACTCTCAACGGCCTCAGCCATTCTTGTATCCACGTTCTTCGTCGCGGATATTGCATTCGACAGATCAGGAAGTTTCCGCAACTCCCGTGCGAACTGGATATTTAGTGCATTACCGGAAGATTCGAGGCGGAACAGAGATTCACTGATTGACGCAGCCGTAGTCACCATCGGCGTGGATGTCTGGGCACTTGTGCTTGAAATAGTCGAAGAAGGCAAACTCAGGCTTGTAACGGTGGCCGTGGGAATCAAACTAGTTGTGTACGGTTTTGTAGGCTTGTTAGAAATCAGGTATGACCCAGTACCGGCGACGCTCACAATGATTAGAATCAGAGCGCTTAGAAGCTTCCAGCGTTGAGAGACTGACATCGAACTAACCTCCATCATAGATTAGCTAGCTGTAGAGCAGCCACTGCTTCATTTCGAGTGAGCCTACCCCGGCTGAGAGCATCTTCATTATGGTATCGAGTGTGGTCCCTTTGACGGTGTAATCAGAGACATCAAAATAGGGAGCTCCGGTTGGTCCGTAGCCTGATACACTGAAGTAGCCACGTTGCTGAACAGGCGGTTTGAAAACATAGAAATCCGTCGACAACGAAAATGATGCTTGAGTTCCGGCTCCACCTATCAGTTGGCCAGAGTACGCTCTCCAGCTGCCAGCAATCGCATCGAAGTAGATCGCATACGTATGACCAACCTCCTTGTTCTCGATATCAACATTGTTCGCGGGTATGCCCCAGGACAACAGCCATGTTCTGATGAACGGCGCTTCGTCGACGCAGCTACCGATTCCTCGTCCAGTTTGCAGATAGTACTGAAATAGCCAATTCATGTTCCTGAATCCCACGGGGCTAACTTTCTCTCCATCTATCAGGATAGTTTCATTTGTAGGCGAAGCACAGCCGTGACCATAGCAGACCCAGTCCCAATGCGAGAGCGTTATGCGGTTCCCGGAAAACCAAAAGTATCGCTCAAGATTCGCGGCCACGATATTTGCATCAGCATTGATCCAGCCCCTTCTAACCATTTCTTCCCTCATGCTTCTCAGCGTCGAAACGCTAACGACGTTCCACTGATACTCGTGCAAGTTCGCTTTCTTTCCCGAGTAGTGCTGAAGCCTGTGTGCTGCCCAAGAGACGAGGTTGTTTGTTGGACCAAGCCAGGTCAGCAAGATCTTTGCTTCAAGAGGGTATTGCTCAAGCTGACTGTAACCGCGTTGGCGTTGCATTTCATTGGTCTCGCTCAAGAAAGCCAGCACGTTACTGGCATCTATCTTGACCGTCTGTTTGACCGGTTCATCTCCTGCTGTGACCCAGAAACCATTCGACATCGCAACCGCGAGAGCTAAGGTGTCATCTTTCTTGAACTCGTTCTGCAACGCCAGCCAGTACAGGACTTCCAGTTCCGTATTGTAGTTTGGAACAGCGTACTTGAAGTCGCCTGGAGCTGGTGTTCCGCCCTTCATCATCAACTCGAAAGCTTCTTTGACTTCCGGATTTGTAGCGTTCAATGCCAAGTATGCGATCTTCGCCACGGCAGTCGCGTTGTTCGCGTCCGGAAGTGCTTGTAACTCCCAAGCTAACTGCACATACGGTTGGGTTTGGGTCGATTTGAGCAGTGACACGTAGTAGCTGACAGGCTTCGTGGCGGTGACGTTAATCCATAGAGTTGTCCCTGAAGCGGAGGCTGTGGAAGAGACTGCAGTTTGGCTGTTTCGCAGGGTTGGTGATAAGAATGAGGTCTGCTGGGTCGTGTGCGTTACAGTCTCAATAGGCGTTCTTGGAATAGTCGCCCAGTAACTGAATCCAGCGGCAACCACAATCGCTACCAGGACAATCGCAATCAGCTTCGAACCTCTACTCGGTGGTCTCAAGTTGCCCTTGGCCTGCTCTTCTTGGTCCTTTTCCGAGCCGTGTAGATGGCTAATACTGCTAGAGTAATGCCGGACACTACGCCAATGAGTGCATAGTTGAAAGCTTGTCTCTGCTGCGCTTCCAGGCTTGCCGGATAATTCTGTTCGACGGAGAGCGCCTCCTCAAAAAGAAGTATAGCGGTCTGGGCATGATGCGTCGCGGCAGCGTAGTCATCGTTCACGAAGGCAGTTGCGGCTAAGCTGTATGCGCTCTCCGCCTGCCGGACAAGCTGTTCAGCTTCCGGACATGTGAAGTTCTCGGCAGAAGCGCGTGATCTCAGATCCATTGCTTTCAGAAGCAGGTCTCTTGCTTCATAATAGGCCTGTGGATAAGTGGCTGAGTCTGCGGCTTCCTTCGCCTGTTGCGCAAGCGCCAGCGCAGTATCGTAGTCTCCCTTCTCGAATGCACTTGACGCATTCAGCAATAGGGAACTGGCGTTGTCAAGACTTTCGGTTCTTCCCTCCGCCAAAGCAGTTCTTATGCTTGCATTTGCTCTATCAATGGCCGCAGCCGTAGTCATCGACTGAATCGTCTGGTCCTTCGGAAATGTTATGTCTTCAGGGACGCCCTCTGTGACTACAGGTCCGTGCGAAGTACCTCCGTCTCGAAAGAATGCATCTTCAGCTTCGCACCCTTTGCAGCTGTAGACCCAGTATTGATAATTCACCGAAATGAGGGGCGTATGCCGATTGTCAAGTCCAGCAAAGCAGCTGTTCTCGTTTTCGTTGAAGCATGCTCCGGGCGTCGGTTCAGCCGGGATCCAGCCATAGTTGGCCAAATAGAAATGAACCCAGCTATGGTTTACTGGCCCCTTCTCCCCCCAGATACCCAGGATTTCAGCAGCGGGAATCCCCGCCGCTCGGCACAGCGCCACAAACAGCGCTGCATGATGTCTGCAGACACCTCTTCCTGCCCTTAGAATATACAATGCTCCTTCAGTTGCTGGGTTCCACTTCGCAAGAGAACTGTCGAACCTGATGTTCCGGACAAAGTCGTAGATCTTGCGGGCCTGAAAATAGGGGTTAGTTTCACTGCCGATGATCCTCTTGGATGCTGCAACAATTTCGGGATTGTCGGATTCTATGTACTTCGAGGACGCCGTGTATGCCCTGTAAATTGGAGACGCCTTGTCGTATTCGCCTACTTTGCTCGGATCAATGTTGAACACTATCTCAGTAATCATCATGTACTCTAGAACAGTCACTGTGAACTTCTGACCCTGACTGCAGGTGAAGCGGACTGTGAATACCCTGTTGCCGAGTTCGTCGACTTGCTCCGAAGTAATTGGAGTTCGATAGGGGATAATTGATACTGAGATCGCTCCGGCAACTTTCAGATACGGAAAGGAATCAAAGGCATGTATGGCTAGGCTACAAGCAGCTTCCGCGCCCGTCAGAGTGTAAGTGTAGTTTGCTGTCAACAGGCGGAGATTCGCAAGCGTGTATCCCGACGCATGATAGATATCTATCTCGCCGGACTGGGCGTGCCCGACAGGCAGCAAAATGAGAATTGCGAGTAGAGTAACAATCCCAGCTCTTGTCCAAAGGAACGAACCAGAGAGAGGGCACTTCACTCGATGTCGCGCGGTCAACCCCGCGCCTTTACTTGTCAAATGAATCTCACTTCCCACGTCTCCGCAAGTAGAAGACTCCAACCATAGCTAGAACCATGAATGCCAAGCCCACAATCACTAGGACCTCAGTCGTGAATGCTCCCGTCGCAAGTGTGACTGATGTTGCTCTTGTAGTCGCGTTTTCTGCTGTACTTGTCGTTCGCAGAGGTGTTAGAAGAGTGCTCGTCTCCGAAGCGAAAATCTCTGTTGTGGGCGTGGCGGACACAGTTGTCGTTGTGACCGTCGGTGTTATGCTCGTGAGCTTCACAGTCCGCAGAAATTCAGGCCAGTCGACCACCAAATCACTTCCTTGGACCAACAATGGCAGCTTCGTTTTCCCATACACATAGTTGTAGAAGAATGCCGACAGATCCTCGTTAGAGAGTTGCTGAGCGATGCTCTGGATGTTGCGATTCGTGTAGACTCCTCGCATGTTTCCGAATCTCTCATACAATAGTCGCATGACATCATCGAAGCTCACTTTCCCTGATGTGATCCTTTGCAGGAGACTGTCGAGAAGGAAACAGACCAACGCACCCTTGTGGTACATCAGAAACATGTACCGTTCAGGATCGTTGACGAACTCGTATGCTTGGGCAACAGACACATCATAACATGTACCCAAGTACTGGCGCGTATAATCTTCGAAGAAACCCGCTAGTACACTGTGATTGGACAAGACTCCGAGATGAGTCAAGGCTTTGTCCCAAGCATAGTAATCCGTGGAGCCTTCCAAGAACCAGTATGTCCAATCAGGCGTTGTAGTCTTAGCTTCCATGGCATAAGGCGGAAACGCGTTCCAGATGTGAATCACACGATGCAGGAATGGTCTCTTCCATCCTGTTCCTTCCTGCCATCCCCAGCCGCCCCAAACCGCTATCCCTTGACTCTGACTTGATTCAGCCCAGCCTGAGATGTCTTTCCCATCCTTCGTTGGAGGGCAATACACCGCGAGGTAGCTCTTGCGAGGGCTTGTCCCAAAGAGGCTTGTCACGTAATCGAAGGCTTCGAATGAGAATTTCGTAATCTGTTCTCCGGCGGAGGTCCCCCATGCTCTGTATGTGGCAATAGTCACATTCGTACCGCCAATGGCTCTATGAGAGACCTGAAAGTTGCCTAGACCAAATGTCGCTGTCCCCAATTCGTCAATTGAGCTTACGTCATAATGATCATCGGCCCTTCCCCAAGGAGCTGCGATGACCCAACCTGCTGGAATATCGAAACTGACTTCGATATGTCCAGGAAAAGGTCTGCCGGTGCCCATGAACTGATCGGGAGAAAAACCGTCAGGTACCAGAAACGTGAAGGCACCAACAACCAAGACATAGTCTGAGCCTATGTAGCCGGCGTAGGATTCGATTCTGTCGATATAGTAGTCAAAGGATATGTCGTACTTGAGGAGGACCAGTGTTGCTGATCCTCTCGCAATACTCCAGACGCGCTTGACTCCGAAGTCTTTCTGGGATTGAGAAAAGCTGACCTTGAGAGGGATGCCTTGCTCGTCCGTCGCGTTCAGATTGGAGAACGGAATATCCAGGTACGTTTCTCCAAACCATGTGTATGTCGTGAAAGGAATTGAGAACGAGGGAGAGCCTGAAACCTGCGCTTCGACGTGGGCCACACGTTTCTGCAGACTTACGGCATCAATTCTCAAATTATATGACAGCAGAACGACGGAGGATGCAGGGCTAACACTGAACAGCCGAGATGCAGGCACCAACGCGGACACGGGCTGCGCGAGGACTATGAGAGCTAGAACAACAGACAAAGCGCGTGGAATGCTAGCTTTCAATGAACCTCAAGGAATCGTCCGGACTGAGAGTGTTAACACTTTCGCAAGCAGGAGAAAACCGACGCCTCACTGACCTGCAACTATCCTGTGGCTCCTTACAAGCGGCTGATCAACAAACTCATCTTACTGTTTGAGGAGGAGACGTACGACAGAAAGGAGAAGCTGGTTGAGACACTTCGGGAGGTGATCGGGTAGCTGAGCTAACGAAAGAACGGTCGGAAGCCCGTTTGTATCCTATGCTGACGGGTATTGTGGATCATTATCCTTAGTCCAATAAGAAATTGAATTTGAATCAGACAAATCTCTATAAGGATCTAACCTATGGTTCCGACCATTACCACCTACGTCCAACTGAAAATGCACATGTGTTGGCTCACCAGGCGGCCAGTCTCCGGTTCTATCTGCAGAACCAATTATATCTCCTCTTGAAACAAATTGTTCTTCTTCTAAATCTCTCTCTGCTTCCTTTAAATGACAATAAATTGTGTAGAATTTTTGTTTAGGACCGTAGAATCCTTTCCTAATTGGGCCATGCTCAATAATTACGCTATTTCCGTCTCCCCAACCTAACCAATTACTTTTGGGTTGATTGGGCCAAGAATTTTCAATCACTATGATCTTACCTGGTGCCGAAGAAACTACTGGGGATCCTTCTCTCACATAAAAATCAGTTCCAAGATGGTTATTTACTGTTCCACGAGTAGAGAATTTCTTAAAGTAGTTCGGATCATTTCCCATCCAATCTCTATATCCTTTTTCAAAATCTAAATCGACATAGACTATATGTTCAATTTTGGTATCCTTAAGGAAAGGTAAAGTTAGAAATCCTTCCATCAATCCAATATCAATCTTTCCAAGTCCATTCAGTAATACATCATAACCATCTGTGACTTCTCTAAATTCTTCTACTGATGTACACATATATCTAAACTTCCTATCAGTTTCAACATAAAGTCCATAACTTCCTACTTTAATATCTTCCAATTCATAATCACCAGCAGAATCAGTAATAGCATCAGCAATAACCTTGCCAGTATTATCTTTTAACAGAACTTTTGCGGCTTGAACAGCTGGTTCTTCTCCATCTTGTACACCGTTGCCATTGTAATCAAAAAACAATCTCCCTTCCAAAGAAGCAAGCTGAGCGACTGAGGTTGATGTGATGGAGGATGCACTGGTAGCGGTTAGTTCACGCAGGGTGGGTGCCAGGGTCGTAGGACTTACGCTGGAAGGGGTCTGCCGCGAAAGGCAGTCCAGGCCAAGCGCGGAAGCCCCGACAACTGCTGCTGTTGCACCTGCATACTTCAGGAATCGACGACGATCCAAGAATGCTTTCCCTCTTCATATGGAACTATACAGGCATGCCGTATTGAGGATCGTTAACTCTTGTCCAGTTATTGTGAACATTTGGGTTCTCGTCTCTTGGTACCATAATCCATTGATACTCCTCATGTTCTTTCTGTGCCCAGTAACCACTTCTTGCATCATCAATCTGAAACAGTGTTTTGTATGGTTCTAGCCAGACCACGTAATCGCCTATCTTCTTGCAAAAACCGAAGTGAAGGTGTGGGTAAGCAGCTCCAGATGAACCTGTCCTAGCAATCTTGTCACCACGCTTCACAGCCCCAGGAGTCACTAGTACCTCTGACAAGTGATTATAGAACGTCCACGAACTCAGACCGGGATGAGTAAGATACACGTACAAAGCACCTGCCGCATCATGTCCAGTGTTCTGTGCTTCAAACGTCGCGGGCGCAGTAGCAACAACAGTTTGGCCTTCCTTGGTCCGATAGTCAATCCCAGGGTGGTTCCATGGATCGTTGCCAGCCGTTCCGTTCCACCACAAGGATTCTTGGGGATCTGGATCCCAATCGTAGAATCGATCGATGGAGAAGTTTGTTTCGGGTTGCAGAGGAAGGGTTAGAAATCCTTCCATTAGTCCAATATCCGCGCGTTTACTCCGTTCCAGTGACACGCCATAGTAGTCGCTCACTGCTCTGAACTCATTTGGGGACATACACATGTACTCGAATCTCTTGTCCGCTACCACGCATAGCAAGTAGGATCCTGCTCTCACATCTTCGAGTTCGTAATCTCCAGAAGAATCCGTGAGAGTTTCAACAGCTACCTTCCCAGCGGTATCCTTCAGCTGAACCAGTGCGCCAGCAACGGGAGGCTCTTCTCCATCTTGTACACCGTTGCCATTGTAATCAAAAAACAATCTCCCTTCCAAAGAAGCAAGCTGAGCGACTGAGGTTGATGTGATGGAGGATGCACTGGTAGCGGTTAGTTCACGCAGGGTGGGTGCCAGGGTCGTAGGACTTACGCTGGAAGGGGTCTGCCGCGAAAGGCAGTCCAGGCCAAGCGCGGAAGCCCCGACAACTGCTGCTGTTGCACCTGCATACTTCAGAAAACGACGACGATCCAAGAATCACCTAACTCTGACTATCTACTAGGTGAACTGGGGGTTGTTGTCCACGGTCCAGAAAGATCTTGCGCTTGAACGTGGCCATGACAAGTGATCCTTGTGGTGAATGTCTCTAAAGACGTCCACCTTTGTTCCTTTGCCCCATCCCCACTCGTTGCCAGCTGGGGGATATTCGTTGACTTCAAAGTGGTCGTGAACCACTTCCGTTTTGCCTGTCTTTCCCGCCCAGCCTAGAAGCTGACCTCTGGCGACTCGCGGAAGTTTCGGATCGTAGGGGTTCGGTTGCCCAGTCTGGTAGAAGGTGTTGCCATAGATTTCCTCGAAGTTCAGTTTGTTAAGATGAACTTGTGCAGTTCGATAACCATTCAAGTGATCGACAACTATCCTCTTCCCAGATATCGCGTAGTATCCATCGTCTTGATAGTTGTCACGCGCATGAATAACGACTCCCGGCGCAGGAGCTATCAGTGGGGTGTCTAGATCCAGAATGAAATCTGTTCCGTCGTGGTGCTCGTAGGTTGCATGTCCGCCTCTCCAGTCAGTCGGAGGGGAAGAGGGAAACGCAATGTCGACAAACGTTGTGTAGTATCCTTCGGCGTTCTTCCTATCCCACTGCCCACGTACCGAATCGCGCGGAAATGGAAGTGTCAGGAAACCCTCCATTAGGCCAATGTTCATCTGGTTGCTCGACCCGTTCAGTGTCACCTTGTAGCCTCTTGCGAGTTCAGTTACCTCTTCTGCGGATGTGCACATGTACCTGAACCTCTTGTCCGCTTCAACATGCAGCCTGTAGGATCCTGTTCTGACGTCTTCCAGCTCGTAGTCTCCTGAGGAGTCTGTCATGCCTTCTGCAACGACGTTTGCCGCACCATCGCTCAGCTGAACCAGTGCCCCAGAAACCGCAGGCTCTTCTCTATCTTGTACACCGTTGCCGTTGTAGTCAAAGAACAATCTGCCATGCAGAGAAGCGAGTCTCACGGTCTCAGTGACCGTCCCGCTGGTATTCAGAGTCCTGGTGACAGTGGACGCTGAAGGAGGAATCAGAGCGGTCTGATATCTGCTGAACTCATAGCCTGCCAGAGCAGCTCCTCCTACGGTCACGCCAGCCGCGGCATACTTCAGGAACCTCCGCCTATCCATAGTATAGTCTCCTGTGAGTTAGCTGTAGAGCAGCCACTGCTTCATCCGAGACGTAGCAATGCCATCGAGAAATAGCGTTTGCATCTCGGGGATAGTTGTAGTCTTCTTCTGCACAAAGAAGTCCGTACACTCCTCGAACTCGGCGCCATAGAATTCGACTGTCCAAGGTGGGTTGGTAACGCGCACTGGAAGGACGAATATGTAGAATTTGTGAGGGTCGTCTGCTCTTCTAGCTGGAGACCATGATTGGAAGTTCGCGAAGTCTCTTTGATAAGAGGTCCAGATCGTCTTGTACGGGTCGAAATATGTGACGAATACATGCCCATTGGGAACCTGCCTCTCCTGAACCAAGCGTCCGTCTATCTGCCAAACTGGGATGGCCGCTATCCCCCAAGACTTCGCCCAGGAATCGACGAAAGCCGTCAGATCGGCGCAATTGAGACGTGAAACGCTTCCTTGCACGTAGAGTTCATAGAGGAGATCTATGTTGCCGAAAGTATCCGTATTATCAGGATCGTAGTTTCCTTTGCCAACATAATCGTCTAGTAGTTCGTATACATACGGTCCGAATCCTCCCCAGAATCGATCCACTAGCACGTCGATTACGCTATTCGGATCTCTGGAGTCCCACCGTTTCTCCGTCATCTCCCGCCTCATCTTTCTCAAGGTATCGCTGCGGACATTGTTCCACTCGTAAACGTCGAGAGTTACTTTCGTGAATCTCGGGTCGCGATGGTAGAAGTTGTATGGTCCCCTCAGCGTGGCCCTATTCCCGGTCCATGTTAGAGCAACCTTGGCCTCCAGCGGATAGTGCTCGAGTGGATAGTATCCCCTTTCTTTCTGGAGTTCGTCGGTTTCCCTGAAGAATACGAGGAGGCTGTTCGTATCGTTCCTGACAACATCTTTTACATGTTCATCTCCGATGCCAACCCAGATGCCATTCGACAACGCAACTGCGAGCGCGAGAGTATCGTCTTTCTTGAAATCATTCTGACACGCAAGCCAGTAGAGCACTTGCAGCCCGGTGTTGTAGCTTGGCACAGCATATGTGAAGTCTCTTGGGTCGGGCGTGCCATCCTTGATCATCAACTCGAAAGCTTCCTTGACCTCAGGATTCGTTGCATTCAACGCCAAGTAAGTGATCTTGGCAATTGCGGTCGCATTG
>Ga0315281_10014527_pt1 | contig 10615 bp, 32 predicted proteins | sample YL17G07_0_MG_FD_204540 | JGI IMG/M metagenome (GOLD analysis project Ga0315281, IMG submission 204540) | Sediment microbial communities from Yellowstone Lake, YNP, Wyoming, USA - YL17G07_0 | ecosystem: Environmental > Aquatic > Freshwater > Lake > Sediment | place: USA: Wyoming | collected... | reverse complement strand
TTTATAGGGACAAGACTATGCTACCGAAGTTACTATTGCTTTGGATGTGTATTCAAGTGCTGTTGGTGTGGGGCTGGGCTTCGTGGCGTGGGAGGGAACGGGTTAGGGTTTGAAGTGATTGGTTGGGGAGAGTAGGGTTTGAAGTGATTGGTTGGGGAGTGATTAGTAGGATGGCTGGTGTGAGTGAATCTGTGTGGGGAGCGGTGGTGTGGCGAAGCGGTTAGTTTTGGCCGAAGGCGGGTTAGTTGATTCGGGATCGCGGTTAGTTTTGGCCGAAGGCGGTTGCGGAAGGGAACAGACTATTTGGTATACAGACATTATGTAGAAATATGTCTGTGATATCAATGACTTACAAATGCCTCGGTGGGTGGGATCTATATTGGGTAGATTTTTTCTAAATCACCTGTAATAGACAACCTTACCCACACTGACTCACATACACACACCTATACCAGAAACGCTTAGAAATAGGGCTTCGATCAGCAAAACCCTATACCTAAACTTTTTTTGGCAACAATTTTCTGGAAATCGCTGTTAAACATAAGGAGTCTAACGTGTCTATTTTCTTTCACATCGGTTACGTCAATGCTCAGGGTGATACGGTTGATTCGATCGCCTGTAAGCACCAGCCTGATCCCAAGTTCTTTCACGCGCTATTGGATGAGTGGTTGAATGGCATTAAGCACTCGGGTAACTCTCACGACGAAGAGGTTACCGATTTTCACTTGAATATCTGTAAGGAACACGATGAACATAAGCGACGCAGTTAAAAGAGCTTGCCAAGAACCTACTTTGCTTGATGCTTTTTCTTGGATTGCTGTTTGGGAAAGTGAGCGGGTAGTTAAACAGGCTCACGCATTTCTCAACACTGGTATTCGCACTGGTTCTAATGAAGCAGGTTGGGATACTTGTTTTAAGATTTGTTTTGAGCGGGTAATGGAAGTGTATGGTAAGACGCCTCCTAACCTAAGGATTATTAAGTGAAGCGACCCAAGATTACCACTGAACAGTTTGCCCAACAGTCTTTCCGGCGTGATCTGAGAGATGGAGTGTTTGAGGATGAGCCCTTAGTTAGGACCTGGGCTGATCTGGACTACGACACTCGGGCTGGTTATTTTGACGAAGCGGAATGTTACTTGGCTGAACAATCGTATGACTGGCCTAGGGATATTGAGGTAAGTTCAGATGAATGAGTATGACCCCGACGACTATGATCCCGAGTTTGCTGATCCTGGTGGTAAGTCTGCTCTAAGGGCTACGACTAAAAGCAATCCACGCAATCAACCCTGCCCTGACTGTGGCTCGGCAAATCGTCTAACACCTAAGGATGTTGCCCTAGGATATTGTTGTAACTCGTGTGCTGATAGAAACGAAAACGGAGGTTACTGAGTGACCAAAAATGAACTTGCAACGAAGTTAAAAGAGGCTGAAAGAATACTCAGTCTTTGTTGGAATGCTATATCTTCTCGATATTCATTTCCAATTAGTTCAGAGGAGGAGATGAGTATAGTGGAGGAAACACTACGCAAATACTTCAACATGTCTAAATGAAACACTTACTTTTACTTGCCCTAACTCTGACGGCCTGTGGTAATCCGTGCGAGGGATCTACTTTCACTTACTATGGGTTGTGTGTCTTCGCGGGTCAGTCGGATTATACTCAGGCTGAAGTTACTGAACACTTGGATCTATGGCACTCGGGTCTGGTTGAGTATGCTCCTGAGTTTGGTTTAGATCTAACTAAACTGTCGCGCTACTATCAAGACCAAGACGTTAATATCCATTTTGTCGCTCGGGTGCCTGCTGATGTAGAGGCTGACGGTTCTACTAAGCCTACGATAACGGGTCTGCGGCTGAGGATTAGATATACCTATACGGACAACACACACCGTCCTTTATGGTCCTCAGCGCTCTCCCACGAGCTTATGCACGTTGTTCAGCGGTATTTGGGAGCTAAGACCGAATCTAATGCCCACGCCTTTCCTGAGGGCTGGTGGGAGCCTACGGACGGACGAGTAGTTACGGTGTCTGAGTTGAGCGTTTTACTGGAATATAAACTGGACGAGCTGGAAAGGAGCGAATTATGAAGACGGGTTTGCTTGCCCTAACTGTTTTGACTCTGTGCGTGGGTTGCGGTGATTTGCCAGAAACTCCCAAGTATCACGTCACGATCCTAAGCACCGATCATCCACCACTTGACCAAATAGACACGGCCTTCGGTCTTTCGCTTAGTTTCCTGCCCGGCCCTAATAAGAATCTGCGAGAGGCTTTCGGAGACTTTATGATTGACTTCGTGCCGGGAGAATGGAATAACTCGGGCGCCTTGAATGAATATAGTATCCCTTGTCCGACTGACTCGGTAAATGCTGGTCACAGGTGCGGAGGATATACCGATCCCGACACTAAGCGGATAACCGTTATTTGGAATCCTGGGATGTGTATTAGTGAGACGGCTATTGGACACGAGTTGGGACACTTGGCCGTAGGTATTCACGACCACGTTTATTCTTGGGATCCGTATCACTTTCACTACGAATACTTTAGGGCCGGATGTGAAACTACTGCTCCCTACAACTATCCGGGTGACCGCGTAGATTGCGTTTGGAATACTATGGAGATGTTCATACATAACGAACTGGCTTCTGATTACTGCGAAGACCAGTTTAGCATGGAGCCTAAATGAAAATCAGACGAGGTTTCCGAGTATGAAACTGTATCTGGATGATGTTCGACCTACGCCTGCTGGTTGGGAGCGTGTCTATACCGCTCAGGAATGTATCGAGCGGTTAAGCAAAGGCGACGTTACGGAGTTAGATTTGGATCACGATTTGGGGCAAGAATCCGTGGTAGGTTCGGGCTATGATGTATTAGAATGGCTGGAAGAGCAAGTATTTACTAAGGGGTTTAGGCCTCCGTGGTTGATCCTAGTTCATTCGTCTAATGCCAGTGCGAAAGCCAAGATGCTCCAAGCCGTTGAATCTATCCAGCGCTACTATCTAACCAAGTCCGAGGAGTAGTTATGCGTATCTCTAAGGCGCTGTTAGAGAATAGAATCAAAGAAGTTGCTTCGACCTTGGGTATCAAACTATCTCTTGACCACGCCGCTTGTTATGGTGGTTGGGAAGTGGAGCGAGTTAAGTCGTCAGGTGGAGTGGTGGTAGTCTCTGGTAGCCGTAAGAGTCGGAAAGAACTACTGGCTTGGTTGGACGGGGCTTGCTGGGTATTGGAACAACTGCGGAGGTAATATGAAATGTGAGGCCTGTGAGCGAACCGTAGAGACTGTTGAGCCTATTATGCCGCGAGCTGATAAAGCTGCGGTTATTTCTGAGTCTAATCGTGGCTATATAGTTCTCATGGCTAAGGGTAAGATTCAGAAAGCCGTAGAGCAAGCAACTAAGACCGGCAGATACGACGCTTGGGTAGATCCAGCCGTGCCTGATGCTACCGTTAATAAAGAGCTGGTAAGCTGGTTGGTTTCACTCGGCTATAAAGTTGATTATACTAACAGCTCTTTCTTTTTGGAGTGGTAAATGAGCTGGAACAAACATACGATCAAATCTACTACCATAAACGATATTATTGAGGTGCTGAAAGAGACTGAACAAACTTACTCGGTTAAAGTTCTGGGTATGGTTGTCGATCGCGGTATGGATAGTAGTGGAGATTTGGAGTTGCGTCGGCTCCACTACGGCTCAAAGGTGGTGTTAGAATATGTGTTGCGTAGTAGTGACTGTGATGCTGACGATGTAGTTGTAGCTGTTAAATTTGGCTGGCACGAAGAACCCAAGGCCGGCGAATGGTTGTTAGAAATCTGGCCGCCCGAGGAGGTTTGATATGCGTTACGAAAAAAGAGACGAAGCTCTGCGACGACTGGCTAAGACCTACAAGGATCGTCTAACCCGTGAAGAACTTACGGACTTGCTGGTAGTGAGTTGGTCGTGTTCCAGAGAGCCTATTGTTCGCATAGCCGAAGTATTGCTGGAAGTATATGGCGAATAAGACCTACCGATGTCGCAAGTGTAAGGCGGTAGTAGGTGTATGGGCAGCACCAATGAGAAATAGTCGCACGCAATATCGTGCTAAGAAACACGACGTACCTAATAAGCCAGGTGTTGAGTGTGAAGGCTCTTATCAGAAAGTATTAAGTCCCTAACCTAAGGAGTATGAAGTGAAGTATCTGTTGCTAATTGGCTTTCTCTCAGCCTGTGGAGATAAACAAGCCCTGTTGCTGGACGGAGCCTATCGAGTTGAAGTAACTTACGACGTTGATCGCTGCGCCTGTCCCAGCTACCAAGGCACTACGGATGTTCAAGAGTGGATTTTTCAGGACGATACCGTTACTCTGTTTGCTGGGCAGGAATCCTATGACCTCATCCAGACTTACAACTACCTGACTGTTGATGTTAGCGATGAGGTTTCTACCTTTCATATGGATCTTTATCCTCGCACCAAACATCAAGGCTTCGATGGGTATTGGCGCAGCGAAATCCCTGGTATTATGTTTACTGTGGCCAAGGTAAGTGGTAAGAGGGAGGAACTATGAGTATGGCTTGTAGTAATAGTGGATGTTGTGGATCTGTGTCAATGATACCTACTGATGATGGAAGACATTACTGCCAGCAATGTGGTGAGTATTCTAAGAAGGCTACGTCTTTGGGTGGATATACTACCGAGCAACTTGAAGCAGAAATTGAAGCACGCAAGGCTAAGGCGTTGGTCATACAGCAGCGGTCTTATGCGTCTCTTATTGATGACTTGGGCGGGTTTTGTATGGGGATTCATCTAAATCTGACCGCCCAAATGGCCAACGGAAGTTTTGATGACAATCATATTCACCATGATTGGGAGGCTCTGATGAAGTTCCTTTATGGTCCTGGTTTCTTCGAGTGGTACAATAAGATCGAGACGAGGTAGTTATGCCTAATCTTAAATCTATTCCGATTTATAGCTTTGTAATGACCGTGGCTGAGTTTCTGGCGGCGGTGAAAAGTGGATCGTTTGTGGATTATGATGGTTTCGGTTATTGGGCTAACGACCAGCAGATGGACGACGAGCATAAAGTCTATCCCAGTAACGCCAAGAGCAAATCGGATCAGGCGCCTAACTGGGCCACGAAAGTAGTGTGGTTCAATAAGTAAGTATAGGAAATATCCAAGTCAGAGGGAAGTGGCTGGATGCTGACTGGGAGATTATTTACAAAGCCACACACTCGCGAAACCCAGAACGACGGGAGAACAAATGAAGCGTAAGTTTTTTAGATTTCTTTTGAGCCTGATACCTGATAAAGATGGCTTCTGGTATAGGCTACGTGAAAAGACTTCGCGGGTTCAGGCTTGGTGTCCCAAGTGTAAGGCTTTGGAAACTGCCATTGGGAACAAGCACTGTTCAGATTGTGTTATGAACAAGATATTAGAGGATTATCGCCGCGACCATAATAATACTTACGATTACAACACTCAGGTTCGGCCTGAGTCATCGGAGAGACAAAATGAAGAACCCCATTAGTTACCGTCAAGTGTTAGCGCTGTGCCAAGCAATGAATGATGAGGGACTTGATCAAACCGTCACTGTTAAATACGATGATGAGTATCTGCCAGTGTTCGAGTTTAATCTCGAATATAACAGCGAGGGAGTGTTGGACGATCCGCACTTTGTATTATTCACTGAGTTAGAATAACTGAGAACTTTAACAGAGGGTTTATTCACTTAAACCTTCTTTTAAGGCGCCCAGGATTTTAAGCTGGTTGGTTAAGATGCGCAAGCACCACTGGCCCCAGGATTTTATACCAGCCGCGCCTTTACTTCGATACAAGAAATCTAACTAACAGGAGTGTGCGATGAAAAAGCGTCCTGCTCTTAAAGTCGGTGATGTAGTTCGGCTGTCTAAGTTTGGTATCGCTCATAACAAGTATGTGTCGTGGATTAAGCCCGATATGACAATGATGGTTAAGACTGTCGAGGGTGCGATTATTAAGGGCGTTCGTTTGACCGATCTTTCTGACGGCTTCTGTAAGGTGAGATGTACCGTGATAACCAAAAACCAACGCATGGGACGTAATCTGGGTAAGAAGATCGGAGCTAACGTAACCTTTACCAGGCGTGAGTTGTGGCGCACCGGCTATAACATCAACGATCAAGTTCCTGTTATCCCTCTCAAAGACGGTTGGTTACTTCCTGCTGATGATCTCCTCGCCAACTTCAAGCCGTTGGTAAGTAGTAAGATCCCATCGTGTATCTGCGACTTTCAAGTCATTATGAGCACTGGTTGTCAGTGCGGAGGTAAGTGATGATCTCCCATACCGCTTATGCCCTGCCTAATAATCAAACCAAGATCTTAGATACCAAGACCAAAAAGTCTATGGTGATCGAATGTGGTTGGACTGCTTACAACGCAGGGATGGTAAGATACAAGGCAGGTGATCTTATCCAGATTGCTTTTCCTACCCTGACCCGAGAGGAGCGTGAGTTTCTTATTTCGGGTTATACGCCTGAGGATTGGAAAGAGTTTGAACAGTTACTTGATCAGGGAGTAGGTGATGGATAAGCGAGTTTATGAAGACCGGCTCTCTAAGCAACATCAGGTGCTTATCAACATCATCAAGCGCTACCTCAAACTGCGCGTTAAACAAAAGAGCCGAGTTACTAAATCAAGAAGTTCGTATTATGGCCACTAAGAAGACCAAGTTGATTAGTACCGATTTACACGAACTGGCTATGCGTATTAATCGGCTGCGCAGCAGGTTCATTGTTCTAAACTCTATCCAAACTGATGGTATGAAGTTCGTCAATCTGGTAATGAACTATAATGGAACTAGGGCTTTTGGTCGAGGCGATTATTTAGACGCCTATGGTGCGGGTATCAACAACTGAGGTGCGTATGAGGTATGAATATGTGGGTGCTAAGGACTCTGGCATTCAGGTTTATAGTCCGCTCTTGGAAAGACATTATACTCTGGAGCCGGGTGATGTGATTGAAGTAACGGGACGAGAGCCTGAAAACGAGCCTCATACTTTCAAGGTTACTATCAGAGGCAATAAATATCTGATGCGTAAGTGGAAGTTGTCCTACTTCAAGGCTATGATGGAGGTGCCTGATGTGGTGTGATACTGATGTCCATAACGCAGCGACTTCGTATGAGATTGCCAAGTTGAATGCCTTGGGAGCCATACTTAGTTATAGTTATTTTAACAAGGCTAAGATTAAACTTCTCCGCCCACGTTATTGGGTCGAATGGGTGCCAACCGAACGTAAGTGGTTCCTGTATTCGTAGGAGTGACTGTGCTATACATTTGGGCTGAGTGGTTAAACGGACAAGTAGAATGTGTGGATTCCGCTGAATCTGAATCGGAATCTTTGACGTTTATTAATGAGTATAGGATGGCTTACGGTTCTGCGGCTAAGCGTGTTTGGATTCAAGAAACAGGAGTTTAATATGCCAAAATCGAGTAACAATAGGCTTACACTATTTCATTGGGTGTTCTGTCTAACTTTGATAGGGCTAACTATTCTGTGCGTCGATCAGGTTTGTATTTGGTTAGGGAGTTTGCTATGAGTTTCGAGACCGACGAGCAAGAACTACGAGAGGCCGTAGCAGAGGGTCGTGTAGATTGGGTGCTGTCCGCCTTTAAGTATCAGGGCAGAGAAGAACTAAATCAACTGCGCGCCCAAATAGATGCTCTCAATGCCCAGCTCGATCAGATCCGGGAGTTGTTGGCGTTGGAAGGGTTTGGGCCTAACGATGATGTGACGGAGAGTGTTAGGCGGGCTATCGATCATTGTAAAGAACGCTGGAATGATAGGGACGTCTAATGTTTTACTCGATTTGTACCGGAGTTATGTGTTGGTGGATGTCTCTGCCCCAGCCTTCGCCACAACAACCTACCGTACAGATGAGGCTATGTGATTTCATCAATGCCAACAAAGATATATGGCCCGAAGGATGTAGTAAGGAAGCTGTTTGGGTAGCAACGAAGCATTGCGCTGGTGATAAGCCTTGGTCTGGTCCTTGGGTAATGTTGATGATACCGTCCGTAGAAGCGCCTGCGGTAGAGCAAGTCGTAGATATTAAATAGGAGTTGGGATTTCGCCGGCTGGATCCTAATTGCCGAAATAATGAAGCCGGTGTTGCCGAGTGGCTCAGTTGGCAGTAGCGCCGCGCTGTTAACGCGGATGTCGTAGGTTCGAGTCCTACCTCGGCAGCCACTCTTTAAGGAGACCCCAATGGAAGTGAAAATCCGAACTACTAAATCCGTGTCTGGTATCAGGCTCGATCGTCTAATCCCGCGTCTAATCAAGTTTTTGGAAGTTTATCCTGAGGCCGTAGTGGTAGCGGAAGATGGTGACTTGGTGCTATACGAACTAACGGACAAAGGTGGCAACTCTCGATACGTTACCCAAGTGTTTTTGGAGTAGCATATGAAATGCGTCAAGTGTAAGTTGCCGATAGAACAGCATTGGGGAAACGATTACTGCCCTAATGATTTGGAAGCGGTCCGGCTATATTTGGACGGAGATACTGATAGACTGGACCGTTATACCCCTGAAACTAAACCCCAACAAGGAGCTAAAAGTGATTAATAACAGCGTGAAGTTCGTGGAAGGCCCGTATCAAGATCAGATATTCAGTCGTGGTCAAGGCCCGACTCAGCGTACGACTATCAATGGACACCTTTTGCTTACCAACTCCACTAATTTCTGGTACAACGGCACGCAAGCTATTAGTCGTGAATATCTGGAAAGCCGCCGTCAAGAGTGGGTGGCTGTTTAGGTCTGCGGTACCTGTGGAACCTGTGGCGGTAGGCTATTATACCATCAACTACTATTGTCGTCGCTATCGAGAATCGGAGCGACGACTTGGAGGATGATAATGCCGTTTGATAAGATTTCGGAAGAATACAAAGAGATTGATGGGCTAATCAAGATCTATGGGGTGGGTAAAGTCCTGTCGTATATGGTAGATAATGTATATAGAATGAAGGACGGAGATAGTTCAGACTACCTTCAACAACTACACGACGACCTCAAAATCGCCTTAAACAACTATGAGCAAAGATACGGCAGAACATAGGAGACGGTAATGGGCCTTATACTGATGATCCTGTTCTACTTCGCCCCGACTTTTGTTGCCTACGCTAAAAGTCATAAGCATAGCGGCACTATCGGTATTCTCAATCTGATTTTTGGATGGACACTCGTAGGATGGATTGTACTTTTTGTGGTCGCTATCTTGAAATAGGGAGTACAATGCGCCGATTTATCTGTTTGACCGCAGCGAGATTGGCTGTTTGGAATCCTTGGCCGTATGTAGGGTATTCCAATCAAGCGAAGCCTCTGTCGCGATGGTTCTACTACCGCGTAAGCAACACTCTTTTTGCTCGTAATGGGTTGGGTGCTTGCTGGTTTGGGTTTTGGTGGGGTTTGGCGAGGCGTTTTCGTCCCTACAAACACGCACCATAATGGAACCGATAGATACTTTAAGACGCTTTTGGCCATTGAAAACCAAACCCAAGCCAAAGCTCTGGTGTTGTCCCAATTGTAAAGGTGTTCTGGATAAGAAGATTAAGACTGGTGAGGGCGTCAAACATTGTACGAGGTGTGATTGGAGTTGGTTCATAATTAATACCTCAAAGATATATGTAGGGGCCCTAGAACCCAAGAAATAAGGAAAATCTAAATGCCGTTTCACTTTTGTAGTGAAGAGTTATTTGCTATTATAGCTCTCATTCCCGTCCTAAAACTGGCCGTACCTTGGTTGCGGTCTAAGTTCCACCGTAAAGAAGGCTGTAAGCACCCGGAGAAGCACGATGAAACCCGAAATGGAAGCGTGGAATAAGCAAGTTTTGTCCCTCGAAATCCTTAGGTCTATTGGTGATATTGATAGCAGGATTTCAGAGCTACAAATCATCATCCGAACCGATCCTGCCAATCGAGCTGAGTTAGTGGAGAGAGTAGGAAAGTGGATTAAAACCCGCTTTTCTTTGGTTCATTCCTTTATGGACCTCAACCCCAATGAAGGCAAGACCGATAATGGAAATAACCCATTCGACAAAATTGATACTGGCTATCATAGTCTGAGCCGAACAACGCGAATACAAAAAGAGGCTATCGAACCCCCGAAAGAAGACAGGTGTAAGGAGTGTGGTCATTCGGCATCAGGACACTATACCGAAAATCACCTCATCCCAAGTATAACAATAGGCTGTACGGCTTCTGGTTGCTACTGTAAGAATAACCCGCTTAAAGGAGTATAAGATGCGTTGGTTTCTGGTTCTAATCGCCATTCAGTTATTTTCTATTACCGGCCGAGCGCAAGAGGTAGGGCTGAATAGTGGGTTGGTAGAGATTATCAATCTTCAAGCTCCCCCTCAGCACGTCGGTTTGTATCCGTATCTGGCTGTTTCGATGGCCAAGGAATGGGAGGGCTGGGTAATCGCGCCTAATGTTGGGTTGGAAGTGTCTCCTGAACTGGGCGCTTGGGGTGCCGTTCTATCAGCAACAGCAGATCGTCCTATGGTTGAGCATCTTGGTTGGGACTTACTGGCTACGGTTATACACGATCAATATAGGTCTGACTTTAAGCACGCCAAGTTCTACTTTGGAGTAGGAACTGGCTTT
>Ga0315281_10014526_pt1 | contig 10615 bp, 9 predicted proteins | sample YL17G07_0_MG_FD_204540 | JGI IMG/M metagenome (GOLD analysis project Ga0315281, IMG submission 204540) | Sediment microbial communities from Yellowstone Lake, YNP, Wyoming, USA - YL17G07_0 | ecosystem: Environmental > Aquatic > Freshwater > Lake > Sediment | place: USA: Wyoming | collected... | reverse complement strand
TTGGCGAGCCGAGCGGCGAAACCGGTGTAGGACGAAGGCGTCAGCGCGAGCAGGCGCTTCTTCTCGCCCGAGGGAATGGGCAGCGTGCGGATGAACGCGGCAAGTTGCTTGCGATCGAGTTTCCTGCCGCGCGAGAGCGCCTTGAGTTTTTCGTAGGCCCCTGCGACGCCGTGCCGGCGCATTACCTGCTGCACCGCCTCGGCGAGCACTTCCCAGTTGGCTTCCAGGTCCTCGGCGATGCGCCGCGGATCGGCATCGAGCTTGGCGAGGCCGCGCAGGCACGAGGTGTAGGCGAGCAGCGTATGCCCGAGCGCGACGCCGGCGTTCCTCAGCGCGGTGGAATCCGAAAGATCGCGCTGCCAGCGCGACACGGGCAGCTTGTCCGCGAGATGGCGCAGCAGCGCGTTGGCGACGCCGATGTTGCCCTCGGAGTTCTCGAAGTCGATCGGGTTGACCTTGTGCGGCATGGTCGAGGAGCCGACTTCGCCCTTTTTCGCCCACTGCCGCAGATAGCCGAGCGAGATGTAGCCCCAGAGGTCCCGGTCGAGGTCGAGCACGATGTTGTTGGCCGCGGCGTAGGCGTCGAAGAGCTCGGCATAGGAGTCGTGTGGCTCGATCTGGGTCGTGTACGGATTGAATTCCAGCCCCAGGCCCTTCACGAAGCGCGCGCAGAACCGTTCCCAGTCGAACTTCGGGTAGGCAACGGCATGCGCGTGGTAGTTGCCGACCGCGCCGTTTTTCTTGCCCAGCAGGGACACAGCCGCGATCCTCGCGCGGGCGCGCCGCAGACGGGCGACGACGTTTGCCAGCTCCTTGCCGAGCGTGGTCGGGGAGGCAGGCTGGCCGTGGGTGCGTGAGAGCATCGCCAGCGCGGCGTGCCGGTGCGCGGCCTCGCGCAGGACGGTGATGAGCTCGTCCAGCTTGGGCAGCATCACGCCCTGCCGCGACTCCGCCAGCATCAGCGCATAGGAAAGGTTGTTGATATCCTCGGAAGTGGCGGCGAAGTGGATGAACTCGAGCGCGCCCTGCACTTCGCGGTTCTTGCCGAGCCTCGCCTTCAGCCAGTACTCGATCGCCTTGACGTCGTGATTGGTCTGCGCCTCGATATCCTTGATTTTCCGCGCATCATTTTCAGAGAAATTCGCAACCAGCCCGTTGAGCGCCGCCAAGCTCGTCTTCGAGAATGGTTTCAATTCGGCGATTGCCGGTTCGGCGGCAAGCGCCTTGAGCCAGGCCAGCTCGACGCGCACGCGATAGCGAATAAGCGCGTATTCGCTGAAGAACGGCCTGAGGGGGTCCGCCGATCCGGCATACCGGCCGTCGAGCGGAGACAGCGCCGTAAGTGCGGACAGCGTGGAGGCCATGACCCGTATTATATAATTCGCGCCCACCATGAAACTGCTCGGTTCCGTTCCCAGCCCTTATACCCGCAAGGTACGCATCGTCCTCGCGGAAAAGAAGATCGACTGCGATTTCGAGGTGGCCGACGTCAATCCGCCCGAAAACCCGGTCAACGCCGTCAATCCGCTCGGCAAGGTGCCGACCCTGGTGCTGGACGACGGCACGGCGCTGTTCGATTCACGCGTGATCGTCGAGTTCCTCGACAGCGTGTCGCCGATCTCGCGTCTGATCCCCGACGACAACCGCGAGCGCGTCGCGGTGCGCCGCTGGGAAGCGCTTGCCGACGGCGCGCTCGATGCGGGCCTGCTGATCCGCTACGAATCCCTGCGGCCGAAAAAAGAGCAGAGCAGCGCCTGGGTCGGCAAGCAGACCGGCAAGTTGAAGCGCGGCTTGGCAATGATTGCCGCGGAGCTCGCCGACAAGCCCTGGTGCCACGGCGACCGCTATACGCTGGCCGACATCGCGGTCGGCTGCTGCCTGGGGTGGGTGGCGTTCCGCAGGCCGGGCAACGTTGACTGGCGCAGCGAATACGCGAACCTCGCGCGCCACTACGACAAGCTGATGGAACGCCCTGCCTTCGCGGACACCGCGCCGCCCAAGGCTTAACTTATTACCGCTCCACCTAGGCATACCGCGCCGTCGTAGAGCACTACCGACTGACCGGGCGTCACCGCCCACTGCGGCTGGGCGAATTCCAGCGCGACCCCCTCTTCATCGGCGCGCCTCACGAGGCAGGTCGAATCGGCCTGGCGGTAGCGTGTCTTGGCCGAATGCGTCGTGCCGTCCTCCGGCGGGGCCACCGTCCAGCTCGCATCCTGCGCCTTGAGTTCGCGCTTCAGGAGCAGCGGATGGTCGCGGCCCTGCACCACCAGCAGCGTATTGGAAGCCATGTCCTTGTCGGCGACATACCAGGGGTCGCCGCCGCCCTCTGCTATGCCGCCCACGCCGATGCCCTTCCTCTGCCCGATGGTGTAGAAGGCGAGCCCGATGTGCCGCCCTATCGTTTTTCCGGCAGGATCCTTGATCGGCCCCGGCGCGCGCTCCAGATACCGGTTCAGAAATTCACGGAACGGCCGCTCGCCGATGAAGCAGATGCCGGTTGAATCCTTCTTCGCGTGATTCGGCAGGGCCGCCGCTCGCGCAATGCGGCGGACCTCGCTTTTGATCTGATGGCCTATTGGAAAAATGACCTTCGAGAGCTGGGCCTGGGTAAGCCGGTGCAGGAAATAGCTCTGGTCTTTTGCCGGATCCGCGCCGCGGTGAAGCTCGTATGAATCGTTCTTCTGGAAAACCCTTGCATAGTGCCCGGTGGCGATGCGCGTGGCGCCCAGGGCGATGGCGTGGTCGAGGAAAGCCTTGAACTTGATTTCCGCGTTGCACAGCACGTCCGGGTTCGGCGTGCGGCCGGCCTGGTACTCGCGCAGGAACTCCGCGAACACCCGGTCCTTGTACTCGGCGGAGAAATTCACCGCTTCGAGCTCGATGCCGATCACGTCCGCCGCGGCCGCCGCGTCGATCAGGTCCTCGCGCGTCGAGCAGTACTGGCCGTCGTCGTCGTCTTCCCAGTTCTTCATGAACAGGCCGACCACGTCGTAGCCCTCGCGCTTGAGCAACAGCGCGGCCACCGCGGAATCCACCCCACCCGACATGCCGACGACGATTCTTTCACCCATAGGCTTTAGACAACAAGTCGAGGGAAAAATTGCGGCGCAGCAGGTAATCGTCGACGCATTGCTGCACGAGGGGCGACCGGTGCTGGGGGGCCTTGTCTTTTATTTCCTGGGCGTTCAACCAATGAAGTCCGAGGATTTCGCTGTCCAATGGCGTGCTCCCAGCACCGAGAACTTTCCCCGAAAAACAAAAGCGCAGGAAAGTGACATCCGCGGGCTGGTAGAACCAGCGGTAGATTCCTACCAGCCCGGTGGGTTCGAACCGGTGCGCGGTTTCCTCCAGCACTTCGCGCACGCAGGCGTCGAGCAGCGTCTCGTCCGGATCGAGGTGGCCGGCCGGCTGGTTCAACACGCGCCGTCCGTCCTGCAGTTCCTCGACGAAAAGGAATTTGCCGTCGCGCTCGATGACCGCCGCGACCGTGACGCTCGGCCGCCACACCTCATTCATGCCGCTTTCTTGGTGTTCTTGCGGATGAAATCGGCCATGCGCGCGACGCCCTTCTCGATGGCCTCGTTCGAGGCGGCGTAGGAGAAGCGCACGTGCTGGCCCTCGCCCGGCACGCGCGCGCCGAAATGGATGTCGGCGAGCACCGCCACACCCGCCTCGTGCAGCAGGCGCTTGCGGAACTCCTCGGAATCGGCCGCGCCGATCATGCGGCAGGCTTCGGTGACATTCGGCCAGGCGTAGAACGCGCCGCCCGGAAGCCTGCAGCTTACGCCGGGGGTTTGATTCAGTCGCCCGCAGATGAAATCCCTGCGCTCGAGAAAACTCTGCTTCATCATCTGCGCGTAGTCCTGCGGCCCGGTGATCGCCTCCAGCGCGGCCCATTGCGAGATCTGCGAGGCGCAGGAATCGGTGTTGGTGATCCAGCGCGTAAGGACCGGCGCGAGCACCGGGTTGGAGGCGAAGCCGATGCGCCAGCCGGTCATGGCCCAGGTCTTGGAGGCGCCATCCGAAACGATGGTGCGCTCGTACATGCCGGGCAGTTGCGCGATGGAGAAGAACTCTCCTGCGTAGCAGAGGCGCGAATAGATCTCGTCGGCATAGACCCAGATCCGGGGATGCCTTTGAAGTATCTTCGCAACCTGTTCAAGTGAAGAACGGTCGAGCAAACCCCCGGTCGGGTTGTGCGGGTAGTTCAGGACCAGCAGCCTGGTCTTCGGCGTGATGAGCTTTTCCAACTCCGCCGGATCGAAGGCGAAATCGCGGTCTTCCTTCAGCTGCACCGGCACCGGCTTCGCGCCGCAGGCGATGATCTGGGATTCGTAGATCGGGAAGCCCGGATTCGGGTAGATCACCTCGTCGCCCGCACCGTGGTCGGTGGTCGAGAGGATGGCGTAGGCGATGAAGGGTTTGGCACCGGCGCCGATCACCACGTCTTCGGGCCGGATCGGCAGGCCGCCGCGCATGCCCGCCATGTATTTCGCCGCCGCCTCGCGCAGCGGATCGATGCCGGCCGAGGGCGTGTAGCCATGCTTGCCTTCGCGGATCGCGCGAATGCCGGCTTCCTGCACGTGCGCCGGCGCCGGGAAGTCGGGCTGGCCGATGCAAAAGCTGATGATGTCCTTGCCCTCGCGGGCGAGCGCGTTGACCTCCGCCAGCACCACGAAGGCGTTCTCGGTGCCGAGGGAGCGCGCGCGTTGGCTGATTTCCGGCATGACAGGCAGCATTTTTTCCACAGAGAAAAACCGTATTTTATCCGTCAGGCCGCTCCAACCGGCCGGTAGCGCCCTTCCACCAGCTGGATGCGGAACATGGTGCCGCCCAGCACGTCGGGAATGGCGTGGCGCGGATCGCCCGGGGGAGATGTATGCGCGGCCGCCATCGTGCCCCTGGCGCCGTCGCGCAGTACGACCACGGTCGCGGCATCGCGGGGCGAAGCGGGGGTCGGGGCGGGACTGGTCACGGTATCATTATTCATGCTTGTCAACTGCGTCGTCTACCAGGACGGCAAAAAACTTGCGGATATCGCGCAAAGCGCGATCCACGAATACCTCGCCAAGCCGGGTTGCTTCGTGTGGGTGGCGTTGCGCGACGCCTCCGATGCCGAAATCGACGAGATGAACCGGGAATTCCACCTGCACCCGCTCGCGGTCGAGGATGCGCGCCACGGCCACCAGCGGCCCAAGATCGAGGAGTACGGCGACGAGCTGTTCACCGTGCTGCACGTGGTGGAGACCGTAGGCGAGGAACTCCGGGTCGGCGAAGTGAGCGTCTTCACCGGCCCGAACTGCGTCCTTTCGATCAGGAACCGCACCGAGCAGGGTTTCTCCAGCGTGCGCACCCGCTGCGAGCGCGAACCCGAGCTGCTGCGCCACGGCTCGGGTTACGTGCTCTACGCGCTGATGGACGCGGTGGTGGACCGCTACTTCCCGGTGCTCGACGCAATCGAAACCGAGCTCGAAGAAATCGAGGAGCGCATCTTCGCCAACACCGCGCCGCGCGCGAACATCGAGGCGCTGTACTACGTCAAGCACAAAATCACCATACTCAAGCACGCCACCGCGCCGCTGATGGACGCCGTGGGCAAGCTCTACGGCGGCCGCGTGCCGCCGGTCTGCCAAGGCATGGGGGAATACTTCCGCGACGTCTACGACCATCTGGTGCGCTTGAACCAGTCCCTCGACTCCCTGCGCGACACCGTCGCCACCGCGATCCAGGTCAATCTCGCGATGATCACCATCGGCGAGAGCGAAGTCACCAAGCGCCTCGCCGCCTACGCCGCGCTGGTGGCGGTGCCCACCATGGTCGCGGGCGTCTACGGCATGAACTTCGAGCACATGCCCGAGCTGAAATGGGTCTGGGGTTACCCGTTCGCGGTGAGCCTGATGGTGGTGATCGACGTCGTCCTGTTCCTGCGCTTTCGCAAGGCGCGCTGGCTGTAACTCAGCGCCCGAACCGCAGTTCCGCGCGCACCGCGTCCCATGCCACGCGCACGAGCGCTGCTTGCGTTCTTTCTATCAGGCCGAGGGCCAGCAGGCGGGAAACGTCGGTGTGGACGTTCTTGTAATCCCGGCCCAGAAGCTTCGCCAGCGCAAACACCGACACCGGGCCGGCGGCGCGCAGCCGCGCCAGCAGATCCCAGCGCGCGGGGGTGAGCGCCTTCACCAGCAGCGGCAGGTCGGCGAACGACAGCAGCGCCAGCGGCGCGGGCGGAGCGCGGCCCGAAGCGAGATGCCAGGCCGCCTCGAAGCGGTCGAGCGCGTCGGCTTGCGTGCTAACCCTGACGTAGAGCGTCTTCGGCATCGCGTTCGAAGTCGTAACGGAGTTGCTCCACCGACTTGAATTCGTAGGCGCTTGCGCTGCTGCATTCGACGAGCAGGCGGTTGTCCTTCAGGCAGGCCAGGCGGTAGTTCGAGCGGGAATGAAAAACAATTTCGAACAACACGCCATCGGCAAGCATGAAGCGCTCTTCGAACATATGGCTTTATACACCATAATCCGGCAGGTGTAAAATAGCGGGTCATGGCTTCCGGCAGCGACTTTTTCAACCTTTACCAGCACGGCTTCGCGCGCGTGGCGCTCGCCACGCCCCTGGTGCGCATCGGCGATCCGATGGCGAACGCCGAAGCGACGCTTGCTCTCATGCGCGAGGGGGCAAAGAAGAAGGCGATCGTCGCCGTGTTCCCCGAGTTGGGCCTCTCCGCCTACAGCTGCGAGGACCTGTTCCATCAGCAGGCACTGCTGCAGGCTTCCGAGGCGGCGCTCGCCTGGCTGCTGGCACGCTCCAAGGCCCTGCCCATTGCCGCCTTCATCGGCTTGCCGGTGGCCGTCGAGGGGCTGCTCTACAACTGCGCAGCGCTCATCTGCGGCGGCAAGCTGCTCGGGGTGGTGCCCAAGACCTACCTGCCGAACTACCGCGAGTTCTACGAACTGCGCCAGTTCACGCCGGGCGGGGGTGCGGAGAAGGAAATTATTTTCGCCGGACAGACCGTGCCGTTCGGGTCCTTGATCTTCAAATCGAAGGAAATTCCAAGACTGAGGCTCTTTGCCGAAATCTGCGAAGACCTGTGGGTGCCGGTGCCGCCCTCGTCGTACGCCGCCTTGGCCGGAGCGACGGTGATCGCCAACCTGTCGGCCTCGAACGTCGTCATCGGCAAGCACCAGTACCGCCGGGATCTCGCCGCCAACCAGTCGGCACGCTGCATCGCCGCGTACCTCTACAGCGCGGCGGGCGCGGGCGAGTCAACCACCGACCTCGCCTGGGACGGCCATGCCATGGCCTTCGAGAACGGATCGCTGCTGGCCGAGTCGAAGCGCTTCTCCCGGCACGCCCAATTAACCATCGCGGACCTGGACCTCGAGCGCCTGGAAGCCGACCGCATGCGCCAGAACTCTTTTGGCGAGTCGGCACGGCGGCACGCCACCGATATCGCGCGCTTCCGGTCGATAGATTTTTCTATTTCGCTTCCTGGCGGGAAAGCACTTCTCGAAAGAAAAATCGAAAAATTCCCTTATGTACCCTCCGACCCGGCGACGCGCGACGCGCGCTGCGAGGAGGTCTACCGCATCCAGATCGCGGGACTTGCCACGCGCATGCGCGCCACCAGCACGAAGAAGCTCGTCATCGGCGTCTCGGGCGGCCTGGATTCCACCCAGGCGCTCCTCGTGTGCGCGCGAGTCATGGACGAACTGGGCCTGCCGCGCAGGAACATCCTTGCCTATACGATGCCGGGTTTTGCGACCAGCACGCGCACCCGCTCCAGCGCCTGGCAGCTGATGCGCGCCATGGGCGCGAGCGCAGAGGAGATCGACATCCGTCCGTCCTGCATGCAGATGTTCAAGGACCTGGGCCACCCCTATGCCAAGGGCCGCAATCAGTACGACATCGCATTCGAGAACGTGCAGGCGGGCGAGCGCACCAGCCACCTGTTCCGCCTCGCCAACCACCATGGCGGACTGGTAGTGGGCACCGGCGACCTTTCGGAGCTGGCGCTGGGCTGGTCAACCTATGGCGTTGGAGACCATATGTCGCACTACAACGTCAACGTCAGCGTGCCCAAGACCCTGATCCAGTACCTGATCGGCTGGGTGGCGAAGTCCGGGCAGTTCGATGAAGCGGTGAGCAAAGCGCTCGCCCGCGTCCTCGCGACCGACATATCCCCGGAACTAACACCGAATCAAAAGACGGAAGACGTTATCGGTCCCTATGAACTGCAGGACTTCCACCTCTACTACACGCTGCGCTTCGGCCATGCGCCCTCCAAGGTCGCGTTCCTCGCTTGGCATGCCTGGCAGGGGAAATACACGCTCAGGGAGATACGCCGATGGCTGGAGGTGTTCCTGCGGCGCTTCTTCCAGACCAGCCAGTTCAAGCGGAGCGCCCTCCCCAACGGCCCCAAGGTGGGCTCGGGGGGCTCGCTCTCGCCGCGCGGCGACTGGCGCGCGCCCTCCGACGGCAACGTCAGCGTCTGGCTTGCGGACCTCGCCCGCGTTCCCAGGACCTGAGCCGTCGTTCAAGGGTAAACTTTTCGCCGGTTTTGTCCCCGGCAAAGGAATCCGTCGAGATGGATGAAATATTGAATGGCAGGACGGTCCTCGTGGTGGACGACACGGCGATGCCCCGCATGCTGGTCGCCGATATTCTCGGGTCAAGCGGCGTCCGGGTGCTCGAAGCCGAAAACGGGGAGCAGGCGATTCGCATGGCAAGCGATCATCTGGTTGACGCTTTCTTGCTCGATATCATGCTGCCGGACATGAACGGCATCGAACTGTGCCGCGCCCTCAGGTCGATCGAAAGGTACAAGGGTGCGCCGATCGTTTTCGTCACCGCCATGGATCAGAGGGAAATTCTGCAATGGGCGCTGGAGGCGGGCTGCGACGATTTCATTCAAAAGCCGCTGCATGCAATGGTGCTCAGAAACCGGCTCGGCAACCTGTTGCAAAAGGCGGCCTATCTCAAGCAGGTCGAACTGATGAGCCTTTCGCTGCAGCGCTACGTATCGCCCCGTACCGAGGCAATCGCCAGGGCCTTCGCGACCACCGGCTTGCTGCCCGCTCCGCGGCAGCAGGAGGTCTGCGTTCTGTTTTCCGACGCCCGGGGATTCACGGAAATGAGCCAGGCAATGGAGCCCGAATCGCTGTTCAACATGCTGAGCGAGCATCTGGCCGCGCAGGTGGACCTTGTCTACAACCACGGCGGTTACATCGACAAGTTCGCAGGCGATGGCATCATGGCGGTGTTCGACGGCGAGAAGATGGTGCAACAGTGCTGTCGGTGCGCCCTCGAGATCCTGGACCTGTCCAGGGGTAACGCGGCTCACAGGGGCTCGAAGGTAATCCGGCTCGGCATGGGCATGCACAAAGGGCTCGTGATGGTCGGCAATCTCGGTTCCAGGGAGCATCTCGATTACACGCTCATCGGCAAGACGGTGAACCTGGCGGCGCGTTTGTGCGGCATTGCCAACCGTTCGATCGTCGCCTCGCAGGCGGTCTGCGACGCGGCGGCCGATTTTTCCGAGGTCGAGTTTCAATCGAAGAGGCCGGTCGAAATACGCGGCCTCGGGGAACCGGTATTCGTCTACGATCTCGCGCGGCGCGCGGCGTCCGCCAGGTGATGACGCCAAAGATGCCCCCGGAGACGCTACCCGCCATCGAGGGCACGTTCAGATTGATCCTGGACAATACTTCGGACCTGGTTGCGATGCTGGACACCAGCGGCAAGCGTCTCTACAACAATCCCTCCTACCACGCGCTGTTTGGCGACAGGGACTTGACGGGGACGGACTCCTTCAGCGAAATTCATCCCGATGACCGCGAGCGGGTGCGGGAGATCTTCCGCGAAACAGTCTCGAGCGGAGCCGGACAGCGCACGCGGTACCGCTTCACACTTGCCGACGGCAGCATCCGCCACATCGAATCGCAGGGCAACGTCGTCAGGGACGGCGCGGGAAAGATCGTTCAAGTCGTGGTCATCTCGCGGGACATCACCGAGCGCATCGACTCGGAGCAGGCGCTGCAGGAATCCAACAGGCAACTGCAGGCCACGGTGCGCGAACTGGAGCAGCGCAACAGGGAAAATGCGATTCTCGGCGACATGGGTGACATGCTCCAGATGTGCAAGTCGGTGCAGGAATCCAATAGCGTGCTGGCGCAGTTCATCGACAAGCTGTTCCCGGATACGTCGGGCAACTTCTACCTGCTGAATTCCGCCAACAATCTGCTCGAAGCGGTGGTGAGCTGGGGCGAGGCGGGGCCGGCCGGCGACCCTGTCATCGGCAAGGATGATTGCTGGGCGCTGCGCCGCGGCCAGCTGCACGTGGTGGAGGACGAACACTCCAAGCTCGCCTGTCAGCATCTCATTGGCCCGCCTCGTGGACAGTATTTCTGCGCCCCAATCATGGCGCAGGGCGAGGTGCTCGGCATGCTGCACGTTCAGTCCGGCAAGGCGGAGCACGATCAGCCCGCCGCAATCCGGCAGGGCCGGCTGGAATCGCGCAAGGCATGGGCGCTCACGGTCGCCGAGCACCTGTCGCTGGCGCTGGCGAACCTGAAACTGCGTGAAACGCTGCGTACGCAGGCGGTGCGCGATTCCCTGACCGGC
>Ga0315281_10014525_pt1 | contig 10615 bp, 7 predicted proteins | sample YL17G07_0_MG_FD_204540 | JGI IMG/M metagenome (GOLD analysis project Ga0315281, IMG submission 204540) | Sediment microbial communities from Yellowstone Lake, YNP, Wyoming, USA - YL17G07_0 | ecosystem: Environmental > Aquatic > Freshwater > Lake > Sediment | place: USA: Wyoming | collected... | reverse complement strand
GCGACCGCACGATGGACTTCCGGCTCGATGGAGCCAGCGCTCTCGCCGGCCTGGTAGGGCGCCTCGCCTTCGCGGTCACGGCGACTGCGCCGTCCGCCGCGGCGGCCACGCCGTTTGCGGCGGCGTATCTCGCCGCCTTCACCATTCTCCGAAGCACCCGTTTCGCGCTGTAAGGGCGCGGTTCCTGCCGTCGGCTCACTGAGCGAGTCATCGAGGCTTTCATGATCCTCATGAGCGACCGTGTGCTCCGCCACTGTGTCATGCGTGATAGGCGCAGGCTCAGGGCCTTCGCTGCCGCGTCGTCCGCGCCGCCGGCGTCTGCGCTTGCGCACGCCGTCGACTTCACCGTGTTCGTCCTGTCCGCCCCGTTCCCCATCTTCGTGGGGGACGTACGGCGCTTCTTCGGTGGAGATTCCCTCCGCCTCGATCGATTCAACTGCTTCGATTTCGCCTTCCGGAGCTTCTTCCCCTTCGATCCCGGACGTGCCGCTCAACGGCTGCACGACAAACGCCTTCGCTTGCTCAAGCGTATGCACCTGCTCGCCCTTTTCGACAACGAAGGGTTGCTGGCCGCCGATCGTGGGGTCGGTGTTGATGGTGAGCATGATGTGGAAACGCGCCTCAAGATCGCGCAGGTGCGATCGTTTATGATTGAGGACGTAAAGCGCGATTTCGGGCCGGGTTCGTACGATGAGATTATGGGTTGCGCCTCTCAACAGCGTCTCCTCGATCACGCGAAGAAGCTGCAACGTGACCGACGATACCGAACGCACATGACCCAAGCCTCCGCAATGCGGGCATGTTTCGGTCGAGCTTTCGAGCACGCTGGTGCGGATGCGCTGGCGCGACATTTCCAAGAGGCCGAAATGCGAGATGCCGCCAACCTGAATGCGGGCTCGATCGTGCTTCAGGCATTCCTTCAATCGACGTTCGACGGCGCGGTTATTGCGCTTCTCGTCCATATCGATGAAGTCGATGACGATCAGTCCTGCAAGATCGCGCAACCGCAACTGACGCGCGATCTCCTCGGCCGCCTCCGAATTGGTTTTGAGCGCGGTGTCTTCGATGTGGTGTTCGCGGGTGGCGCGGCCAGAATTGACGTCGATCGAAACCAAGGCCTCGGTCTGGTTGAGGACAATGTAGCCGCCTGATCTGAGCTGCATCACCGGAGTGAACATGGCGTCGAGCTGGCTCTCGATGCCATGGCGCGTGAACAGTGGTTGCGTATCCCGATAAAACTTCACGCTTTTCTCATGGCTCGGCATGAGCATTCGCATGAAATCCCTGGCTTCCCGGTACCCGTCATCGCCGGCGACAATCACTTCGTCGATCTCCTTGCCATAGAGATCGCGGATCGATCGCTTGATGAGCGATCCTTCCTCGTAAACGAGTTTTGGCGCGGTCGAGTTCAGCGTCAGGTCGCGCACGGTCTCCCACAGCCGCAACAGGTATTCGAAATCGCGCTGGATATCCGTTGTATTGCGCGTGGCGCCGGCGGTGCGCAAGATCACGCCCATTCCTTCGGGAACCTCAAGCTCCTGGACGAGTTCCTTGAGACGCCTGCGATCCTGGACACTCGTGATCTTGCGGCTGATTCCGCCGCCGCGGGCGGTATTGGGCATCAGCACCGAATAGCGGCCTGCGAGAGAAAGGTATGTCGTCAGCGCCGCGCCCTTGGTGCCGCGCTCTTCCTTCACCACTTGCACCAGCATCACCTGGCGGCGTTTGATGACTTCCTGGATTTTGTACTGCCGGCGCATGCGCGGCATGCGCTCCTGGGCCTCTTCGAGTTCGTCGCCGCCGACCGACTCGACAACTTCTTCTTCAACCACTTCAACCACTTCCGAGGGCGCATTGCCGTTTGCGCTTTCGCCGGACGATGGCTCGGCGCTGGCTTCAGCAGGCTCGGGTGATGGCTGCGATTCTTCGGATGAAGCCAATTCGGTATAGGCTTGTTCGTGTGCGGAGCCGCGCGATTCCTCGTTGTTCGCGATGACTGAGTCTTCGGAGTCAAAAGGCTTCCCGGCCGGTTCGATGGAAGAAAAGTCTTGCTGCGCGTCGCCGGACGCCATTTCGCTATCGGAAGCTTCGGGAGCCACCGGTTCGCTCTGAACGATGTCCTCCGGTGTTCCCGCCGGCTGTCGCCGATGCGGTTGATGCCGGCGGGCGCGCCGGTCGGCCTCCGCTTCGGCGGCGAGATGCGCGCGCTCATCTTCCTCGATCAGCGCCTGCCGGTCGGCGACAGGGATCTGATAATAATCCGGATGGATTTCGCTGAAGGCGAGAAAGCCGTGGCGGTTACCGCCGTAATCGACAAAGGCAGCCTGCAGCGAGGGTTCGACGCGCGTTACCTTCGCGAGATAGATATTGCCTCGCAGCTGGCGGCGGTTCGCCGATTCAAAGTCAAATTCTTCAACGCGGTTGCCGCGCAGGACGACCACCCGGGTCTCTTCCGGATGTGTCGAGTCGATGAGCATCTTATTTGCCATTGATTTTTCTCTTGATGGCGCGCGCTGCCGTGCATGTTGAGCGGTGAACGCGACGCACTGAATGGATGGTTGATCGGTTGGATAAGGGTATGAAACCGTGGCGGTATGAGCGGAAAGTTCATGTCCGCTGCCGCGTCAATGGCCGCGCAACGAGGCCGTGGGCTCCCGTTTTGCGTCATTGGCATGGCTTTCACCTCGGACAATATGGCGGCGTCTTAAGACACAGCCATGGATCGGTATGTGCGGACGTTCCTGAGTGCAGGCCGCGAGGGCTTCGCACGCATACTCCGATCATCCTTACGGAAAGGGCAGTTAGGCTCCAGCCGACCGTGCGCCGTTCGCCTCCTCGGGGCTCTTCTCAGGCGCAATCATGGTCAGGTGTGCCGATGCCCGAACGTGGCAAGGCCGGAATCCTTGAACCGTCTACAAGGTCTTCTTACGGCCGGGGGGCGGGCTTTGCAAGCAAAGTGTCGAATATGCAAACAGGCAAAGCCATTTGCAGGGAAAAATGGGGACTATCATACCGGCCAGCCAAGCCGGGCGGCGGTTAATGCCCCATTAACCAAGCGTGCCTAAGGGACATAAGAAGGGCTGAATCGCAAAACAATCGGGGCTAATTGGCCATGAGCGCGACATGCCTTGCCGTCGTTCTCTGTGGTGCGCTTCTTGCTGGAAGCGGTCCAGCCCATGGGGAAGGCCGAGGCGCCTCCCGGACCGCGCCTTTGGCTGCCGATTCTCGTCCGATCGCCATCGATGCCCGGATCGCCGGCGATGACAGCGAAACCCGTTTTGTCATGGACCTGTCACGCAAGACGGAGGTTTACGCTTTTACGCTCGCCGATCCCTATCGGGCCGTCATCGACCTGCCGCACGTCAATTTCCGGCTGCCATCCAAGGCAGGCGAACGCGGACATGGACTCATCACGTCCTTCCGCTACGGACTCGTGATGCAAGGCGGCTCGCGCATCGTGCTTGATACAACCAAGCCCGTGCGGATCGAAAAAGTATTCGTGCTCGATGCGGTGGATGGGTTGCCGGCGCGGCTCGTGCTCGATCTTGCCGCGGTCGATCGTGAGACGTTTATGCGCATGATCGCGCTTGAAGGCCGCGCAGGCAAATCGCGCGGGTTGGCGCGGCGTAGCGAAATTGAACCACCAAATCGCAACGAAAACGATCCACGCCCGGTCATCGTTCTCGACCCCGGGCACGGCGGGATCGACACCGGCACCCGCGCCGGCAGCAATGTGGACGAGAAGACCGTCGTGCTCGAATTCGCCCGCATGCTGCGCGACAAGATAGAGCGGGCCGGCAAATACCGCGTTGTGCTCACGCGCACGGAGGATGTTTTCGTGCCGCTTGCCGAGCGCGTGCGGATTGCGCGCGCGCATCGGGCCCAGCTCTTCATTTCGATTCATTGCGATGCGCTCGTCAGGGGGGAAGGCGAGGCGCAGGGGGCGACCGTTTACACGCTTTCTGAAACCGCGTCCGATGCCGAAGCAGCCCGTCTTGCCGAGGCGGAGAACAAGGCCGATGTGATTGCCGGCATCGATTTGTCCGCCGAGCCGGGCGATGTGACCGACATCCTCATCGACCTCGCCCAGCGCGAAACCAAGCTGTTTTCCATCCATTTTGCTCGTGCGCTGGTCGGCGAATTGAAACTTTCAGCACGTTTGCATAAACAGCCGATGAAATCCGCTGGCTTTCGTGTGCTCATGGCGCCTGACGTACCTTCGGTTTTGATTGAGCTTGGATATGTGTCGAGCCAGCACGATCTCAAGCAGCTAACCTCCGGGGCCTGGCGCTCACGTGCTGGCGATTCGATCGTTCATGCGATCGACGCATTCTTTACAACGCGGCTGGCCGGAGCCAGTCCTGCCGGGGGCCGGAACTGAAGGTTGTCGAAGAGGAGATAGCCTCAGTTTTACCATAAAATGGTGGGAACAAATCGCGCTCTCCGGTCGAATGTATTGGAAGGTTGTCGTTAACGCCGGGGCGGGAGTATTGAGGGGAATAACTTGGGTCTTCCTGGAAGCGCGGATGGCGGCTATGGGCCAAACCTGCCACAATGTCATCCCGCGCTTATGGCCGTGGCTATTCGACCGGCCGGATATGATCGCATGGGCCAAGGCTGAACAATAATGAAGTTGTTTCTGCGCTTCCTCGGTTTCCTGTTCGCAGGGGGAACGACCCTTTTTATCGTCGGCGTCGGCACGGCCGCCGGTTTGCTTTGGCATTTCTCGAAAGACCTGCCCGATTATTCCCAGTTGCAGGATTATGAGCCGCCGGTAATGACGCGCGTGCACGCCGCGGATGGCTCCCTGGTTGCCGAATATGCCGCGCAGCGCCGGCTTTATATCCCGATCCAGGCTGTGCCGAAGCTCGTCAAGAACGCCTTTATCGCCGCGGAGGATAAAAACTTCTACGAGCATGGCGGTCTCGACTTCTCGGGCATCGCTCGCGCCGCGTTGCTCTATGTGCAGAACTTCGGCAGCAATCGGCGTCCGCAAGGTGCATCCACCATCACGCAACAGGTCGCGAAGAACTTCCTGTTGACGAATGAGGTGTCCATGCAGCGCAAGGTCAAGGAAGCGCTGCTGGCGTTGAAAATCGAGCGCACCTATTCGAAGGAAAAAATCCTCGAGCTCTATCTCAATGAAATCTACCTGGGGATCGGCGCCTATGGCGTTGCCGCCGCTTCTCTCCTTTATTTCGACAAATCGGTGCACGAACTCAGCATTGCCGAGGCCGCGTATCTCGCCGCGCTGCCCAAGGCGCCAAACAACTATCATCCTTTCCGGCAGCGCGAGCGCGCGATCGAGCGGCGAAATTATGTGCTCGATCGCATGATCGAGGATCGTTACATCACGGCTCAGGAGGCCGAGAAAGCCAAAAAGGAGATGCTGACCGTCGTTGCCCGGCCGAGCGGCGCGCATATTTTCGCCGCGGAGTATTTTGCCGAGGAAGTGCGCCGCTACGTCAACGAGCACTATGGAGAGAAAAAACTCTACGAAGGCGGCCTCTCGGTGCGCACCACGCTCGACCCCAAGCTGCAGGTTATGGCGCGCAAGACATTGGCCGCCGGGCTTGTGAACTTCGACGAGACTCAAGGGTACCGTGGACCGGTTGCCAAGATCGATGTTGCGGGCGACTGGGGTCTCAAGCTTGCGGAGGTCAAGGCGCTGTCCGATATCGCGCCGTGGCGGCTGGCGGTGGTGATCGAAACGAGCGATCAGGCTGCTCGCATCGGCTTCCAGCCCGGACGCGAGCTCGGCGGGGCGATCAGCCGTGATCGCCAAGTCGGGATCGTTCCACTCGATGGCGTTCGATGGGCGAAGCCCGCGAGCGGGCCAGATCGTTCCAAACCGATTGTACGCATCTCTCAGGCGCTCCAGCCCGGCGACGCGATCTACGTGGAACCGCTGGACAGGGATCCAAGTCAGTTCCGTATGCGCCAGGTGCCTGAAATTTCTGGCGCCATGGTGGTCATGGACCCATTGACTGGCCGTGTGCTGGCGATGGTCGGCGGCTTTTCCTTCGATCAGAGCCAGTTCAACCGCGCGACGCAGGCGTTGCGGCAGCCTGGCTCGTCCTTCAAGCCATTTGTGTACGCGGCCGCGCTCGACAATGGCTACACGCCTTCAACCGTGGTGATCGACGCTCCGGTCGAGATCAATCAAGGTCCGGGCTTGCCGCCATGGCGTCCTGAAAACTACGCGACTGGAAAATATTACGGTCCGCAGACCCTGCGCTTCGGCGTCGAACAATCGCGCAACGTGATGACTGTGCGGCTCGCTCAGGATATCGGCATGCCGATGATCGCCGAATATGCCAAGCGTTTCGGCATCTACGACGAACTGCCCCATTATCTGTCCTATGCTCTCGGCGCCGGAGAAACGACGGTGCTGCGAATGACAACCGCCTTTTCGATGTTCGCCAATAGCGGCCGCCGCATCACCCCGACGCTGATCGATCGTGTTCAGGACCGTTACGGCCGCACCATTTACAAGCACGACCAGCGTGAATGCCGCGGGTGCGATGCCGAAAAGTGGAAGAACCAGCCGGAGCCCTCGCTCGTCGACCGGCGTGAGCAGGTGCTCGATCCGATGACGGCTTACCAGATCACCTCGATTCTGGAAGGCGTGATCCAGCGCGGCACCGGCACGGCGGTTCGCGACGTTGGCAAGCCGGTGGCGGGAAAGACTGGAACCACCAACGATGAAAAGGATGTCTGGTTCATCGGGTTCACGCCGGACATCGCGGTCGGCGTCTACATGGGCTACGACAAGCCTCGGCACCTGGCGCGCGGAGCGACAGGCGGCCATCTCGCCGCGCCGATCGTCAGGGACTTCATGAAGTTGGCGCTGGCCGACAAGCCAGCGGCGCCATTCCGTGTGCCGCCCGGAATCAAGCTCATCCGCATCGATCCAAAGACAGGCGTTCGCGCCGTGCCCGGACAGGCTGCGATTCTGGAGGCCTTCAAGCCAGGCACATCTCCGCCCGACAGTTCCTCGATCATGGACATGACGGATGCTGACGGCCGTCCACTCATGGTGAGCCCGGACGCCGAGCGCATGATCCGCTCAGGGACGGGCGGGTTGTACTGATATTTGGTCAGGCAGCGTTCTACTTGAGTTTCTCCCACGTCATCGTGCGCACGCTCATCGCGCCCGTCCGTGGATCTGGCGAGGGCCGCGTCGATAGCTTCAGGCGCTCGCCCTCGAACCGGAAAACGCGGGTCTGATCGGTGCCGGTCCATGTCTCATTCCACGAGATATCGACGTGGTGGGTGATTTCGTTGCCATCGATTGTATAGGCGCCGCCATAGGCCAGTACGCTGTTGAACAGGGCCTGCGCTTCCTCCGGGGTGGGCACTGGACCAGCCGGCTTCTGGCGATCACTGCGAACATTGACGACCATCATGCGGCCATCGGGAGCATAATTGATGAAGCCTGCCGGGTTCGGTCCGAATTGGTCGGTTGTGGCGCCCGAGGGTTCCTCGCGCACGACAGAGACGAGTTTCCAGGTGCCAAGAATACGCTCACGGATAGGGTTGGTTGTCATTGGGTAGTGTCTCAGTTTGGGGTAGTGTCTCAGTTTGAAATCTGACAGCAAAAAGCCCGGCTCGACGGCCGGGCTTCGCTATTCTAGTTCAAGGTAGAACCGTCAGCAGAAAACGCACACCGCGTAGGCTACTGCGCCAGTCAGGGCGAGGATGGCCGCCGTAATCACTGCAGTGGTCATTGCTGCTGGTCTCCAACTTTAGATATTAATATAATATCCAAAACAGGTGGTTAGGTCAATGTCCCGAGGCCCCAAAACCGAGACACTATCAATTATCGAGACAGCTCGGTCGGTCGTGGGAGAATAGCGCCGGTTGCGCAGGGAACGTGCAATCGCTACATCCGGCTGGGTATCGCGGCTGGAATCACGAAATGGACCCAACGGAACAACCATGCGCGCTGAAATTACGGCTATGGTCGATGAAATCAAGCAGTCGGTGGGACTGCTGAGGAGGCATCTTTGACGTCGACAAGGCGAAGGCGCGCCTTGCGGACCTCAACCGGCAAGCCGAAGACCCAAATCTCTGGAACGATCAAAGCCGCGCGCAGCGCGTCATGCAGGAGCGAACCGCGCTCGAAGACGGCCTCAGCTCGATGGCCCGCATCGAACAGGATCTCGATGACCATCTGACCTTGATCGAGCTGGGCGAGGCCGAGAAGGACGCGAAAGTCGTCACCGAAGCCGAGGCGGGACTCAAGAAACTCCAGGCCGAAGTCGCGCGCCGCCAGCTCGAAGCCTTGCTGTCGGGCGAAGCCGACGCCAACGACACCTATCTCGAAGTTCATGCCGGCGCCGGCGGCACCGAGAGCCAGGATTGGGCGAGCATGTTGCTGCGCATGTACACCCGCTGGGCTGAAAAGCACGGTTACAAGGCCGAGTGGTTCGAAGAAACCGAAGGGGAAGAAGCCGGTCTGAAATCCGCGACGATACAGATCAAGGGCCGGAATGCTTTCGGCTGGCTTAAATCCGAAAACGGCGTGCATCGTCTTGTGCGCATTTCACCGTACGACTCCAACGCGCGGCGTCACACGTCCTTCGCCAGCGTCAACGTCTATCCAGTGGTCGACGACCGCATCAACATCGATATCAAGGAATCGGATGTGCGCGTCGATACCATGCGCGCCGGCGGCGCCGGCGGCCAGCACGTCAACAAGACGGAGTCCGCGATCCGCCTCACGCACATCCCGACCAATATTGTCGTCATGTGCCAAAACGACCGCTCCCAGCACCGCAACCGCGCGCAGGCGTGGGACATGTTGCGCGCACGGCTCTATGAGCTGGAACTCAAGAAGCGTGAGGAGCAAGCGATCGTGGATCAGGCCAACAAGACCGCCATCGGCTGGGGTCACCAGATTCGCTCTTATGTCTTGCAGCCTTACCAGATGGTGAAAGATTTGCGCACCGGCGTGCAGACCTCGAACACGGGCGGAGTGCTCGATGGCGATCTCGACCAGTTCATGGAAGCCGAACTGGCGCGCAGGGCGTTTGGCGGCGGTCCGGACACGGTCGAGGATGTGGAATAGGGAACTTCCAGCTCTTGTTCAGCCGGCGCGGTTGAAGCATTCTTATAAACTGTTATGCTTCCTCGTTCCATTAACGGCGTTTATAAATCCATGCGGTTACTTTTACGCAAAATAGTTATCCACGCCGCCATCGCGATCTTCGCGGTAACGGGCGGCTTTGCGCCGCAAACCGTATGGGCGGCGGCTGGTCATTATCTGGGGGCGCAGGAGACCGTTGCCCACCATCATGATCATGTTTTGTCTGGCGAGGCAGCGGTTCCCTGCCTTCATGAACAGCAGCTGGACAGCGATTTGGCTTTCCCCGACCATAATTGCTGCGTGGCCTCCTGTTCAGCAAACGCTTTCATCATTTCATCGTTTAATTTTGTTGGCGGCTCGATTGCCCAAATTTTCGATGTGCCGCTTGCTTTGCCTCTGACGCCGGTTGCATCCATCACCCTCGATCCGCCTCCCCGCTGACGCCGTTCACAAGAGGAGTCTGTCCATGGCATCTACACAATAGGTGCAGTGACAGACGCGTCTCCGGTTGTGAGCAGGCATGTGGGATGTTTTCGCGGGTGGTGGACTTTGCCGCGCGACTTTGACGGCTTCCCATCGGCTCACGCCAGCACTTTCCGGATCGTATGTCCGCTCCGGGCAAATTCATTTATCGAACCGTGAGTATGAATCCATGAAATTCATCGCGCTTGCTCTTGTGCTGTCTTGCGCGGCTTGCGCCTTGCCGCCGCCGCCGCGGGCTGGCGCCAATCCGTCCGATTCGAAGGCTCGTACTTCCGCGGTTGGTTACCGCTCGACGATCGCACCCTATGCGAGCCAGCGGCCCGTCGAGCCCGCTCCGTGGCAGGAGCGTAACGAACGCGTCGCGCCGGAACGAAAGCCATGAAGTCGGGAATGCCGTTTCATTCTTGCGTGTTGCGTTGGCTCGCGATGGCTGGCGTCGTCCTGCTTTTATCCGCGTGCAAGACGTTTTCACCGGATGGCGGCATGGATGCCGTCGCTGACATCGCCAGGCAAGAGCTTGGCAAAGATGTGGTTGCCATCCGAAGCGAGGAACAAGAGCGTTTCGCGCGTGCATCGGTCGAGCGTCTGCTCAAGCGTCCGCTCAGTGCGGATGCTGCCGTGCAGATCGTGCTTTTGAACAACCGGGGCCTGCAGGCGGCCTACAATGAGCTTGGACTGGCCGAGGCCGCTCTGGTGGGCGCGAGCCTGCCGCCCAATCCCGGATTTAGCGTGTCGCGGCTTTCGGGTCCGGTCGAAATCGAGATCGAAAAGCGAATTGTAGCGAGCATTCTGGCGCTCGCCACCTTGCCCGCGCGTGCGGCGATTGCTTCCGATCGCTTCAGCCAGGCGCAATTGCGCGCCGCCGAAGAAACGCTTCGTATCGCGGCCGATACACGCCGGAGCTATTATCGGGCGGTTGCCCAGCGCGAACTGGCCGGTTTTCTCGGTCAGGCGAAGTCAGCGGCCGAAACGGCGACGGAGCTGGCCAAGCGCCTCGGCGAAACCGGTGCAATCAACAAACTCGATCAGGCGCGCGAGCAG
>Ga0315281_10014524_pt1 | contig 10616 bp, 9 predicted proteins | sample YL17G07_0_MG_FD_204540 | JGI IMG/M metagenome (GOLD analysis project Ga0315281, IMG submission 204540) | Sediment microbial communities from Yellowstone Lake, YNP, Wyoming, USA - YL17G07_0 | ecosystem: Environmental > Aquatic > Freshwater > Lake > Sediment | place: USA: Wyoming | collected... | reverse complement strand
CTGGTTTGCCAGCATGGTATTCCGCCGCGACTGAGCCGCGCGGCGGCCATCGGTTCAGCGACCGGCGACGACGACCAGCCCGGGCACGGCCAAGGCTTTTTCGGTGCGGGTGGCGGCGGATTCGAGACTGATCGTTTGCAGGCCGGCGACGGCCAGCGCGGCGCGCACATGGGCGGCGCCATGGGCATAGCGCAGGGTCTCGCGCAGCAGCACGCCCGCGCCGGCGTGGGTTTCCACGCTAAAGGCGAACAGCCCGTCGGCCGCCAGCAGCCGCGCCGCCGCCTGCGCGACCGGCGCCAGATCGTCGAGATACATAAACACATCGGCCGCCAGAATGAGCTGATAGCGCGTCGCGGCTGCCGCCTCCGCCGCCAGACATTCCAGCACCTCGCCTTCGATCAGCCGGTCGTAGAGAGCTTTGGCGCGCGCCTGCGCCAACATGCCGGGCGACAGATCGACGCCAATGAGCCGATCGGCGAATGGGCGGAACGTCGCGCCGGCCAGCCCGGTGCCGCAGCCCAAATCGAGCACCGATTCGAACCGCATGGTTTGGCCCGTTTGGCCGCGCGCCGCCGTGACCGCGCGCAACAACAAGTCCGGCGCGCGATAAGACAGTCCGTCCAGAGCCTGGTCGAAGGCGGACGCGTAATGATCGAACAAGGCGCGGACATAGAAGGTCGGCATGCCGCGCGCGCTTTCCGCGCCGAGCCGAATCAGATGGAGCGTAGCGCCATGGCGGTCGTCCGGATCGGCAGCCTGCGCCTGGCGGAACGCCGCGATCGTACCGGCGCGGTCGCCGAGCTTTTCGCGGATCTCGCCGAGCGCGAACCAGGCCGAGGCATAGCCGGGGGTGCGCTCCAGCGCCTGCGCCAGCAACTCGGCGGCGGCGGCGAGATCGCCCTTGGCCTCGCAAGCGCGCGCCCACTCAAACCGGCGGTCGGCGATCAGATCGCCGGAGGAGAGCATATGGGTGGACAGCGGCTGCACGCGGCACCTCGGGGGATCGCAAGCGCTGAGTTTAAATCAAATCCAAATGCCGCGCGTGCAATTCCGACCGGCGCATGATCTTTTCCGAAAACCGGTTCCCACTTTTCGGGATCATGCGCTAGACTGCGCCCGGCAAGACGACGGAGATGGCGATGCGCAATGAGACTGTGACCCGGCTGTTCGGCGGCTCGCCGCTGGCGGTGCTGGGACGGCTGTTTCTGGTGTCGATTCTGGTCGGCGTCATCCTGTCGGCGCTCGGGCTCGACCCCTGGAACATCATCGAGAGCGTGCGCACGATCCTGCGCCGGCTGTGGGACATGGGCTTCGACGCCGTCCGCTGGCTGTGGCGCTATTTCCTGCTCGGCGCGGTGATCGTCGTCCCGATCTGGTTCATCATGCGCATGGTCAATGCGCCCAGAGGCAAGTAAAGCGGCAACAGCTCTCGATTGTCATGGCCGGGCTTGTCCCGGCCATCCCGATAAGGATGGCACAGTGCGTCCCTAAGCGAGATCGCCGGGACAAGCCCGGCGATGACTCAGGTTGCTCTTCCAAGCATCAATGCACCGCTGATTAACTCAGCCCGGCCAGCTTTCCGCCGTCATCGCCGCCGCGTCGCTGCCGACCATGGCGGCGAGCGAATCGCGGTTGCCGCGCTTGAGCGCCGCCAGCAAATCCGTCTTGATCTCGGAAATGAGCCCGATGCCGCGAAAGATCAGCCCGGTATAAACCTGCAGCAGGGTGGCGCCGGCCTTGATCTTGGCGATGGCGGTGGCGCCGGAGTCCACCCCGCCGACGCCGATCAGCGGAAACGCGCTCTCCGCCCGCACGAAGGTTTCCGCCAGCATCCGCGTCGACAGCTTGAACAGCGGCCGGCCGGAAAGTCCGCCGGCCTCGCGCGCCTTCTCCCGCTCGCGCAGCGCCTGCGGGCGGGCGATGGTGGTGTTGCCGACGATCATGCCGTCGACCCGATGCTTGCGGGCGATGCCGACCACGTCGTCGAGTTCGGCGAGCGAGAGATCGGGCGAGATCTTGAGCAGCACCGGCACCGGCCCGGCGCGCCGGCTCATGCGCTCGCGCGCATCGACCACCCGGGCGAGCAATTCATCGAGCGCCCTAGCCTGCTGCAGGTCGCGCAAGCCGGGCGTATTGGGCGACGAGATATTGATGGTGAAATAGCTGGCGACCGGCGCAAAGGCCTCGATCAGCCGCACATAGTCGCCAATGCGGTCGGGGGTATCGCGATTGGCGCCGACATTGACGCCGACAATGCCGCCGTGCGCCGCGCGCGCCGCCAGCCGCGCCAGCACCACCGCTTCGCCGGCGCTGTTGAAGCCGAGGCGGTTGATCACGCCCTCGTCGACCCCGAGGCGAAACACCCGTGGTCGCGGGTTACCTTTCTGGGCGCGCGGGGTCACCGTGCCGACCTCGACAAAGCCGAAACCGAGCCGCAGCAGGGCGTCGGGCGCCTCCGCGTTCTTGTCGAAGCCGGCGGCGATGCCGACCGGATTGGGGAAATTGAGCCCAAAGACACGCATCGCGAGCAGCGGCGGATCGGCGGCCGGGCGCGCCAGCGGCACGAATTTCAGCGCCTGGATCGCCAGCGCGTGCGCATCCTCGGGGTCGAGGGCCCGCAGCAGCGGGCGGGACAGGCGGTCGAAAAGACCGATCACAAGCGGCAAGCTCCACGGCTGATCGGGCCGACCGTATAGGCCCGGCCGGGGCGTGTCCAAGGCCGCACGACCCTCTTGCCAGAGGGGTGCGACTCAAGGTTATAATTCCTATCGCCCGGACAAAAATCTTAAAGGTGCCGCCCTTGGCCGCTCGCTCTCCTTCCATGCTGACCCACGCGCAGATCTGGAACGCCATCGACCGGCTGGCCGCCCGCGCCGCGATGTCGCCCTCCGGGCTGGCGAAAAAAGCCGGACTCGATCCGACCACGTTCAATAAATCCAAGCGCGTCACGCCGGACGGCCGCCCGCGCTGGCCCTCGACCGAGTCGGTCGCCAAGGTGCTGGCCGCCACCGCCACCACGGTCAACAGCTTCGTCAACCTGATCACCGATGGCGGCCGGATGGCGGTGCAGGCGGTACCGCTGATCGGCTTCGCCGAGGCCGGCGCCGGCGGCTATTTCGACGACGGCGGCTTTCCGGTCGGCAAGGGCTGGGAAGAGATCGCTTTCCCGGCGGTCAACGACGAACACGCCTATGCGTTGGAAATCTCCGGCGACTCGATGAAACCGGCCTATCGCGACGGCGACGTCATCGTCGTGTCGCCGGCGGCGCCGGTCCGCCGCGGCGACCGGGTGGTGGTCAAAACCAGACGCGATGAGGTCATGGTCAAGGAACTGCGCCGCAAGACCGCCAAGAGCATCGAACTGCGGTCGCTCAATCCCGACCACGTCGACCGCACGCTGTCGACCGCCGACGTGGTGTGGATCGCCCGCATCGTCTGGGCCAGCCAGTAACAATTACATTAAAAAAATAGCGCGCCGCCGCTTGGTTTATGCCCGGCCGCCGGATAGATTCGCCGCCGGTAAAACCCGAAGCCCCCCGAAGGAGCCCCATGACCGACCATTCCATTCATTCGAATCAGTGCGCGTGCTGCGGCGACATGCTGCGGGCGCGTTTCGACCGCCGCCGTTTTCTGCATCTGAGCGCCGGCGCCGGCCTGCTCGCCATGTTTCCCTCGCTCGCCTTCGCGGCCGAGGGCAACTATGACGCCATGCTGCTGACCTGCATCGATCCGCGGTTTCCCGAGCCCACCATCAATTACATGAAGGGCCGCAACATGATCGGCAAGTACAGTCAGTTTGCGTTCGCCGGCGCCGCCATCGGCGCGGTCGCCCCGGCGTTCAAGACCTGGGCCCCGGCGTTCTGGGACAATCTCGCCGCCTCGATCCAGCTGCACCACATCCCGAAAGTGATCGCGATGAATCATCGCGACTGCGGCGCGGCGAAAATCGCTTATGGCGATGCCAAGGTCGCCAACGCGCAGATCGAGACCGAGACCCACAAGGCGGCGCTGATGGAATTCCGCAAGCAAGTCGGCGAGCGCCAGCCCAAGCTGGCGGTCGAGACCGGCCTGATGGCGGTCGACGGCAAGGTCGAGATGTTCTCGTAAACTTCGATCCTCATGGGGAGGAGCGCAGCGGAGCTGCGCGTCTCGAACCATGAGGCCTCATCCTTCGAGACGGCGGCTTCGCCGCCTCCTCAGGATGAGGATGAAGACTGCAAATCGCCTACGCGCTGCGCGCCAGCGCGCCGTCGATCATGCCCACCGTGTTGTCGATGCCATAGACGGCGACGAAAGAGCCGAAGCGCGGCCCTTTCTCCTGGCCGAGCAGCACCTGGTAGAGCATGTTGAACCAGTCGAGCGAAACGCCCGGCTTGCCGTCCTTGGCTTTCTTGTTCTGGTCGAGGAACGGCTCGCGCCGGCCGATCTCGTAGACGACGTCCTGGATTTGCTCCGGCGTAGCCTCGGCCGGCAATTGCGCCAGCGCGTCGCGCAGATCGATCAACGCCGTGCGCTCGGCCTCGGCCGGCTGGCGGAACTTTTTCGCCGGCAGCACGAAGTCGCGGAAATACTGGATGGCGTAATCGACCTGCTGCTTGAGCTTGGGGTGGCTCTCCGGCGTCACCCCCGGCCGGTAGCGCCGGATGAAGCCCCACAGCGTTTCGGCGTTCTCGGCATTCGACGACGACACCAGCGTGAGCAGCATCGAGAATGTCACCGGCATTTCAATCTGGGGCGGATTGCCGGCGTGAATGTGCCAGACCGGGTTCGACAGCTGCTGCTTGATGTCCTGCCGGCGGTAGCCGTCGAGAAACTGCTGATAATCGTCGACCATGCGCGGGATGACGTCGAAATACAGCCGCTTGGCCGCCTTCGGTTCGCGGTACATGAACAAGGACAGGCTCTCCGGGCTGGCGTAGCGCAGCCATTCGTCGATGGTCAGCCCGTTGCCCTTCGACTTCGAGATCTTCTGGCCGGTCTCGTCGAGAAACAATTCGTAATTGAAACCTTCCGGCGCCATGCCGCCGAGCGCGCGGCAGATTTCGCCCGACAGCTTGACCGAATCGATCAGATCCTTGCCGGCCATTTCGTAATCGACGCCGAGCGCCAGCCAGCGCATCGCCCAGTCCGGCTTCCATTGCAGTTTGCAGCGACCGCCGGTGACCGACGTGGTGACCGGCCGTTTGCTGTCCGGGTTTTCATAGGTGATGGTACCGGCCTTGGCGTCGTGCCCGATCACCGGCACCTGCAGCACGATGCCGCTGTCGGGTGAAATCGGCAGGAACGGCGAATAGGTTCCCGCCCGCTCTTCCCGCAGCGACGGCAGCATGATCGCCATCACTTTGTCGAAACGCTCCAGCACCCGCAGCAAGGCCGTGTCGAAACGGCCGCTGCTGTAGCAATCGGTCGAGGACAGGAATTCGTACTCGAAGCCGAAGTGATCGAGAAAGGCGCGCAACCGCGCATTGTTGTGCTCACCGAAGCTCGGGTGGGTGCCGAACGGGTCCGGCACCTTGGTCAGCGGCTTGCCGAGATGCTGCGTCAGCATGTCCTTGTTCGGGACATTGTCCGGCACCTTGCGCAAGCCGTCCATGTCGTCGGAAAAGGCGATCAGCCGCGTCTTGATTTTGTCATCGGTCAGCACGCGAAAGGCATGGCGCACCATGGTGGTGCGCGCCACTTCGCCAAAAGTGCCGATATGCGGCAGGCCGGACGGCCCATAGCCGGTGGAGAAGATCACTTCGTCCTTCGGCTGTTTTTTCAGCCGGGCGACGATCTTGCGCGCTTCCTCGAACGGCCAGGCGCCGGATTGCTCGGCGGCTTGGCGCAGGGATAAGGCGGTTTCACTGATCGACATTATGATCTCCGGCGCGGACAGTAGAAATCGCGCCCCGCGTCGTCAAATTTTCCATTCAAAACGGACTGATCGGGAAATAGCGCAGCCACAGGTCGGTGAATTTCCCGCTTTCCCACAACCGGAACAGCGCCCAATTGAACGCCTGCCGCAGCAGATCGTTGCCGCGGCGGACCGCGATGCCGACGCCCTCGCCGAAAAACCGGCTTTCGAGAAACGGCCCGCCGCGAAACACGCAGCAGCCGGCGGAATCGGTGCCGTTGAGCCAGAACGCCAGCGCGATGCCGTCGCCGAACAAGAGATCGACCTCGCCGCGGCGCAACGCCGCGCGGGCGTCATCGGCGGCCGCAAAAGGCCGCAGTTCCACCTCGGTGAACAGCGCTTTGAGATAAGCCTCGTGCGCGGTGCCGGCGACCACCGCGACTTTTTTGCCTTCGAGATCGTTCGGCCGCACGTCGTCGATCTCGACGTCGCGGCGGGATACGAAGCGCGCCGGCGTGCGGTAATACGGATCGCTGAAGTCGACGCGGCGGCGCATGTCGGGCGTCACCGCCAGCGAGGCGATGATGGCGTCGGCAGCGTTGCCGGCCAGGGCGTCCAGCAAAGTATCGAAGCGCCGCATCTGAACGGTGCAGGCGACCTTGATCTCCTCGCAAATCATGCGGGCGAGATCGATGTTGAAGCCGGCCGGCTGGCCGTCGGGCCCGGCAAAGTCGAACGGCGGGTAGTCGATCTCGGTGACAAAGCGGATGCCGGTCAAGCGCGACAGATCGGGCCGCTCCGGCCGGCGGCGCGGATCCCAAAAGCCGGGCACCGCGAACGGGTCGTTGGCCGGCACCGCCGCGCTCGGCCGCGGCGGCGGCGCAGCCGGTGGATTGACCGGTTGCGCGGCAGCGCCAGCGGCCGTCAGCGCAATCACTGCCGGGACCACGGCCCATGCCAGCAGGCCGCCAACCAACGCGCCAATGTGACCCCGATACCGAACCATTCGCCGTCCTTCCTGGAATCGCGGCGAACATAGCATCGCATGGGCGGCGGACCAGCCATAATCGCGCAATGGGGCAATGGCGCGGGTGGCCGCCTAGGCGGTCAGATATTTCTCGATCTCATGCACCGGCATTTTGACCAAGTCCTTGTCCACCTCCACCCGCACCGCGGCGCGCAGGGCGTGGGAATAGAGCGGCCTGATCATGCCCAGCGCCCGCGGCGGCGCCACCAGGATCAGCGACTTGGTTTTCCCGGCGGCGAGCGCGGCATCGAGCCGCTGCGCGAGATCATGCAGGAATGCGCGCTCGGCCTGATCGTGCCAATCGGTCTGCTCGACGGCACTGTGGACATGGCTGACCGAACTCACGGTGCGTCCCGGCGCGCCGGTGCCCAATTCGTGGGTCGGCAGGCCCTTGTGCTCGAAGACTTCCCGGGTCTTGAGATTGGGAAATTTCGCATCCCCGATATTCTCCAGCACCAGCGCCTTGGCGCCGTCGCAGACCACCACCCAATCGCCTTGCTGGATCACGATTTTGGACATTGCTTTGGACATAGCACTGCCTCCTGATCTGAGTGCAATGTTAGACCGGTTGCCAGTACCGTGGTTTGTCCTGGATCAAACGCCGCAAGGTCGATGCAATTGCGGCCGGCGAGCGCCCAAAAGCCTCAGTTCGAGCCGTCGAGCAGCCTGCGAGCAATGACCTGCGCCTGAATCTCCGCCGCGCCCTCGAAAATATTGAGAATGCGGGCATCGCACAGGATGCGGGACACCGGGAATTCCAGCGCGAAGCCGTTGCCGCCGTGGATTTGCACCGCGTTGTCGGCGGCGGCCCAGGCCACGCGCGCGGCCAGCAGTTTCGCCATGCCGGCTTCGAGATCGCAGCGGCGGCCGGAATCCTTTTCGCGCGCGGCATAATATGTAAGTTGCCGCGCGATCATGATTTCCGCCGCCATCATCGCGATCTTGTCGGCGACGCGCGGGAACGCCATGATCGGCTGGCCGAACTGCACGCGATTTTGCGCGTAATCGAACGCCTGCTCCAGCGCCGCCTGCGCCACCCCGATCGCCCGCGCCGCGGTTTGGATGCGGGCGGACTCGAAGGTCTGCATCAATTGCTTGAAGCCGAGGCCCTCGACCCCGCCGAGCAGGTTTTCCGCCTTGACCGCAAAACCGTCGAAGGCGATCTCATATTCCTTCATGCCGCGATAGCCGAGCACCTCGATTTCGGTGCCGGTCATGCCGGCCGCCGGAAACGGATTGTCATCGCTGCCGCGCGGCTTTTCAGCCAGCAGCATGGACAGCCCGCGGTGGCCGGTCTCCTTCGGATTGGTGCGCACCAAAAGCGTCATCAGATCGGCGCGAACCGGATGGGTGATCCAGGTCTTGTTGCCGTAAATCTTGTAAACGCCGCCGTCGCGCACCGCGCGGGTCTTGATCGAGGCGAGATCGGAACCGGTATTGGGTTCGGTGAACACGGCGGTCGGCAGCACCTCGCCGGCGGCGATCTTCGGCAGCCATTTGTTTTTTTGTTCGGCGGTGCCGCTGCCGAGAATCAATTCGGCGGCGATTTCCGAACGGGTGCCGAGCGAGCCGACGCCGATATAGCCGCGCGCCAGTTCCTCGGAGACGACGCACATCGATTCCTTGCCGAGCCCCATGCCGCCGAAGTCCTCGGGGATGGTGAGCCCGAACACGCCCAGCTCGGACATCTGCGCAATCACCTTGAGCGGGATATAGCTGTTGGTGAGATGCCATTGCTGCGCGTGCCCGATCACCTCGCTGTCGGCGAATTTCCGCATTTCATCGCGGATCGATTCGAGCGTGTCGTCGAGACCGCAGGCCCCGATGGTGGCGTTGTGGCTGACGCGTATCAGCTCGATCAGCCGGGCGCGTCGCGCCGCGGTATTGCCGTCGGCGATCAGCGCCTCGACCGCGCGATTCAGTCGCGCCGCGACTTGCGCGGCGGACAATCCGAAATCGGCCGGGCGCACCACTTCGCCCTGGCTCATGGCGATGCCGCCGGATATCTGGGCGAGATATTCGCCGAGACCAATGCGAACGAGATGTTCCTCGATTTCGCCGAGCGAACCCTCGCCCACCATGCGCTCGGCATAGGCGGCCAGTTGGCGGACCGCTTCGACATAGGTCGCCAGCCAGGCGAGGCCATGGGTGGCGCGTTGCTCGCGATCAAGCAGCCGGCTGACCGCATGACCTTCGACCACGACCCGCTCGCGCACTTTCTGGATCGCATCCGCCAGCAGGGCATCGAGCGCCGCGGTCGCCGCGCGGGCCTGTTCCACGAGTTCGTGCACGGCGGCGGGACGGGAATCGGCGATTGGCATGGGCCCCCTCGGCCGCGGCAAATGGCGGCCCTAGCGTTAATTCATAGCACTACGTTTGCACTGCACAAAAGAAAAGACGCATGAAGGCAACAGGCCTAATCATCAATGTCAGATGGTCCGCGCCACCATGATGCACCGCAAAATTGCTATATTATTAACTATTTCGCGCTTCCATCGCGCCAACACCTCCGTTTGCGGACCCTATTTCCTGGCGAGACCCAACCGGTTCCATGCGCCTGCAAAACCTTTCCCGGTCATTCAGCCGGCTCGTGCTCTCGCTGTCGGTACGCACGCGCATCGTCGTGTTGGCGCTCGTTCCGGTCGTCGGCTTTCTTGCCAACGGCCTGACTTATGTCTCGAGCGAGGGCGAGGTCGGCGCCGCGTTCCAGACGGCGAAGCAATCCGCCATGCTGGCGGATGCCAGCCGCGACTTCAAGATCGCCATCGCGGCGATGCGGATCGCGGCCAAGGATTTCACCACCCACCCCTCCGACGTGGTGGCCTCGGTTTTCACCGAAGGACAGAACGGCGCCCTCACCAATCTCGACCTCCTGCAATCGGCAACCACCGCGGCGCAGAACGAAAACATCACGCAGTTGCGGCGCGAGGTTCTCGAAATCGGGGAGAATTTCACCAAGCTGGTCCAGGCCCAGCAGGCGCTTGGATATAATGAAGATACCGGCTTGCGCGGCCGCCTGCACAACGCCGGCAATGCCGTCGAGCGCATCATCAACGAGACCATGACCTGGCTTGCGGAGGCTGAAGCCAAGAAGTTGATGGTAACGCTGCTGAGCATGCGGCACCATGAGGCGGAATACCGGCTCGTTCAGCGTGAGCTGACACGGCAGCAGTTCCTCGGCGGCCACAAGCAGTTCAGCAATATTTTCGCGAACATCGACGGCACCCCGGCGATGAAGGAGAGGCTCGAACAGCAGGTGAATGCCTATGCCGACACCTTTGCGCAATGGATCGTCGGCTTCGACCGCGTGCATCCGCTGCGCGTCGTGATCGATCTCGACAGCCAGCGCCTGCTGCCGCGGGCCGACCAGATCATTGAAACGGCGCACGCATCCACGGCGGCGGCGGCGACGGTGCTCACCGCCTCGCAGTCGCGCACGCGCACCGGCATCATCGCCGTCGGCATCGCCATGGTCGCGCTCGGCCTCGGTTTTAGCTGGTTGATCGGCCGCAGCATCACCCGGCCGCTCAACGGTCTGGCCGCGGTCATGAAGCGCCTTGCCGCCGGCGACACGACGGCGCGTATTCCGGCCACCCACGCGTCCGACGAAATCGGCGAGATGGCCCGCACCGTCATCGTGTTCCGCGATACCATGATCGAGCGCGAGAAACTCGCCACCATCCAGGCGCAAGCCAGCAGCACGCAAGAATTACGTGCCGCGACCATTGCTACCACCATCGGTTCGTTCAAGCA
>Ga0315281_10014523_pt1 | contig 10616 bp, 13 predicted proteins | sample YL17G07_0_MG_FD_204540 | JGI IMG/M metagenome (GOLD analysis project Ga0315281, IMG submission 204540) | Sediment microbial communities from Yellowstone Lake, YNP, Wyoming, USA - YL17G07_0 | ecosystem: Environmental > Aquatic > Freshwater > Lake > Sediment | place: USA: Wyoming | collected... | reverse complement strand
CCTGGGCTCGGTCAACCTCGTGGCGCACCTGAAGGACGGCCGCCTCGACGCGGAGAAGCTCAAGCGCACCGTGTCCACCGCCATGCGCATGCTGGACAACGTCATCGACATCAACTACTACGCCGTCGCCAAGGCGCGCAACGCCAACCTCAAGCACCGCCCGGTGGGCCTCGGCATCATGGGCTTCCAGGACTGTCTGCACGAGATGCGCGTGCCCTACGCCTCGGACGAAGCCATCGAATTCGCCGACCGCTCCATGGAGGCCGTCGCCTACTGCGCCTACTGGGCCTCCACCGAGCTGGCGCAGGAACGCGGCCGCTACGCCACCTTCCAGGGCTCGCTGTGGGACCGCGGCATCCTGCCGCAAGACACCCTCACCCTGCTGGCCGAAGAGCGCGGCGGCTACGTCGACGTCGACACCTCCTCGGCCCTGTGCTGGGACGAACTGCGCGCCCGCATCAAGCAATACGGCATGCGCAACTCCAACTGCCTGGCGATCGCCCCGACCGCGACCATCGCCAACATCGTCGGCGTCTCCGCCAGCATCGAGCCGACCTACCAGAACGTCTACGTCAAATCCAACCTCTCCGGCGAATTCACCATCACCAACCAATACCTGGTGACCGACCTGAAAAAGCTCGGCCTGTGGGACGAAGTCATGGTCGCCGACCTCAAGTATTTCGACGGCTCGCTGGCCAAGGTCGACCGCGCACCCATGGCGCTCAGGACCCTCTACGCCACCGCCTTCGAAGTGGAACCGAAGTGGCTGGTCGAAGCCGCCTCGCGCCGCCAGAAATGGATAGACCAGGCGCAGTCCCTCAACATCTACATGGCCGGCGTCTCCGGCAAAAAGCTCGACGAGACCTACAAGCTCGCCTGGCACCGCGGCCTCAAGACCACCTATTACCTGCGCACCCTGGCCGCCACCAGCGCCGAAAAATCCACCGGACGCGGCGGCGAGCTCAACGCCGTATCGTCCAGCGGAGGGCGCCTGGAAGCAGCATCGGCACCGGCAACCGAGGTCAAGTTCTGCGCCATCGACGACCCGACTTGCGAGGCTTGCCAGTAGGGGGAACCCAAAACCAAATCCCCCCCGACCCCCCTTTTACAAAGTGGGGGGCAGGTGGTGGGAGGGGCCAGCGGCGTTGGCCCAAGCCAGACGGGTTTAAGTTTAAAAGTCCCTTCACCTTAAGTCCCCCACTTTGAAAAAGGGGGGCCAGGGGGGATTCAAAAGGCTCAAGGGATTACCGGGGTTTACTTAAAGCCACAAAAATCCGCCGCGCCAACCAAGGCGCCAAGACGCAAAAAGTACGAAGGAGGAATACCACCCATGCTCAGTTTCGAAGACGACATCCCCGCAGCAGTTCCGGTTTACAACCCCGCCCTGGCAGGCAGCATCCCCGCCTTGGAGCCGATGTCAGAACCCATGGCCGACGCCGTTTCCCGCCGCGTGCGCGTGGAAGACAAGCGCATCATCAACGCCAAGGCGGACGTCAACCAGCTGGTGCCGTTCAAGTACAAATGGGCCTGGGACAAATACCTCGCCGGCTGCGCCAACCACTGGATGCCGCAGGAAGTGAACATGAGCCGCGACATCGCCACCTGGAAAGACCCCAACGGCCTCACCGACGACGAGCGCCTGGTGGTCAAGCGCAACCTCGGCTTCTTCGTCACCGCCGACAGCCTTGCCGCCAACAACATCGTGCTCGGCACCTACCGCCACATCACCGCCCCCGAATGCCGCCAGTACCTGCTGCGCCAGGCCTTCGAGGAAGCCATCCACACCCACGCCTACCAGTACATCGTCGAGTCGCTGGGCCTGGACGAAGGCGAAATCTTCAACGCCTACCACGAAGTCGACAGCATCCGCGCCAAGGACGAATTCCTCATCCCCTTCATCGACATCCTCACCAACCCGCTGTTCAAGACCGGCACCCCGGAAACCGACCAGCAGCTGCTGCGCAGCCTGATCGTCTTCGCCTGCATCATGGAAGGCCTGTTCTTCTACGTCGGCTTCGTGCAAATCCTCGCGTTGGGCCGCCAGAACAAGATGACCGGCGCCGCCGAGCAGTACCAGTACATCCTGCGCGACGAGTCCATGCACTGCAATTTCGGCATCGACCTGATCAACACCATCAAGCTGGAAAACCCGCACCTGTGGACCAGCGAGTTCCGCACCGAGATTCGCGGCCTGATGCAGAAGGGCGTGGAGCTGGAGTATCGCTACGCCGAGGACACCATGCCGAGGGGTGTGCTGGGGTTGAATTCCGCGCAGTTCAAGGAGTATTTGCGGTTTATCGCCAACCGCCGGTGCCAGCAGATCGGGTTGGATGAGCTGTATCAGGGGGCGCAGAATCCGTTTCCGTGGATGAGCGAGATGATTGATTTGAAGAAGGAGAAGAACTTCTTTGAGACTCGGGTTACGGAGTATCAGACGGGTGGGGCTTTGAGCTGGGATTGATGGGTGGAAAAAAGGCGCAAGAAATTGCGCCTTTTTTGTTCGGTTGGACGGAAATGTGAAAGGCGTTGACGATGCCCGTTGTGTTGCGCTACAAAGGCTACAAGTTCTTTTTCTTTTCCAACGAAGGGAATCCACGCGAGCCGCTTCACATCCATGTGAGAAAGGGCGAAGCGACAGCCAAGTTTTGGGTTCTTCCCGATGTGAAGTTGGCGGACAGCTACGGCATGTCCAGCACGGAACTGAATGAACTGGCGCGGGCCGTATCGGACAACAGCGAAACGATTGAAAGGGCGTGGCATGAGTTCTTTGGCTAAGGCAATAAGTTTTGACCATGACATGATGTGGGTGGACCTTGTCGATGGGCGCAAACTGGGCGTTCCGCTGGCCTATTTCCCCCGCCTGCTCAAGGCGACACCGGAGCAGCTTTCGCGGTATGAGATGAGTGGCGGCGGGTCGGGGTTGCATTGGGATGAGTTGGACGAGGATATCAGCGTCGAATACCTATTGCTGGGGATTGGGGATAGGACGCATGCGAATAGGGCGGCTGCGTAGTCCGAACGAGATGTGTTAGTGCAAGACCCCGCAGTTGCTCTTTTGATAACCGAAAGGAATGTACAAATTATGAAACTTTACCTTGTCATTTTACTTCCATTGTTGATGGCGCTCACGGCTTGGGCCGGAAACGTAGACAAAGACGGTGTGCCAAAGGTTGATATTCACGGTGAAATCGTCGTAGTAAAGCCAGCAGGCATAAGTAATGGCTTTCACTTCCCCGCACAACGCGTCCGGATGATTTCGATAAATGGAAAGAAGATTCCTCTAAAAGAGTTTTTGCTGACTTATTGCCCAGGAAAGTCTCAAAATGAAACATGCGCACGAGGCTCATCAATTCAAGGCATAGATTTTGCAAGTGGCCCGGTTGAGAAATTGCCAAAAGGACTATAGCGAAAGGTGCGGGGTCAGAAGGTGCGCACGCGCGCACGCGTGGGGTCGCCCATTAGCCTCCCCTGTCAACGAACAATCGGAACAATCGGGGACAGACCACGGTTTCTTCGGCTCAACAATCGGGCAACAATCGCGAACAATCGGGGACAGACCAGGGGGGAAATGGGGACGGAGCCTGGTTTCCGCGCCCTAATGGAAACAAGGAAAAGATATCGGGCTTCGGCCCCATTTTCCATTCACAACTAACCTTTACATAAGACTCACCCGTTCATATGCCCGATCAAGAACAAACCGACATACTCCCAGCCGAAGAACTGGACGACGACGTTGCGCTGCGTCCTGGCCCCAACGCTGACGATGCCGCTGACGTGGCGCGTTATATCAGCGCAGAGGTGCGGGCGCGTTACGAGGTACACAGCTACCGTCATGCGGCGGCGATTTTGGCGACATCGTTTCCTGCCGAATTGGCTGAAATCGAACAGGCTCTGCTCGACTTCACTATGACGACGCACGACATCGGGATGCCTGGTGGCAATGAGTCGGTTATCCCAAAGAAGTATTCGCGGATATTGCGCCCGATGGGCTGGGTGGAAACGCGGATTCAGGGTGATTTGCTGGTGCGGATGCAGGAGTTTGACGAGGAGTTTCTAGATAACGACAAAACGCGCAAGCTCAAGCGCCCAGAGGGAAAGCCGCATCTGATTGAGAATTTTATCGACGGCCACAAGATAGACTATGTGAAAGGGCGGGTGGCCTGCGATCTGGAATGGAATTCCAAGGATCAGACTTTCGACCGCGACCTTTACGCGATGCGCGCTTTCCACGAATGCGGTCTCATCAGCGCCGGTGTGGTGGTGACGCGCAGTGTAAGCATGAACCCGGTGTTTGATGTGGTGACGCAACTGGATAAGTCAGGCAATCCAGAATACATAGAGAAGGGGCCAAAGGCCGGGCAACCCAAACCGGTCAAGGCGAAATACGGGGCAAGCACAACCTGGATGGGCAAGCTGCTGTATCGTCTGAATGCGGGTCGCCACGGCGCTTGTCCGGTGCTGGTGTTTGGCATGACCCCGAAGCTGATAACCGATTGGAGCGAATCATGAACAAATGTTTGGAACAGACCCAGGGCGATGCGGCGCACGATCTCCTTGAACGTCACGGCGACAAGCGCTTTAAAACTATTCTAGCCGACCCTCCTTGGCAGTTTCAGAACCGCACCGGAAAGATGGCGCCCGAGCACAAGCGGCTTTCACGCTACGGCACGATGAAGTTAGAGGACATCATGCGCTTGCCCGTCGGGCAGCTTGCCGATGACACGGCGCATCTCTATCTGTGGGTGCCGAATGCGCTCCTGCCGGAAGGGCTGCGTGTGATGGAGGCGTGGGGATTCCAGTACAAGAGCAATGTCGTCTGGCACAAGATTCGCAAAGATGGCGGGCCTGACGGTCGGGGCGTGGGCTTTTACTTCCGTAACGTCACCGAGTTGGTGTTGTTTGGCGTGCGCGGCAAGAATGCCCGGACGCTTGCGCCGGGACGGCGTCAGGTTAATTTTCTGGCGACACAGAAGCGCGAGCATTCGCGTAAGCCGGACGAGTTCTACGATATCGTCGAGTCGTGCAGCCCTGGGGCCTATCTTGAGCTATTCGCGCGCGGCACTCGCGAGGGTTGGTCGACTTGGGGAGATCAGGCCGATGAGTATTCTCCTACGTGGGCGACATACGCCAACCACTCTCAGCGCAAGACGGGAATTGATGAAGAGTCCTCGCAACTCCGCCTCATAGAGCAAGCAGCGGCCCTCTACAAGTAAACGATAAAGCCGGCTTAACCCCGGGGTCAGCCCGCGTAGGGCGCATTAGCGGAGAGGATATGTGAGGGTCAGACACGATATCAGTCGCATGAAATTGGCGGACAGATATGACATGTCCAGCGCGGAACTGAATGATAAGTGCAACTAACCATTAGTTGCTTAGACGGAAACTCTCTGCAATAATCCAATGTCGAATGTCGAAGAAAGACAAACGAATTCGTAGGCTCTGCGCGATACCACCGCCCAAGGACTTTTCTTGGACCGGGTTGGTTGCTCTGATGAATGGGGCGGGCTTCCGGGAGTACTGCGATGGTGGCTCTCATTACACGTTTGAGCATACGAGCGGATTTTCTTTTGGCATGTCGAAGACCCACCCCTCTGGAATCTTGAAGCGCTACCAGGTGGATGCGGCAAAAGAGGCCTTGCGCACCGTAGGCGTAATTGGAGAGGATGAAAATGGCTCAGCCTGAGCTGACTTACAATGGATACACTGGGTCGATTGAGGTGAGCGTCGAGGACGATTGCCTACATGGTCGCATTCGGTTCATTGACGATCTTGTGACTTACGAGGGCGGCAGCGTTTCCGAAATTCGGGCGGCGTTTCAGGATGCCGTCGACCGCTACTTGGCCCACTGCCAACGTGTCGGCAAGTCTGCCAACAAACCATACAGCGGCACCTTCAATGTGCGCATTGGTCCTGAGTTGCACAGCAAGGCGGCCAAAGTGGCTCACCTGAAGAAAATCAAGCTGAATGAATTCGTTAAGCAGGCAATTCGGGCTGCCATCGATATGGAGGGCGTTGTTACCCACCATCACCAGCACGACATCAACGTTAATTTGCAGAGTCCGGATGAGTCGTGGGAAAAGCTTGTTGCGAGCGCGTCTGGTGAAGCGGTTTGGGAGAAAACCAATGCCCACTGACCATCAGAATGTTGGCTTGCAGCCTGTCCCCGTTGAGCCGCCTCTGTCCATGCGTGATTTGACGGCCGTTCTGGTAAAGCACTACGGGATTCACGAGGGGCGTTATGACCTTCTGATTGAATTTCAAATCGGCATGGGTGCTGTTGGCCCGGACCCGGCATCTCTTACGCCCGGTGCAATGATTGGGGTTTCAAGGGTCGGCTTGATGCCGGCAAAGGGGAACGGACCAACGTCCGTAGATGCGGCGCTCGTCAATCCAGCACCGTCTTCGGCAGTGGCAAAACCGAAGGCCACAGCCGCGCCCAAGAAATCCAGCAAGGCTAAAGCTGCCTGACCTACCCTGTAGTCGTACAGACTTGATCTGCCCTCCTCCCCGTCAGATGGAGGGACCGTATCGGAAAATAGCGAAACGATTGAAAGGGTGTGGCATGAGTTCTTGAGCGCCGGGGTCAGGTCCATGTGAGCGCCGGTGAGCGCCGGGGTCACGGTGAGCGCCGGGGTCGAGCGCCGGGGTCAGGTCTAGCTTCGCGGGGTCGAGCGCCGGGGTCATCGAGCGCCGGGGTCAGGTCCGAGCGCCGGGGTCAGGTCTAGCTTCGTAGCATGTGGTGTGCGTTCCACGCATGTTGATTGACTTGTCGGGGGTGGCCCGACATTAAAACAACTGCGCGAAGCGCACAAATGCTCACGGTGTCGGGGTCTTGCATTAACGCATTTACGCATTCCGCCAACGCGGAGAGTTCTGGCTAAGGACATGGCCATCATGGGTAGTTCTTGCGCTCATGGCGGCACCGGATGATTCTGCGGCAATCGTCGCTGTCGATAAATACAAGGATAAAGGGGGGTCTTTGTGCCGACAACCAGTTCGCGCGTTCCATTCACCATGCCCGGCTTGCCGGAATTTGGCAGAGTGGTGGCCACCAAGTTTGCGGCGGCCTCAATAACTTCTTCTTGCATGCGGCGGGCGGCGGTTGGGTTGCGTTCCGCGTACCAGCAAATACTTTCCGCCAGTTCGTCCAGGGCGGCGGTATCCCACTCAAGCCGCTTTTTTCTTGGCATGTTTTTCTATGGCTTGCTCTAGCTCTAGCATGACTCGTTCATGCGGAATGCCTGGGCGAGTATCAGCCATGCGCTGTTTGATAATTCTGACTTCCCGTTCCGTGGTTTCGAAGCCATCGCGCATGACGTATTCAAGCATTTCCTGTGGCGCGCGGCCAGCCTCTGCGGCGAGTTTTTCCAGGCGTCCGGCCAGTTCGTCGGGGATAGTGATTTGTGCGGTCATGATGTCCTCCTGTTGAGGTGTTTCTGCTCTGGGATTATAGGGCCGAGCTGTCTAGGATGCAAAAACACCCTGCATCGGGCGCGGGCTCAGCACAGCCTACGGGCCCAAGGTGTAACGCATGTCCTTGAACCATTTTGTTACCATGTTCTTGACTCGCGCTGCACCGATAATCAAAGACTCGCACGAAGGGGATCACCATGAACGATCAAGCCATTCCCGTAGCCGTGTTGCCGGCTGAGTAAATGCGCCGGAATATGGCGGAACTTGAAGGCTGTGAAGGCAGGAAACGCAAGGGGCCCGACAGGGCCCCTTGTTCGTTCAGTGATGGAAGCGCGCAATCAGTTCAGAACGGCGGATCGGTTTCGGGGCCGCTACTTGAATCCGATGGTGTGTCTGTGCAGTGCTGTTCGCGTAGCAGTTCGAACAGCTGAAGCTGATAGCGTTGCCAGATCGCCTCACGCAGGTCATCGAGCAACTCGACCACTGCCAAGGCCTGCTCCGGCGACCAGTCATCCTGGATGATGAAGGGAATCCCGCGCCGCAACCCCGACGGCAAGAGCCATGGTTTCATGATTTCCCCTTGCGCGGTTGGCGTCCTCGCTGCTCGGATCGCTCCTTCGCTTCCTTCAAGCGGTAGGACTCTCCCTCGATCGAGATCACCTCCGAGTGATGGATCAGCCGATCCACCAGCGACACCACGCAGGCCGCGTTGGGAAATACCTCCGACCAGTCCGGGAACGCCTTGTTCGTCGTCACCACCGTGCTCTTTGCCTCATAGCGCCGACTCACCAACTCGAACAGCAAATCCGCATGACGGTTCGAGTAGGAGAGATATCCGATTTCGTCGATGACCAACAAATCCGGGGCGGCATAGTGACGCAAGCGCCGGCGCAAGGCCGTATCGCTGTCCAGCGCTGCCAGGTCCCCCAACAATTCACCGGCGGTGGTGAATCGCACCGTATGCCCTTGGATCAGTGCCTGATGGGCCACATTCTTCACCAGCGTCGATTTGCCCACCCCGTTGGGGCCGACCAGCACGACGTTGGCGGCTTCCGCGATGAACTCGAGCGACATCAACCCCTCGATCGCGCCACGATCACAGCGCGCAGGCCACTTCCAGTCGAAGTCCGCCAGCGGCTTGAAGCGGCCGATGCGGGCATCCCTCAGTCGCCGTTCCAGGCTGCGCCGGGTGCGCTCTTCCTCTTCCCATTCCACCAATTGGGCAACCCAATCGCTCGTCGCGACCTCTGGCCAATGCGCCAATACGCCGTTCAGGTGCAGTGCTGCAGCGCGGCTTCGTAGCTGTTCAAGATTCATTTTTGTCTCCTTCAGTATCCGTATTTGTATCCGTCAATTGATCGTAGGAATCCAGCTTGTGCGGCTTGACCACCGTATCCCGGTCTGCCACATGCGCCGGCATGCACACCGCCACCGGCGGCGGTTGATTCCGGGCTTCCCGCTGCACTTCCAGTGCCAGACGCACCGCATGCGGGTGCGGCACGCGGCACGCCGCGCGCCAGCGCGGTAAGGGTCGCCGTCTGCACGCAGGCGGCACCATAGCGTTCGACCAAGCGCAACAGTGCCGATGTGATGCCGCCAATTCCTTCCCCGCGCCCGGCAGCTTGCGCCAGCAACGCTGCACTGGCGGGCACCGCCTGCGTCAGCCGGCTCATCCCCCGCTGCGCATGCGCCTGCGCCTTGCGTTCGACCAGCTGCGCGATATGGCTTGGATCCTCGATCTGCGCGCCCTTGTCGTAACTGCGCGGATGCGAGGCTGCGACCTCCTGGCCATCGAGGATCCTGATCCGCTCCGGGTCGGCCACAACAGTGAGCGTCTTGCGCGTCTGCGTGTGCGGCACCGAGTAGTCGTTCAGATCGAAGCGCACATAGGGCGTCTTCCCCACCGAAACCTCGACACGCTCGTGCGTTGCGTAAGGGTTGCCCGGCAAGGCAAGCAATCGGGGTTGCTCCTGGGCAAACGCTTCACGGACGGTCTTTGTCTTGTCTTGCGGGCAGAGCCGGTCGTCCGCCTGGCCCAGGCACCAGGCTTCGGCCTGACGGTTGAGGTCGGCCACATCGGCGAAGCTGCGTGCTGGCCAGAAGCTGTCGCGGATATAGCGGATGGCCCGCTCCACGCGCCCCTTCTCGTTCCCCCGCGCCACCGCCACCGGGCGTGGCTCGAAGCGGTAGTGGCCGGCGAACTCCAACAGTGTGGGATGGAAGCGGATGGCGTCCCCCTGACGTTCGAGCACGGCGCTCTTGAGGTTGTCGTAGAGCAAGACCCTGGGCAATCCGCCCCATGCCTCGAAGGCGCCAACATGCCCGCGTAAAAAGTTCTCCATCCGGGCATCCGGGAAGAATCGCAGGAAGATGCGCCGGGACCAGGACAGCACCATGACAAAGGCCATCAGAGGACGCTTGGCGCGGCCGATGGTTAGGTGACCGAAGTGAGCCCAGTCGACTTGGGCCTGCTCGCCCGGCAGGGTGACCAGACGCAAATAAGCTTCGGCCACTGGCCGTGGCCGGTGGTGGCTGACGAGATGACGGAAGTGGTCGGGACCGCCAGCGTAGCCGCGCTCCCTGACCATGACGTAGAGACGGCTGGCCGCGAGGGTGGGGAATTTCTCCAGAGTCTGGCGGATGAAGGGAAGGTAGGGCTCGATGCATGAGGGGCGAGCGGCACCGATGCGCGGCAGGCCGGCCTGCCGCAGCACGCGTTCGACGCTGCCGTGATGGACGTGCAGTTGCCGGGCAATGGTGCCGATACGCCATTTCTCGACGTGGTGGTAGCGCAGTATCTGTGCTTCTTTGTCAGGGGACATGGTCATGGGGCGGTTCTCTCCGATCGAATAGACGTAAAGGGCGACGTATCCGGCGGCGCAGGAAGTCATGGCGCACGAATTGGCTCTGTAACTGTCCACAGAAATGGCAATGCCAGGCCAACGGCGCGGTGATTTCCACATGCAACGTCGGTATGGCCGGCAGTAAATCATCCGGGGCTGAAGGTGGGGAACCCTGATGCGTCACTTTTGTTTGCCGGGCACGGTAGCGGCGCTGGCGCGCAGCGTGTTTGTAGCGTAAGCGCCCAGCCGCCCCACCTGTAGTTTTCCGCCAAGCCCGTGCAATCTCCGTGTTTTTCCGGAGGGACTTCAGATGGCAAAGAGGCATGGGCAGGAATTCTGGCGAGGGCATCTTGAAGCCTG
>Ga0315281_10014522_pt1 | contig 10616 bp, 9 predicted proteins | sample YL17G07_0_MG_FD_204540 | JGI IMG/M metagenome (GOLD analysis project Ga0315281, IMG submission 204540) | Sediment microbial communities from Yellowstone Lake, YNP, Wyoming, USA - YL17G07_0 | ecosystem: Environmental > Aquatic > Freshwater > Lake > Sediment | place: USA: Wyoming | collected... | reverse complement strand
CCCAACCAGTGGGCAAGGGTTCTTTCCTGATGAACCGGAACATATCGAGATCAAGGTATTCCAGAGAGTTGACATTTTCCTTGCAAAAGAGGAGCTGACAAAGCGAATCAATAACCTGGACCGAGGGACTCCAGAATATCGTAACGAACTTCAGCTCGAATTGGTGGAATCCATGCACGCACTCAGTCTGCGTTCAAACCAGAGATCCAGAACTTCTGCAACTCGTACGCGAAGCAGAGAAGAGACTCGGTAACGTTTGAGCGACTCGATAAGGTCGCGGGTCCAAAACCCGCCCAGGGCTGTTGATACCCGCTATAGCTTGGCAAATAATTCCCAGTCCGTATTCAATTCAAAATCCATGCTGTGCTTAAATCGATGACGGTTTTAGCGCTTAAATCGATATCGAAAAATTGGGCAATTACGCGGCGTTACATGCGGTAATGAGGGGGACTGGCGCCAAGCTGTCATGCGGGGGCCTGGACGAACGACGCTAGCGACTTTACGGCCCACTACTCGCTGTCATGTGGTCGTGAGAGCGGCAAAGATTTGGCTCATGAAAACGGTACGCTATCTCGCAAACAAGTATGGTAGTTCTTTCTTGAGCCTTTGCCAGAAGGTTAGAAAGGCATCTGCTTCCTTACGCACGTAGTCAATGATCCTGTCGTACTCTTTTTCCCTATACCAAACGGGAACTTTGAATCCACCGTGCTCCTTGTCGGTAAAACTGTCCAGCGTTGCCCCTTTGAAGATTCCATCATTTAGAATCACACCAATTAGCTTCAAATCATTCTTAGGTCTCTCCATGAAATCGTCTGCCGAGAAGTCAACGTCAAAGTAATCTTTGAATTTCTGTCTGAGGAACTCGAACTCGAACTTGAGATTATAGCCAAGAGGTATGAAATCCCACGGATTTCCAGTGATAAGAGGTTTGAACAGCTCTAGGATTTTGCGTTCAGAACTCCCATCCCACTCAACAAGTATCGTCAATGGCTCAATAGGCGACCCCGTGCTAGTATTCAGCCTTCGATACTGGATGGTGATTATTTTTCCTGTCTTGGGATCAAGACTGGCACGGTCATTTGGGTTCTTGGGGTCTATAGGAACCGTCTCGATGTCGAAGTAATAGTCTGCCAACCCGTTTTCCTCACTTTTCTCCTTGTCTTCATACGGTCGCAGTCTAGCCAATTTTGCTGTAACTGTAGTGGCCTTTGATATTCTGGTGATGATACGATCCCTTTGAACTTGCGCTCATAAGTCCTTGATACTCTGCCTCTGGGACATCGTGGTATTCGTAAACGCCTCCATTTCTGAACTCAATGCGTAATGTTCGACTCGTCGGATCGTACCCAACGCTTGCAAGGTTAGTGGATGAGACAGGCGTTATTTTCATTTCTCATCACCTCCAAGCGATTAGATTTGAGCTAGCTTTCCTTCATCTCGATTTTTCCGTCTATAGAGACTCTTGCAACCTGCCAGTTGTATCTCTTTTCTTCAACGGTTTTTTGTATCGAGTTGCGTAGTCCGTTTAGTTGCTCATTGTTCACGGCTTTCGAAAGAAAGACGATGTTCCGAAGGTCTTCTTTGTCCTGCAAGCCGTCGAAAACTACGAAATCGACGGGGTGAAGCAAAGCTTTGATGTCGTAAGGATTGTATTTCAGTTTGGCGAACTGCGAGTCCATAGACTTCCTGATCATTAATGGCACCTTGCGTCTTCCCCTTTCTGCGGCTGCTTCTCGGAGCTTGCTCTCTTTCTCTTCGAAAAGCGCTTCTTTCTCCTCCGCAGAAGTGAGTTTTGTTTCAAATGTATCCAGCCATGTCTTTGGCGCTACCCCTCGATACTTGAGCTGTAAGTCACTCAATCTGAGAAGAGCCTTGCACTGAGGGCATAGGCATAGTACTCTTCGGAACGCTTGGAATGTGGAGAGAATTTCGTTCATTCATACCACCTGAACGCTTACCTTTCCCTCGGAAACTGCCTCTCTGACAAGTCGCTGATGCTCGTTCAACCTACTGTTTCCCGTCTTGACCTCCATGAAAGTGATGGACTGGATATTTGCTGTGCTTAGACCGTTGAAAATGATCATGTCGATTGGTTCGAACAGGGGTCGGCAGTCGGAAATAGGCATACCGAAATTCTGGTACGCTGGCATCACTTTTTCAATGATTTTTCCAATCCCCACTTCGATAGCCTTCTTTTCTGCGCCTGCGCCAGCGGAGACTTTGCGTTTTTTCAATTCGTTAAGCTTTGCCTGAAGCTCTACAAGCATTTCCTTTCTTCGGAGTTCCGCACGGTCTGGGAACTCACCAAGACCATCAAACAAAACGGCTTTCGATAATGGAAATTCTTCGCCACATTCTTGACATTCAGCGTAGAGTTTTGATGCTTTCAACTGGTCGATGAACTTGAGAATATTCATATTTTACTAGCCTACAAACTAGAAAATGATGAAGCTTTACTAAACTCTTGTGTAGCTACTCTCAAGTTTTTGAGAGGTGAAAAATCTGTTTGTCTTGTGAATAGAGCCCTTCCTGTTATTGGCTCAGAATGGTTCCAAAGAGGGCATCTTCACATTATTGTGAAACTGTTTGAACAGCTCTTTATGCTCTGTGTGTATGGGCATGAGAACTTTAGGTTTCACTTGTTCTACGAGTCGTCTGATGTCCGTGCCGCTGGCGTGGCCAGAAGCGTGATAGTGATACTTCTTGACGTGGAAATAGTCGAGCCAATTGTTCAGTCGCTGTTCGTCAATCACCTGCTCCTCATTGTGAGGCTCTGAGGCAGAGTGAATGTAGGAAACATTTGGCGATGGGTCAATATCCACGAGCTCATTAATGTCGAAGAAGGTGAGATGAATTATGAGATGTTCCTGTTCTTCGTTAACCTGCTCAGCACGGATCGCGTTTGAAGCCACAAGATATGGTCGCTCCCACGTATCATAGTCTCTCTCCCTGTATGTGCCAGTGTTTTTACGGTCAACGTAAATCAAGACGTTTTGGTCTTGAGGGGAAGGAAGATTGAAAGGTATGTCAGGAACCTTACTCAATGTTTCTATCAAGTAGGCGTCTCTCTTGCTGATCACCAGCTTTCGGTCTGTGTCTTTAGCAATCTCATAAAAAGTGGTCAACCTAGTCAAGTCGCGAAAGGCGAAGTCAGCTATGACCAGCCCCTTGGAATCTTGAATGGTTTTGACGGCGTTTTCTCGAACAAAATCCTCTGAAGCGTTCTCTGTTTCATTTATCCTAGTGCCTTCGCAGAGCATGATGTCGGGCTCAGCTTTGGCGGCGGTTTCAGCGAATTTCTCGCTCACCTTTGCCAGCTTACCGTGGAAGCGTAGGTCGCCTGTGTAAACGATTGTGCCGCCACCTGTTCTTAGTATGTAGGCTGTGGCACCTAGAACAGAATGATCCACGCTACAAGGAGTTATCGAGATTTCACCGATCTTCATTTCCTTACCTGACTGGTGGAAGATGAATTGTCGGTCGACTGGTTCGTCGCGTGTGTTGAAGAGGGGGCGGCGTTTGAAGTTGTAAATTTCAGTTTCCAGACCCCTTGTTCCAACCTCTAGAAGTGCTTTTGCATACGCTTGCGTTGTCTCTGAGCATATGATTGGAATACGCTCATCCAGCAAGGAGATTAGAGCCGAATGGTCTAGATGTATGTGGGATAGGAGGACTGCCTTAAGTGATGGTTCACTGTGCGGTTGCATTCCCATTAATCTGAGAAGGTCGCTCCTGTAGATGCCCGGCAAGAAGTGGATTAAACGTAAGCGTAGGAGGTCTTTGAGCCCAGCAGACGCATATCTAGGCTTCAGATACTCTTCGAAGAACTTCTGATGTCTACTGAAGCTCATTCCGTAATCCAAGAAGGTTCTGGATGAGCCATCTTCAACTAGGATTCTGTTTCCGCCAATTTCCTCAACGCCACCGTAAAACTTAATGTCCATCTAGTTCATCTCGCTCCCGCATAACGCACGCAACGTGTTGTTTGAGTACAAACTCTTCCGACTTAGTATATCTTTGCATAGTCCTTAAACATCTAGGTGAAAAAAGAAATCCAATCGTTGCAATCTTCTCGACTTCTCAACCAGTTGCTTCGTGATTATCTCGCTCTTCGAGGCAATCGGATATACTCGGAGGAGATTCATGAGTATCATTCGCGTGTTCCGGATTTCAATACTTGGTTGAACTATTGGGACAAGGGTCCATGCAGCATCAACCTCTCTACAGAGTAGATTGAGAGCTTCTATATCCGAAAATGAGATTCTCAGGAAAATAGACGAGCACTCTCGGGTTTATGCCGAATCGCAATGGGCTATGTTGACTACTGAATAGCGCCCTTCCTTTTTCACTACCCAATACGTCCTTTACTTTTCCTTTGTTTTTGGCAACTTCCAAATAGCTGATCATAGCGAGATGCGTCTGCTGAATTGGAGACTACCAAATTGAGTCTTGAACAACTTACGCGAAATTCTATGTTCGCGCTCGCAATGATGGCGGTTGTTTCGTTCATAGTAATTTATGTTGGCGCAATGTACGGCATTGCAATTACGCAGGGGTACGTCATCATACTGCTCTCGTTCTTAGCATCTGACGCAATGGCTGGGTTCTTCGTAAGAGGTGAGAAAGGAATAATGCTCATTCGCGGACTCGGTCACCAAGTGCACGTGAAAGCTATCAATTTCGTTGCGTTCTTTATCTTGATAATAGCGATTGCAATAGTTGTGGACGTATTCTCCCAATGGCTACTTAGTTGGCTTTCACCGTATTTCTACGAACCGCTCCATGCGTTCATAATCGCTGCCACTCTGACCATTCTCGTTTACTTAGACATGAACGCAAAATACTACTCTCGAACCCAATCAGAGTGAACAGAATCACAAGAACCACCAATGCCGCATAGTCATTGAAAAGACCCAGAAACCCCAGCACCCACATTGTCCCAAGTCCACCGAAACCTAAGCCACTGTAATACCAAAGTCTGAATCTAACGACGTTCATCGTCAGTTTATCTCTCATAAACAAAAAATACGGTGAAAAGCGCCACGACCGAAAAGACCAATCCGACGCGCCTTAGTCCGAACAGAGCCCGATTTAAGCGCTTAATCCGATGTCGCTAATCCCGTTTCGGCTTCCCGACCCGTTCCTGTCTGTTCAAGCCACATCGTTCCGAGATTTGTCGAAAGACCATATAAGGCAAGAAAGCTCTGATTCGAACTTCAATTAGCTGGATCGCGTTGAACAGTCTAAATAAGTTCCTTCAAGATCAGGTTCCTCGCATAGCCAGCAAGCACATTGGAGAAGGTCATGAAGCTACATTCCGCCAAGAGTTCTTGGAAGGAATAAGGCAAGGTCTCCAAGAGGACGGCCTTGATCCGCACATAAAATTAGAAGAAACTGGTGTTGCAGGCCGAATCGATGCCCGCATAGAACACTTCATTTTCGAAACAAAAAGCCCAGGAGAACTCTCCAAGAAAGGCCCGAGAGAAAAAGGTCTGACGAAACTAATTGAATATTTGGAGTCGTTCCCCAAACAGAATCGGTCTAAGTACAGAGGTCTCCTAACGGACGGCTTCCAAGCGGCTCTGGCCAGTTACCATCCACGAACGGACAAATTCTTGTACATGGATGGAATGGATGTTCCAGTTTCCAGTGGACGAGAACTCGTCCAGTGGGCTGAGATCGCCACACCACTGAGTCGTATGATTGCCACAATGGCGATGCCCCACTTAGAGTCTGAAACTCTACTTTCCCATTTCGGGCTCACTTCACCGCTTGCAAGAAATTCGCTTAAAGCACTCTGGAGGCAGCTTGATGAAAGCAAGTCGGAATTTGCTGAACTTCTATACTTACAGTGGCGAGAGCTATTTGCCCTGGCAGTGGAATTTACCGTCACCGACAAACCGGGCGAGGATCTTTTACAAGTCTTTCAGATGCGCGGACGTAGCAAGTCAACTGAAGTTTGGGATCAGGCGGTGTTTGTCGTTCACACTTACTACTCATTGCTGTTGAAGCTCTTAGCTCTTAGAGTTGTGGATGAACTTGGACTAGCAGGGAGGGTCTCCCTTTTAGATCGAGTTGCTGAGTCTCCATCGGCGGCTCTGCTGGACGCAGAACGCATGGTGCCCCAGGTCTTGGGAAACGTCATCGAGCGTGATGTGTTTTCTTGGCCCTACTGCGACGAAGAATGGCCTCCAACGGATGAGGTTACTGCATCTATTTCAGAAATGGCTCGACGAATGAAGCAATTCGACGTTAGCGGCGTACGTACAGACGTGTTGCGGCGCGTTTACCAGAAGATAATTCCTCCGAAGCTGCGCAAGTCTCTCGGAGAGTTTTACACTCCTACTTGGGCAGCGGAATTACTCCTCAATGAGAGCGGATTCGAAGGGTACGGTCGAATTCTCGATCCCACCTGTGGTAGCGGCACATTTCTCGTCAGCGCTATCCATCGAGTTCTGGTCAAGACAAGTGGGAGCCCTGAGGAACGACTAACGACCGTGTCAAAGAACGTTGTAGGTTACGATCTGAATCCTATCGCGGTCGCTACTTCTCGACTGAACTACGTTCTGGCCCTTGTAGACACCCTCAAGGCAGGAACCGTATCTCAACCCCTCTCAATTCCGGTATTCCTTGCTGACAGTCTTCTCCTACCTCAGGTGGCGTCCCCAGGATTATCACCGCATTTCAGGATCCCAACACGCGTAGGTGTATTTCATGTCCCCATACTTCACGCCGCAGAAAAAGGAGAAGATGTTGTGAATGACACGAGACAATTGCTCCGTCTTCTGCGGGATTACTGTACTCGCCCATTGAACGATTTCCTCACTGCCGTTCGAAGAGACTTTGGAGCAGAGTCTGAAGAGAAGAATCGCCAACTCCTCGCGAAGCTTCACAAAGGCATATTCGACTTGCACATTGAGAGGCACGATGGTGTTTGGACCTCGATTATCGAAAACCTCTTCGCACCGACTTTGCAAGGTCGCTTTGAATTCATAGTGGGAAATCCTCCGTGGGTAATCCCTCGTCGTACGCCACAAGATTACACGAATCATGTTCGTGATGCGATGGCAAGTTCCATTGGCGACGAGATTGTGCTTAAGCCAGCCAAGAAAGACTTCCTGTTCAAGAGCCGATCTGCTGCCGCCGAGGAACAGTATTTCGCCTGCACGCCCTTCGTATGGCGAACGTTACGCTCCTATGCGGCACCCAAAGGACGGGTGGCGTTTCTGTTGACCAGTTCAATGTTGACCGCATTAGGTGCTGGAGGATGGCGAAAGTGGATCACTCGATTCTCAATCAAGAGAATTATCGATATGACGCTGGTCACAGACATTCATGAGGGTGCACTTTGCTGGAGTTACATTCCGGTAATTGAGAACCAAGAGTCCAACATGAATGATTCTATTGACTATTCATTTTGCATTCCTTTGGGGAAGAGAGAGTCCGAACAATGGGATATCGGCCCGCGCATGGAATGGCGCAAGTGGCAGACTTCAATGGAATACCTTCCAATCTATAGTTCACGCGTCAGGACTGAGAACGGAAGAGATCCCTCCGAGGCTCCGTGGCTTGTTGCACCACCAGAGGTGGTAGAGGTCATTCGGAAAATGAAGAACGGAGGTAATCGATTAGGCGATGTTTACCCAATGCACATGGGGTTCAAAGCGGATGGCTGGAAGTATTTCGGGTTCAAAGAGTTACCTTCTATCGAGAAAGGTGTTGCGACTGGCAAGAACTTAGCCGGGGAGACGATGGTAGTTGATGCACAATTCGTATTTGCGACAGCCATAGCGCGAGGCCTTAGACCGTGGCGATTCAATTCAAACTATGCGTTTCTTCCATTGGACAGCAACGGAAACCAACTCTCGGAAAAGGAAATGAGAAAGCATGACTTGACTTGGCAGTATTTGCTCTCTCATAAGAGAGAGTTAGTAGCACGTGGAGTAGTCAAGAAAGGATACGTTAACGAATGGTTTGGTGTTCTGGTTCCGGAAGCTGCCAAGGCCAGCGGAAAGGTGGCATACCGTCTCATACGTGAACAGCTTGAGGTTTCAGTCCTGCCCCTGGAATACGAATTTGCCAATCACAAAACTCTGCTGCTCCCTGACCAATCTGTCCGATTCATTCCAGTGAATTCACTTCAAGAAAGTCACTATTTGGCTGGCGTCATGAATAGCAGTTTTCTCCGATGCGTAGCATATCTCTGCGCGTCACCGAAAGGAGGAGTGCCATCGCGTCAATTCATGGCTTGGAATGTCGGCTTCATCCCAATACGCAACTACGACCCCAAGGATCCGGCTCACAAGAGCATCGCTAAGTTGGCAATCCAACTCAGCAAGAAACCAGAGACCACGAGTGCTGATCAAGACGAACTCGATGAATTAGTCGCTCAAGCTTACGGTCTTACCAAACGCGAAGCATCTTTGCTTAAGGCACAATTATCCACAGTCATGGGAGAAGCAGCTCCTCATGGTGTCAAGACGCCCTGACCCGTTGATCTTCCTTCGATGATTGAGTTCAGCTGGTCTATCAGATCGGTTAACTTCGAAATGAGCATTCCGACTTCGTTGACTAGCCATACTAGTTCGGTTGGTTCGGCCGTTGCGGCAGTCCGCATATGTGGGATCGAGAATTTCCTCTGGCAATCGTTGCATCTGTAGCGTCTAACGATTCCTCGTTAATTGTAACGAAACCCACACCGAGCAATGTCTGGTGAGCCACAATAGCGACATTTCAGATGCACTTCGTCAATCGGCTCGGGCTGTGGTTGTGTTGTCGGCCATTGTAAGTACGCGGCATATACATGAGCAAACCATTCAATCAGGCCCCACGCGTCGTGTTCATCTAATAGTCTCGATCATAGAAAAAGAGCGTTTCCTAATAGAAATGAACAGGCGTTTTCATAGAACCCTCTAAGTTCCGCTCGTGCATTAGTTGTCGTTAGTTCTACCGCCCTTTGGGGACTGGATCGTCCACGTCAAGTTCTAATCTCTGGCATTGGAGACGCAATCAAGCCGCTGTAAGTCCTACGAGTAAGCCCGTAATCAACAGCAGTCCTTCGAGGTCTCAGAGAAACAAGAAGAGAATGATGACATGGAGTCGTCGGAAACAGCTCAAACTTCAGCTACGCGAAATACTCGTATCGGCCTTCGAAGACAAAGATCTCTCTGAAAAAATCTCGCTAAAAGGCTCAACTCTACTCGACGTGGAGCGCGGAGAAGTTCTAAGCTCGCCCCGCTATCATCGCAACTTCAGACTCTGAATCTGGCTCAATAGTTCCTAGGCCACCAGAGGGGTTGGCCATGGTTGAAGAAAAAGAGCATTACCGTCCTGTTCCTGACCGACTTACACGTCGGATCTTGCTGGGGCTTGTGGAATCCCGACTATCAAATCAAGAACAAAACTCACGCGAATATTGGTCTCCGAATAAATGGCGTCCAGGAGAAGCTCTGGGAGTATTGGTCCGACCTGTGCAATCGCTTGCATCACATCAAACCTGATGCGATCTTTCTGATCGGCGATATCGTCGAAGGCTTAGGTCGTGGCCGTTCACGCATTAGAACTCAGTCCCTGACTGACGACTTGAATGATCAGCTTTCTTGTGCATTCTCTATTTTGCGAATGGCCCCGAAGAAGTCCAGCACTCAGGTGCTGGCCTTGACAGATCCCTCGTACGGCGGAGGAAATCACGGACCGTACGGGAAACTGCTTGAATTGTTGGGCGGCGAATTACATGGAACCACGGGTGTCTTCACATTCGCCGGCCACAACTTTAGGATCTATCATGGTTCGACTACGGCGTACATGTACCTAGAAACGGTGGTTGGTCGACGTCGTACTTTTGCGCAAGAGGCGGTTGCTGGAAGGAAGATTCCTGAGATCGACGGGATCATTTGTGGGCACTCTCATCGTTGGCTTCACATGAGGACCATGTGGCGCAACGGAAAAGACTTCCACGTAGTCCTTTGCCCCGGTTGGGAGGGACAGACGGATTTCATGGCTATGAGGGAGCCGGATAAGCTGATTCCTGAGATCGGAGCCGTTCTCGGATATTTCGAAAGGGCCTCGGTTGATTTCGATTGCATTCGCTATCCTACGCCACTTGGCTTTAGTAAGACGGTGAGCGTCTGATTGCCAGATACGATCTCTGTGAAACTCACTGCCGAAGAAATCCGTCAAGCCTTAGTGGAAGAGGCTAGGAAGTACCGTCGCCACGACCCGTGGCAGCCGTGGGAAGATGATATTCTGAGAGAGTTCCATAGGAAGGTCCCTTACCATGTTCTCTCCAAGAAATTGGGTCGCACAATCGGCATGATATCCCACCGAGTGCAGAAGTTGGGACTGACACAGAGGGAACCAGACGCAGCTTCGAGAAGACGCGGTCGACGAACTTCACGAACGTTCTGAAAGAATGAATCGGAGGACTTTCGGAGGTGAGCTCTGATGAGCGAAGAAATGAAAGAAACTGCAGCCAGCCTCGCAGACATTAGTAATCCGCGCGAAGTCATGGCTATGATCGCGTTGGTTGTGGTCGTCGGGTATCTTCTTCTTGTGGCTGGCGTAATAGCTTTCCATCTAGTTCCGGACCCAACGAACCTGTTATCCGGTGTCGGCGC
>Ga0315281_10014520_pt1 | contig 10617 bp, 10 predicted proteins | sample YL17G07_0_MG_FD_204540 | JGI IMG/M metagenome (GOLD analysis project Ga0315281, IMG submission 204540) | Sediment microbial communities from Yellowstone Lake, YNP, Wyoming, USA - YL17G07_0 | ecosystem: Environmental > Aquatic > Freshwater > Lake > Sediment | place: USA: Wyoming | collected... | reverse complement strand
ATTCACGTTGCAGGAGCTCGTCGACCGAACCCGCGTCGGTCACCCCGACGTGGTCGAGAGCTGACGCGGACGCACCGAAGGCTCGTGAGGTGCCTCGCTGCGCCGCATCCGCACGATCACCTCGAGCCCTCCCGAAGGCGACGGCGCGAGACGCACGTCACCGCCGTCGGTGACGACGAGCTCGCGCACGATCGGCAGCCCTAGACCGAAGTGGCCGGCCGAACGCCCGTCTCGACGGGCGACCGCCGACTGCCAGAAGCGGTCGAAGGCGCGGGCTCGCTCCTCGTCGGACATACCGGGACCTTCGTCACTCACCGTGATCTCGACCCATGTGCCGTCTTCGCGTGCGATGAGCCGCACCACACTCCCCGCCGGTGCAACCTCGAGCGCGTTGTTGAGCAGGTTGTCGACGACCTGCTCGAGCCGACCGGGTGTCGCGCGCACGAACAGGTCCTCGCCCACCGACGACTCGATCCGCACGTTCCGCTCGGCCGCGAACGCGTCCCACGCGTCGCAGCGTCCCCCGAGCAGTTCCGCAACCGAGATCGCAACCGGCGCCGACGCACCGTGCTCGGCGCGCGCGAGCGCGAGCAACCCGTCGACAAGCCGCGACAACCGCCGCACCTCCGCCAGCGCGCCTTCGAGGTCTTCCGCCAGGGGTCCCGCCACATCGGCTTCGAGGTTCTCGAGCCGGAGCCGCAACGCGGCCAGGGGAGTCCGAAGCTGGTGCGAGGCGTCGGCGACGAAGGCCTGCTGTGCCCCCATGAGTTGCTCGAGACGCGCCGCGGTCGCGTTGAACGACTCGGCGAGAACCCGCACCTCGTCGGGGCCGTCGGGCACCTCCGCCCGCGCGGCGAGGTCACCCACGCCGAGTGCGGCCGCGGCACGTTCGAGATCACCGAGCGGTTTCGTGATCGAGCCGGCGAGCAGCAGACTCGCCAGGAAGACGATACCGAGCACCACCCCGCCGGTCGCGACCAGGAGCAACCAGGTGCGCTGGATTCGATCGTCGACGACCGACGCCGGGTACGTGATGCGGATCGCGCCCTGGATCCCCGACGCCGCGCCGATCGGCAGCGCGACGAACAGCACCTTCTCACTACCCGGCTCACTACCCGCGCGTAGCGACTCAATGCCGCTCGTCTCCGAGCCGTTCAGGGCGTCCATCACTTCCGAACGCGTCGAGAAGTCGGCCGCCGGCCCCGCCGCTCGTGCACGGTCGGAATCGGCCACGGCGATTCCGGCGCGGTCGACGATCACGGCTCGCCCGCCGGCATCACTGCGGTAGCCGTCGACGAGTCTCTGCAACTGGTTGCGCGCGGCATGGCTCGTCGACGCGGTGCCGACGAACTCCTGCGCGCGGATCGCGAGAGCGAACGCATCGTGCTGGATGTCGCTCGTGAGCCGGCGTTCCACGGAACTCGCATACGACACGCCAAAAGGGATCACGAGCACGAGCAGCACGAACACCGTGATCGACAGGTAGCTGAGCAGCAGCCTCCGTTTCATCGCACGGCGTCGTGAGGTGTTCGCAACCGGAACCCGACACCGCGGACCGTCTCGATCCAGCGCGGGTCGCCGAGCTTCTTGCGCAAGGACGCGACATGCACGTCGAGCGTCTTGGTGGGTCCGTACCAGTGTGGATCCCACACTTCTTCGAGCACGTACTGCCGACCGCACACCGCTCCGGGATCTTCACCAAGGAACGCGAGCAGGTCGAACTCCTTGGGTGTGAGCGCGACTTCGCAGCCCTGCACGAACACCCGCCTCGTCCGTCGATCGATCGTCAAGCCTTCGAGTTCGGTCTCCGTCGCACTCCCGTGTGTAACCGGCCGGCGGCGGGTGACGGCGCGAATGCGCGCCACGAGCTCACGAAAGCCGAAGGGTTTCACGATGTAGTCGTCGGCACCGAGCTCGAGACCCACCACGCGGTCGACTTCTTCGGAACGTGCCGTGACGATGATGATCGGCACGTCGGAAAGCCCTCGGACCTCTCGGCACACGTCGAACCCGTCGCGGTCGGGCAGACCGAGATCGAGGAGCACCACGTCGAAAGACTCCCGGGCAAGGCGCTCGAGCGCGGCGCTGCCGGTCTCGACCCGTTCCGCGTCGAGACCCTCACGCTCCAGACCCTTCGCGAGCGGTGTCGCGATGGCGTCGTCATCTTCGACGATCAGTACTCGCATGCGGCAGCTCCCGACATCATGCGTCGGCATGTTGGACGCTGCCCTTGAAGGCTTCGCTCAGACGCCCCCGCTCAGACGGCCCCGGTCAGGCCCGCTCCGGGCCCGCCCAGACCGTCGAGCACCGTCGCGAGCTCGTCGGGTAGCGGCTCCTCGATCGCGACCGGCTCGCCCGTGACCGGGTGCGCGAACCGCAGGGCCGCCGCGTGGAGGAATGGCCGACCAATGTGCAGTCCGGGGCGTACCCCCCCATAACCGGCGTCGCCGACGACCGGGTGGCCGATGGCCTGGAGGTGCACCCGGATCTGATGGGTGCGGCCGGTCTCGAGCGTGCACTCGAGCAGCGAGACTTCGGGTTCGTCGAACTCGGCGCGCACGACATATTCGGTACGGGCTCGACGTCCGCCCTCGCGCACGGCCATACGCGTGGGCCTCCGCGCCGATCGGCCGATCGGCGCGTCGATGGCGCCCCGGGGCGAATCGAGGTGGCCCCACACGAGCGCGAGGTAACGCCGGTCGACCTCGTGGGCGGCCATCATCCGTACGAGCTCTTCGTAAGCCCGCGCCGAACGCGCGACGACGAGCAGGCCACTCGTGTCGCGATCGAGGCGGTGGACGATCCCCGGCCTCATCGGGTCGCCGACGGCCGCGAGCTCCGGGTAGCGGGCGAGGAGACCGTTGACGAGGGTGCCGTCGAGATGGCCCGCTCCGGGATGCACGACGAGTCCCGCCGGCTTGGCCACGACGATGACGTCGTCATCCTCGCGACGAACGTCGAGTACGACTCGAGGGTCGGGCGCGGGAAGTCCGGGCGCGCTCGGTTCGTCGAGCAGTTCGATCACATCACCGGATTCGAGTCGATGGCTCTTCGCCACCTCCTCGCCGTCGACGAGCACCGCGCCGCTCGCCAGGAGATCCTGCACGTCACGGCGGGTCCATCCAGTGAGCAGCGCGACCGCCCGGTCGACGCGTTCTCCGGCCAGAGAAGCAGGCACCACGACCTCCTCATCCATGGTGCTCGCGTGCGCCCGTGCGCACCGACCAGACCACGACGAGCACCGCACCGATCGTGATCGCCGAATCGGCGACGTTGAACGTGGGCCACGCTCCCAGGTGGACGAAATCGACCACCGCGCCGCGCAAGAACCCGGGCGCACGAAACACCCGATCGACCAGATTCCCAATCGAACCGCCGAGCACGAGAGACAGCGCCACGACGAGCGACACGTCGCGGGTGCGCTGCACGGTCCGAACGAGGAGGTAGGTGACGATCCCCGCCATCACCGCGAGCGCGGGGGTGAACGCCTGGAAGACGCTGAACGCACCGCCGGTGTTGCGGGCAAGCCGGAAACTGACCCGGTCGCCGATGATGCGCACAGGACCGTCCACGAGCGCGTGCACCGCCCACGCCTTGGTGAGTTGGTCGAGCACCACGGTCGCGACCACGATGCCGGCCGCGACGGTCAGCTTCTGCCGTTCAGGCACGGAGCCGGCTTCCCGTTCAGGCACGGAGCCGGCTTCCCGTTCAGGCACGGAGCCGGTCCGCACGTGCGCGCTATCGGCGTCGTTCGGCACGCGCCTTGCAGTCGACGCAGGTGTCTGCATACGGAAGCACCTCGAGACGTTCGAGCGTGATTCGCCGACCGGCCGGCGCGCACAGGCCGTACGTCTTGTTCTTGATCCGCTCGAGCGCGCGGTCGATCTCTCCGACGATCATGCGCGCCGATGCCGACAGCATGAGGTCGCGCTCGCGTTCGACGCTGACCGTGTCGCCCTCGCCACCCTCCTCGTCGAACTGGGTGTCGCCCTCTTCACGGTCGAACGCGAGTTGGCGCGCTTCGGCCGCCAACTGATCGGCCTGCGCGAGGTGCCGCTCCCGCTCGTCGAGCAACTTCTCGCGGAGACGATCAACCGTCCGGGGCGAGAGATTGGGCTTGTCGGGCTTCACCTCGAAGCCCGACAGCGGGCAGATGACGGTGGCCTTGCGCGGCGGCTTCTTGACCGGTACCGCCTTGACCGGTACCGCCTTGACCGGCGCCGCTGCGCCCGCCACGGCCTTCTTGACCGGTGCCGCCTTCTTCACGGGCGCCGCCTTCTTCGCGGGCGCCGCCTTGGCCACCTTCTTCACCGGTACTGGCTTCACCGGTACCGGCTTCACCGGTACTGGCTTCTTGGGCACTGGCTTCTTGGGCGCCGGCTTGGCCACCTTCTTCGCCGGCACGGCCTTCTTGACCGGCGCCTTCTTGGCCGGTGCCTTCTTGACCGGCACGGCCTTCTTGACCGGCGCCTTCTTCTTGACCGGCACGGCCTTCTTGACCGGCACGGCCTTCACCGGCTTCTTGGCACCTGCCTGCGACTTCGTTTCGGCCTTCGCCATGACAATTCCTTGGGGGAGCGAGCGCCGGATTGTAGTGCCGAGGGCGGGATCGGCCGCGCACTGCCCCCGGAGGGCGCGGCCGATCCCGCCCTGGCGGAGGTCCTCAGGAGCGTCGGGACGCTCGGGGCCCGCCCGTCTCGTCGACGGCCGCGTCGAGGCGCACCTCGACACTCTCCGGGTCGACGCCTCGGAGCCGGAAGCGCTTGACACGCGACCGCCCGCCCGAAACCAGCTCGACATCGGACACGGCGGTCCCGAACAACTCGGCGAGCAGCGCGGCAGCGGCCACATTCGCCCGGTCGTCGACCGGCGGCGCGGCCACCCGCAGCTTCACGGCGTCGCCGTGTCGGCCCACCACAGCAGTTCGTCCCGCGCGCGGCTGCACATGGACACGTAACACGACCGCGTCGCGGTCGACGTCGTAACACTCGGTCCAGCGCGCCACGTATTGTCCTGAGGTTCGCGAGTACTGCTGCGTAAAGTACTCGCGTGTCGTTCGACCCCGTGCCCGCATTCGATCTCGTCGCCCTCGAAGAGGAGGTCCTTGCCCGCTGGCGGGAGCACGACGTCTTCGCCGAGAGCCTCCGGCGCCGCGAGGGCGCGCCGGAATGGGTGTTCTACGAAGGTCCGCCGACCGCGAACGGGCGGCCGGGTATCCACCACGTCTGGGCGAGAACCTTCAAGGACCTGTACCCGCGCTTCCAGACCATGCGTGGTCATTACGTCCCCCGCAAGGCCGGGTGGGACTGCCATGGGCTCCCCGTCGAGATCGAAGTCGAAAAGGAGTTGGGCTTCACCGGCAAACACGAAATCGAGGAATACGGCATCGCGGCCTTCAACCAACGTTGTCGAGACTCGGTGCTGCGTTACGTCGAGGACTGGTCGGCGCTCACGACGCGGATCGGGATGTGGCTCGACACAAAAGACGCATACTGGACGCTCGACAACGACTACATCGAGAGCGTCTGGTGGTTGCTGAAACAGATCTGGGACGCCGGCGACATCTACGAGGGCTACAAGGTGGTGCCCTACTGCGGCCGATGCGGCACCGCGTTGTCGAGTCACGAGCTCGGCCAACCCGACGCCTACCGCGACGTCACGGAACCGTCGGTCTACGTCCGCTTCCCGGTGATCGGACGCGACTTCGACCTCCTGGTGTGGACCACCACACCGTGGACCCTGATGTCGAACGTCGCGGTGGCCCTCGGTCCCGACATCGAGTACGTACGGGTACGGGGAGCGGCCGGCACGCGCGACGTCGTGCTCGCCGCGGCGCGTGTCGCCGACGTGCTCGGCGACACGGCGGTGGTCATGGGCACCATGGGAGTCGACGAGATGGTCGGACTGACCTACGAGCGGCCGTTCGAGTTCCTGCCCCTCGCGGCCGACACTCCCCCGCGGGTCGTCGCCGACAACTTCGTCACCATCGACGACGGCTCCGGCATCGTGCACCTCGCGCCTGCGTTCGGCGAGATCGACCGCGAGGTGGCCGAACGCGAGGGGCTCCCGGTGCTGAACCCGGTCGGGCCCGCGGCCACCTTCGTCGAATCGCCCTACGCCGGGCAGTTCGTCAAGGACGCCGACCCTGCGCTCGTCGACGAGCTGGCCCGGTCGGGCCGGCTGTTCAAGGTGGTCGACTCGACGCACTCGTATCCGCACTGCTGGCGGTGCAGCACGCCGCTCATCTACTGGGCCAAGCCCACGTGGTTCGCGCGCACGTCGGCGTACAAGCCGGCGCTCCTCCGCGAGAACGAGACCATCGGTTGGCACCCCGACTACATCCAGCACGGCCGCTTCGGCGACTGGCTCGAGAACAACGTCGATTGGGCGCTGTCACGCGACCGTTTCTGGGGAACGCCCCTGCCGATCTGGCGTTGTCGGGACTGCGGCGCCGACACCTGCGTCGGGTCGGTCGCCGAGCTCGCCGAGCTGGCCGGCCGGGATCTCGACGGGCTCGACCTCCACCGCCCCGCCGTCGACGACGTGGTCGTCAACTGCCCGAAGTGCCGGACCGGTCGCGCCGTTCGGGTGGAACCCGTCCTCGACGTCTGGTTCGACTCCGGGGCGATGCCGTCGGCGCAGTTCCACTACCCGTTCGAGGGCCCCGACCCCTTCGAGCAGCGCTTCCCTGCCGACTTCATCTGCGAGGCGATCGACCAGACCCGCGGCTGGTTCTACTCCCTGCTCGCCGTGAACACGATGGTGTTCGGGCGCACGCCGTACCGCAACGTCGTCTGCCTCGCTCTGCTGCTCAACCAGGACGGCCAGCGCATGTCGAAGTCGCGCGGCGTGGTGATCGACCCGTGGACGATCCTCGAGACGCGCGGCGCCGACGCGCTCCGATGGAACTTCCTCTCGTCGTCGTCGCCCTGGACCCCCAAACGAGTCTCGCTCGACGGCATCGACGAGTCGACGCGACGGTTCCTCGTCACGCTCTGGGAGACGTACAAGTTCTTCGTCACCTACGCCAACCTCGACGGCTGGGACGTCACGGACACGCCGGTTCCGACACCACATGTACTCGACCGGTGGATCCGGTCGCGTCTCCAGGAGACCATCGAAGCCGTCACCGACTCGCTCGACGGGTTCGACGCGTTCCGCGCCGCGCAGTCGCTCGAGAGCTTCGTCGACGACCTGTCAAACTGGTACGTGCGCCGGTCGCGGGCACGCTTCTGGAATTCGGGCGGCGCGCCCGACTCGGCCGCGCACTCCACGTTGCACGCATGTCTTCGAACCATGAGCCTGCTCATCGCGCCGTACTGTCCGTTCCTGGCCGACGCCCTCTACGCCAACCTGTCACGCGCAGGTGAGTCGGTGCACCTTGCCGACTGGCCCGCGGGCGATCCGGGAGCCCGCGACCCCGACTTGGAAGACGAGATGGCGCGCGCCCGCACCGTCGTGTCCCTCGGCTTGTCGGCCCGCAACGAGTCCAAGATCAAGGTCCGCCAGCCGTTGCCGCGTGCGCTCGTGCTCGTGCCCGGCAACGTCGCGTTTTCCGACGCGATCGAGCACGAGATCGCCGAGGCGCTCAACGTCAAGACCCTCGAAAGCGTGACGACACTCGAAGGACTCCTCGACTACTCGGTGATCCCCAACTTCCGGGCGCTCGGCCCGAAGATCGCCAAGCGCATGCCGCTCGTCAAGGACGCCCTCGCCGCGAGCGACGGGGCAGCGGTGCAGGCCGCGCTTCACGAGCACGGCACATTCGAGTTGGTGCTGAGCGACGGCTCGACGGTCGCGCTCGGTCCCGACGAGGTCGAGGTGCGCGCGCGTTCACACGAAGAGTTCGTGCTCGCTCGCGACGGCGGCTACGCGGTCGCTCTCGACACGACCCTCGACGACGATCTCCGTGCGGAAGGCGTCGCCCGCGACCTCATCCGGGCGATCAACGACCTGCGACGCGAGCTCGACTTCGACATCGCCGACCGCATCCGCGTACGCGTCGTGACGAGCGGGCGCACCGAAGCGGCCGCGCACCTCCACCGCGATTGGATCGCGCGCGAGACGCTGGCAGTGGATTTCGAAGTGGAAGGCGACGCGCTGGGCGCCGGCGCTCCGACGCCCGAAGGCGAAGGACCGGCCGTACGATTCGAGATCGACCGAGCGTGACCCGCCGTTACCGGCGGCGGCGGAACGGGCTGCGGCGTTCCTCGTCGGGCTCGTCGTCGAAGAAGCTGTGGCGCTCCGGCCGCGGCCCGAGCGGCGAACCGTCGTTGACGGCATCGCGCAACGACGCGAAGAAGGCGTCATCATCGAGGTCGTCGGTGTAGACCGGGTTGGCCTCGAGAGGCGTGTCGGCCGTGAAGGGCTGGTGCTCGGCGGTGGCGTGCTCCCACGGAGCCTCACCGCCACGCTCGGATGTCGGCAACTCGGCGCCCGAAATCCACGACGAACTCTGGAGCATCGGCGGCGAGGCCTCTTCGCGGGGCAGGACCAGGACCGAGGCTTCGGGCGGCGCCGACGCGGGCGGCGGCCACTCGGCGTCGCTCAATCGCGGCGTCTCGACCAACGGTACGGACTCGGCACTCCCGGACTCGGCACTGACGGGCTCGGTACTGACGGGCTCGACACTGACGGAATTGCCTCGGGGCTCCTCGGGGAAGTCCACCCTGAGGTCGACCTCGCGCAGACTTGGGCGCGGCGACGGAGGCTCGATGATCGAGGAACCGAGCCGCTCGAGGTCGGACTCGATCGCGCCCCGCACGCGGTCTCGGTAGCCCGCAACGTACTGCTCGAGCGCGTCAGCATCGGCTGACAGTTGGGCCCGGCGGGCGGCGAGGTCCCCGATCTCTTCTTCGAGGCGACGGCGCTCGTTCTCGGCGATCCGACGAGCAGTCGACTCCGCCTCGCTCACGAGCGCTTGGGCTCTGGCCTCGGACTCTTCGACGACCTGGCGCGCGTGCGCCTGCGCCTCGTTCACCGCATCGTCGGCCGCGCGCTGAGCCAGCATCAACGTTCGCTGGAGCATCTCGGCATCGTCGCGGTTCGCCGTGATCGCGGCGGGGTCGGCGGGAGCACGGGTTTCGAGCTCGTGCACGCGCCGGGACAGGGCCTCGATGGTCGCCGCGGCTCGCTCGAGGAGATCGTCGACCTCATCGCGGTTGAAGCCGCGCCACGCTTCCTTGATCTCGCTGCCACGGAGCTCTTGGGGGGTCACATCCATGCGGGCCATCGTAGCGATGGCGGGCGGCGAATCGGGTAACCCTCAGCCTCCCGCGACGATCCCCCGGAGCAACAAGACGGCGAAGAACACCACGATGAAGGACGTGTCGAGCATGCCCGCGGGCGGGATCACCCGGCGCACCGGGCGCAGGATCGGCTCGGTCAGGTCATTGAGCACCGCCGACAGCGAGGCGAGGAACGTTCCGTGCTGGACGGGGAACCACGACAGCACCGCCCGACCAGCCAGGACGATCAAGTAGAGGGTAAGGATCCATGTGATGACGTCGCGCACGGTCAGGCCTGGTACAGGCCGCGTGCCTGCAGCCGGTCCTTTTCCTCTTGGGAGACCTCGACGTCGATGGGCGTGAGCAGGAACACCTGGTCGTTCACGCGGGCCATCTTCCCGCCGACGGCGTAGGCGAGCCCGCTCGCGAAGTCGATCAGCCGCCGCTGCAGCTCGCGGGGAAGACCCTGCAAGTTGAGGATCACCGGCTGGTTCGCCTTGAGGCGGTCACCGACTTCGGGTGCGTCGGCGAAGCCGGTCGGTTCGACGACGTGGACGCGCGCCGCGGTCGTCGGTCCGATCGTCCGTACGACCGAGGGACGGGGCGTCATCGTCGGAATCTCTTCGCGGCGGTTCGGGTCGGGGCCAGCACCGCTGTCAGCGGAGATGCCGACCGCCCCGTCCCTCCGAGGGGTCGGACGGTCGGATCTGGGCGGCCCGTAGCCACCGTCGCCCTCGTATCCACCGGCACCGCCCGCGCCGCCGCGCGGCTCGCGGACAGGCTCCGCGTAGTCACCGTACGGCTCGTAATCGCCGCCGTAATCGAGCTCGTCGTCGTCCTGGAGACCCAGGTAGACCATTGCTCGACGCCACATCGAAGCCATGTGCGTCTGCCTCCTTGTCGGGAGCCTACCGTCGCCGTTCTGTGGAGTTGGGGACGGGACGATCCCCAAAGAGGCCACGACCGACCCGGACCATCGTCGCGCCCTCCTCCACGGCCACCTCGAAGTCGTCGGTCATCCCCATCGACAGCTCCCGTAGGCCGAGGCGCTCGCCGAGCGAGCGGAGCGAGCGAAACCAGGGTCGCGGGTCGTCACCGGAGGGAGGCACGGCCATCAGCCCGTCGACGGCCAGACCCTGCTCGCGGAGCACGTCGACGAGCGGCCCCGCGAGGCCCGGCTCGCAGCCGGCCTTCTGGGGCTCCTCGGCCAGGTTGACCTCGACGAGGACGTGCGCCCGTGGTGCGCGCCGGGCGATCTCGGCGCCGAGCGAATCCCGGTCGACCGACTGCCAGCATGTGACCCATGGCGCGAGCGCCCGGACCTTGTTGGTCTGGAGCGCGCCGACGAAGTGCCAACGCGCGCCGTCGACGAGCGGCGCCTTGGCGAGCA
>Ga0315281_10014519_pt1 | contig 10617 bp, 7 predicted proteins | sample YL17G07_0_MG_FD_204540 | JGI IMG/M metagenome (GOLD analysis project Ga0315281, IMG submission 204540) | Sediment microbial communities from Yellowstone Lake, YNP, Wyoming, USA - YL17G07_0 | ecosystem: Environmental > Aquatic > Freshwater > Lake > Sediment | place: USA: Wyoming | collected... | reverse complement strand
CAGTACGTTGTGGCAGGAAAGGAATCACAAGCAAAGCAAACCATCACGCAAATGGTCGATGTAACACTTGCCTTGCCGCAAATCCTTGACACGACGATCCAAATGGCCAATTGGGATTCGCTCAGGAATAGAGATAAGAAACATTGCATTGCGCTCGTTGCCTATTTGCTCAATCCGATCGATATCATCCCAGAAGGAGCGCTTGGTGGCGCGGGTTTTGCCGACGACGTTATCTTTGCGAGCATCGTGTACAATACTGTAATTGCCAATACGAGTGAGAAATTCGTTTCTGCGTTTTGGAAAGGGGAGAAGAAAATATTCGAATCGCTCTGTTCGGTAAGTACATCCGCCAAAGAGACGCTTCCCGAATTGCACAAGGAAGTGACAAAGGCGTTTCAGAGCGTGTTCGCGTAACAGTTCACAAAGACAGGAAGACGGTTTCCGCTGGGCACGATTGAAGTTCAGCGGAATTTTTGCATTACGGAATCGATGAATGTAGTCTTTATAAACAGCCGTATCCAAATCCCACTTTCGGAACTCCATTTTCGATTTACACGGAGCGGCGGTCCGGGAGGCCAGAACGTGAATCGAGTCTCGACCCGCGTCGAACTTGTTTTTGACATGCAACACTCACCGTCGCTCGATATCGAGTCCAAAGAAATGTTGAGGTTGGCGATGCGATCCAAGTTGGATTCGAAGGGCACGATACGCGTCGTATCCCAGGAATCGCGAAGTCAATGGAAGAATAAGCAAACGGCGATTGAGAAATTCGCTTACATTGTGCGCCGCGCCCTGCGTCCTGCGAAGCATCGGACTCCTTCCGTTGCAACGCGAAGTTCGAAGGAAAAAAGATTAGCGGAGAAGAAACAAAGAGGCGAAAGCAAGAAACTGAGACGGTTTGATACCGGAAGCGAGTTCGGGTGAAAAATATTTGCAGAAAACACTTGACAAGAGTCGATAATATATTATATTTATTATAGTAGTTTCTTTGACATAATCTGTATTCATCAAGAGTGGTGGAGGGACAGACCCTGCGAAGCCACAGCAACCGGTTCCGAAAACAGCGAAACGACAGGTGCTAATTTCTGATCTCAGCCTTAGGCTGGGTGGAAGATGAACTTAAGAGACGCGCAATTGTCTACCTCTTTTGATCATCTTCAAAAGAGGTTTTTTCATTTTAGGCCGCTCCATGAACATATTTAACTTACATCTCTTCTACGCGTGCAGACCGGTGCTGGAGCATCTGTCGGCATACTTCGTTGGTAACTTTCTCTGTCGTCGCCCCTCCGCTCTGTAAAATCTCATTTGTGAACAAGCATTTATCACATCGCTGTGCGTCCACCTCTGGCGGACGAGGCACAGGAAAATTTTAATCATTCACCGATCGGAGTAATTTCTATGTCTACCAACGGAAAAGCACGTCATTATCGTTTTGAGACCTTGCAACTGCACGCAGGCCAGTCACCTGATCCGACAACAAAAGCGCGCGCCGTGCCGATTTATCAAACAACGTCGTTCAATTTTAACGATGCCGGTCATGCCGCCGCTCTCTTCGGACTTCAGGAATTTGGCAACATTTATACGCGCATCATGAACCCGACAACCGCGGTGTTCGAAGAGCGAATTGCTGCGTTAGAGGGAGGAGTTGCTGCGTTAGCGACTGCATCAGGACAAGCGGCGCAGTTTCTGACAATCACGACCATTGCACAGGTAGGTGAGAATATCGTCTCCACGAGCAATTTGTACGGCGGAACATATAATCAGTTCAAGGTGACGTTCCCACGGCTCGGGATCAACGTGAAGTTTGTAGAAGGGGATAAACCACAGGATTTTCAGAAATTGATCGACGCAAAAACAAAAGCTATATACATAGAAACAATCGGAAATCCGCGATTGAATATTCCCGATTTCGAAGCTATCGCAAAAGTAGCGCACGATAATAATATTCCGCTGATCGTCGATAACACGTTTGGCGCGGGAGGATATCTCGCGCAGCCAATTAAGTACGGTGCTGACATCGTCGTCCACTCAGCAACAAAGTGGATCGGTGGACACGGCACATCGATCGGAGGCGTGATCGTCGATTCAGGAAAGTTCAATTGGGGCAACGGCAAGTTCCCGATTTTCACGGAGCCGAGCCCCAGCTATCATGGATTGAAATTTTGGGAGGTCTTCGGTTCCGGAGGGCCATTCGGAAACATTGCATTCATTATCCGCGCACGTGTGGAAGGTCTTCGCGATATCGGACCGTGCCTCAGTCCGTTCAACTCCTTCTTGTTTCTGCAAGGGCTGGAAACACTCTCCTTACGCGTCGATCGTCACAACGAAAACGCCCTCAAAGTCGCACAGTGGCTTGAACGGCACCCTCAAGTTGAATGGGTGTCGTACCCCGGCCTTACCAATCATCCATACCACGCGAGTGCCAAGAAATATCTGAGGCCGGGATTATTTGGATCAATCGTCGTTTTTGGGATTAAGGGGGGCATTGAAGCCGGGAAGACATTTATTAATAACGTCAAGCTCTCAAGCCTCCTGGCGAATGTAGGTGATGCGAAGACGCTCGTCATCCACCCGGCGTCGACCACGCATCAGCAACTTTCAGAGAAAGAACAGCAGGATTCAGGCGTGACGCCGGAGTTGATTCGCATCTCTGTGGGGATTGAGCACATCGACGATATTCTCGAAGATTTCGACGAAGCACTCCGCGCCGTTAAGTCAACCGTTCTTGCTTGATAGTTTTGACCTCCCCTAATCCCTCGAGTTGTCCCCTCCTCAATGAGGAGGGGAAGGCGCGCGAGCGCCAGGGGTGGTGAAAAGCACCCATGATGACAATAAGCGAAAATATTGTTGAAACAAAAAGCGTCGAGCTCTTTTCTGCATCCGATCCGCTTCACATGGATTGTGGAGAGAGACTTTCTCCGGTAACGGTTGCGTACGAGACGTACGGCGAGCTGAATGCTGCCGCGGACAACGCAATTCTCGTTTGTCATGCGTTGACCGGAAGTGCTCATGCTGCAGGGCTCTCAACCGGCGATCCGAAAAGTGCGGGTTGGTGGGATTCCTTCATCGGTGTAGGCAAGACGCTTGATACGAAAAAGTACTTTGTCATTTGCTCTAATTTTCTTGGTGGATGCTATGGAACAACGGGCTCTATTTCATCAGACCCGAAGAGCAGTAAGCCGTACGGCATGAGATTTCCCCAAATGACAGTTCGCGATATGGTCCGGGTGGAAAAGAAATTAATCGACTTCCTCGGAGTGAAGCAGTTGCGAACGGTCATCGGCGGGTCGCTCGGCGGAATGCAAGCCCTTGAATGGGGTTTCATGTTCCCCGACACAGTCCGTACCATAATCCCGATCGCGACTTCCAGTCAGCACTCACCATGGGGTATTGGATTAAATGACATTGCGCGTCAGGCGATTATGAACGATCCAGCCTGGCGGGAGGGCGACTATTATCAATCCGGTCAACCGGAACGAGGATTGTCGTTGGCGCGTCAGATCGCGATGATCTCGTACCGAAGCGATATCTCGTTTCTTGACCGCTTCCAGCGAGAGAGAATATCTTCCAATGGTCATACAGCGAAGACGCGATTCGATGCTAAAAATCTATTTCAAATCGAGAGTTACCTTCGCTACCAAGGAAAGAAACTTGTAGACCGGTTTGACGCGAACACCTACATCTACATTTCGCGCGCAATGGATCTGCACGACATCGCGTACGAACGTGGAGCATTGGAAGAAGTGCTAGCTGCAATAAAAATACCTACCCTTTGCGTTGGCATCAACACCGACGTTCTCTATCCTGTCCACGAACAGAAAAGACTCGCTTCGCAGCTAGTCCGATCGACGTATCGTGAAATCGAATCACCGTTTGGCCACGATGCGTTTCTCATTGAGTACGAGCAGCTTGGGAAGATTGTGCGAGAATTTCTTAGTGATTTATGATTTTCCGTGCCAGTCCAAAGGACCCCTTTGGGGAGGCACACCAGCTCAACGAGTCGAGGTCCGTAGACCCGTAGGGAGTCTTCGACATTCGGCTGAGATTGCCGAATGACAATTGATAATTGTTCATTGGTCATTGTTGATTGATCATTGCCCAAGACCTGCATTCTGACACCTACCGCCTAAACCAACAAATCGAAAAATGACGCTTGCCATTAAGCGAGAACTCGTTTACCTTAATGCGAGATGTATTGACGAAGCAACGAGCAACCGGGGGTTGTGGTGTGGCAAGTTGTGTGAAAAGTGAAACCTCTGGAGTCCCGCGTTGCGGAATGAAAGAGGTTTTTGTTTTTTGAGGGGGGAGAAAAGAAAAATATGCGCAATTCGTACCTACGGTATCGTAGATATATCATACCGGATTTGGGTGGATATATCTACGATACCGTAGGTACGCCATAGTTCGTATAGTAAAGAGTTACGCGCCACGCAGCTTAATCAGAAGTTCGACAACCACTGGATAAGAGGCAAAAGGAATGGATAATTTGGATATTTCAACTTCGAGAGAGTGGCGGGCCGTACAGTCCCTTGCTGTGATTGCTGCGCTTTACACCTCTGTGTTCATGTTGAAAATGGGTGAACCGGACAAGCTGTGGTGGTGGCTACTGGCTTTGGTATTCTTTGTCTGGCTGTACTCCCCCTTCCTTCTGATTGTTGGCTTTAGTATGAAGAACAAGGGAAACCTTTCTGCCCTCCGCGTCGTGTTTATTGCAATGTTGATTAATTCACTTAGTGGTTTCTATCTGTCGTATGAAGCGTTTATAGCAGCACAAACGGACGCAGGCGGTGCAATGGTCTTTGCTGTTTTGCCGATTTACCAACTCGTCATTTCTTCAATCGGGATCGCGGTCGCAATGACACGGGCGAAGCGACCCTTGAAGGAGAAATGATGACAAGGACCAATAACAAGATCTATTTTGTTCTCTAACAAGGCACTCAAGAGGATAAACTGCTGCGCGGCGTATAACACCGAAAAACTACTACGCTCGTTCTTTTGGTAAGTCACCGCACATGCTCACGCACGAGATAAAATATAGAACTCGCTCCACGCCTCACTCAATCATAAAAAACGTGGAGTTCGGCGTGGCGTAGTTTTCGGATACGTTATGTGCAACTGCCCATGCTGCTTACTTCAATCCAATGCAGGATAGAGAATGATTGAAACGTACATCAACAAAGTAGCATCTAGCACAAAGCGCGGTGATGCCCGTGAGGAATCCTATTATCCTGCCCTTGCGGAACTTCTCGAAAACTTCTCTGAGATTCAGAGGCACAAGAAAGTTCACGTCACCGTCCTCCCGAAGAAAACTGAGGCTGGCAATCCAGACTTCCGAGTTTGGGATGGGAAGCATTCTCAGGTTGGCTACGTTGAGGGGAAACCGCCACATGCCAATCTGGATGACATTGAGACTTCGGATCAACTCAAGCGCTACATTTCAACGTTTCCAAACCTCATCCTGACCAACTTCTACGAGTTCCGTCTTTTCCGTAACGGCCAGCGTGTTGACAACGTCCTTCTTGCCCGTCCGTACATTCCAACGAAGCTCAAGGCAATTCCACCTGCCGAGCACACGAGAGAATTCTTAGCTTTGTTGGAGAAATTCTTTCAGTTTTCTCTTCCGACAAAGTTTACCGCTGAGAGTCTTGCTAAGGAACTCGCAACTCGCACTCGATTTCTGAGAGACCAAGTTATCAAAGAGGAGCTTCGAGAGGCATCAACCGAAGGAGCTAAGAAGATTCTTGGATTCTTTGAGGCATTCCAGAAACACCTCATTGCCAACCTCAAACCGGACGAGTTTGCTGACCTATACGCCCAAACCGTAACCTACGGTCTCTTTGCTGCAAGGACACGAGCGAATGGAGCATTCAACCGTAAAGTCGCTTACGACCTGATTCCCAAGACTATTGGCATTCTCCGCGACATTTTTCATTTCATTTCATTTGACCCACCTGAGCAATTGCAAGCGACAGTTGACGATATTGCCGAGGTCCTTGCCGTTGCTGATGTCAAGAAAATCCTTCATCAGTACTTCAAGGAAGGCAAAGGAACCGACCCCATCTTCCACTTCTACGAGACCTTCCTTGCAGAATACAACCCGCAAGAGCGCGAGCGCCGTGGCGTTTACTATACGCCTGAACCGGTCGTCTCATATATCGTTCGCTCTCTTAACATCATTCTCAAGGAAACCTTTGCACGACAAGACGGCTTTGCTACTCATTCCGTGACTGTCCTTGATCCCGCTGGCGGCACGCTCACGTTTCTTGCCGAGGCTGCCAAACTCGCTGTACACGAGTTTGTTGCCAAGTACGGTGAAGGCTCAAAAGGCAAGTTTATCGAAGACCACATCCTGCAACACTTCTTCGCATTCGAGCTGATGATGGCTCCTTACGCAGCGGGACACTTAAAAATGGGCTACCTCATGGACGAACTTGGGCACAAGCTTTCCGGTGACGAGCGTTTCCAATTTTATCTTACCTATACGTTGGAAATGGAAGAGCTTGCCCAAACATCTCTCCCGGGGATGGCTTCTCTTTCCCAAGAGTCACATTTGGCCGGCGAAGTAAAAAAAGAAAAGTCGATTCTTGTAGTGCTTGGCAATCCGCCGTACTCGGTAAGTTCATCCAACAAGTCCCAATTTATCGAGAAGGCCATGGAGCTTTACAAGCAAGACGTGAAAAAGGAGAGGAACATACAACCGCTCTCCGATGATTACATCAAGTTCATTCGGTTTGCTCATTGGAAAATCGAAAGGGCAGGCGTTGGTGTTATCGGTTTCATCACTAATAACTCATACCTGTCGGGCCTCATTCACAGGGGAATGAGAAAGCGCCTTCTTGAAAGTTTCAGCAAAATCTATGTGCTCAATTTGCATGGCAACAGTCGATTGGGAGAAAAATCACCGGATGGAAGCACCGACGAAAACGTCTTCGATATTATGCAAGGCGTGTCAATTGCTCTTTTTGTCCGAGACGGAAAAGGGGGGAACCGACCGGGCCGAGTGTTCTACCAAGACCTTTACGGCACACGCAAGGTTAAGTATAAATACCTAAATCGTCATGACCTAAACAGGACCAAATGGGTTGAGACGAAGCCGTCGGAACCCGAATGGTACTTCTTGCCGATGGACTATAGCGTTCGGGCTGTGTATTCGAAGTTTCCATCAATACGTACCATCTTCAATGAGTTTTCGTTTGGAGTCACCACACATCGAGATCATTTTGTGGTTGGTTTCATCGCGAAGGAATTGAAGGATCGCATTAGAACATTTACGAGCGATTTGCCGGATGACATCGTAAGGCAGACTTTCAACTTGGACGAAACAGTAGATTGGAAATTGAAAGAAGCGAGGAAAAGACTTGCGGCTGAAGATTGGTCAAGCGAAATCATTCCCTATGCCTACCGAACATTTGATAAGCGCGTAATATGTTATACACCAAACCTTATCGACCGGGACAGAAGGAATGTAATGGAGAACATTGTGGGCGTAGAGAATATTGGATTGAATGTTGCGCGAAGGCTCCGCGACCCACTGTGGCAACACGCATTCGTTACTGATTGCATTACCGATAAGACCTTGTTATCGTCACGGGACAACGCTTATTTTGTTCCACTTTACCTATATCAAGATTCGTCTTCTATTGGTTCGGGTGGTCGCTCGGGTAAGATGTCCTACCAGGCAGCCTTTGTTTTTGAGCCTCAAGCAGGCTACTCCAATCGAAAACCCAATCTCAATCCAAAGCTAACCTCTTCGCTCAAAGAAACATTCAAGAAACAGCCGACCCCAGAGATGATTTTCTATTACATTTATGCTGTTCTCTACTCAAATGCTTATCGGAAGAAATACGCAGAGTCCTTGAGGACAGATTTCCCACGTGTCCCTTTCACGAAGGATTACAAGCTCTTCCAGAAACTCGCCGGCAAAGGTTCAGAGCTTGTAAAACTTCACTTGCTCAAATCCAAGAAGCTCGCCAAACCCATTGCCAAGTGTGAAGGCTCAGGCGACTTGCGAGTCGTTAAAGTCTCCTATGACGCCAAGAAGGATCGAGTCTACATCAACCCTGACAAGTATTTCGCCGGCGTTCCCTCCGAAGTTTGGGAGTATCACATCGGGGGTTATCAAGTTGCAGAGAAGTGGCTCAAAGACCGCAAGGGCAGGATGGTCTCATCCGAAGAGATCGCTACCTACGCAAATGTAATCACTGCAATCGCCGAGACAATCAACATCCAACATTCGCTCGACGATTTGTTCAAGGAAGTAGAGTTGAGCATTCTTGAGGTGTCGCTCTAAGAGATTGGGCACGAACGGACAGCTGCACATAACACGGCGTAGTGCCTGCACACGTTATGAGGCATGCCCACGTTGAAAGTGTAAATCAATACGCTTCACATAAGTGATCGATGCTGGGTCGGTTAGAAAAGCAATACTAAGCTCAAGGAAAGGAGCAAGTTATGACAAAGGAAACATTGAAAGATGTGAGATTCGCCAAAGCCGCTGATGTTATGACGAAGAATGTAACATACATTGACGGCAGCAAGTCTGTAGCCGACGCAATCAGGCTCATGAAAGAGAAGAAGGTCTCCAGCCTGGTTGTAAACCGAAGAGGACAGGAGGATGCCTGGGGGATGTTGACGCGCAAGGATGTGGTCAACAAAATCGTTGATCCCGGTAAGGATCCTCAAGAGGTCAAAGTCTTCGAGATCATGTCCAAGCCGCTCATGATGGTGTCCCCTGGTCTCGCTCTAAAATATTGTGCCCGGCTGATGAACCATGCAGGAATCAGGAGGGCGACCGTCTTCGATGGTAAGGAGATTGTCGGAATTCTGAGTAACACCGATATCTTTAACGCCATCAAGGTGTAACTAGCGCTTCATTGTCGAGGCGTGCCGGCAGTTTACCGGTTGAACAAATCGACCCAGCCAGGTCACTATGTTTGGTTTCAAATAGCGGAACGCTGCCCAACAAACAGCCTTACGACCCCGACTTTCGTCGGGGCAGGCTGCTCGCTTTATTCTCTATTGGGTTCAATACCCCGACGCTTGAGTCGTCATTCCGGCCGTGCCTGCGGCAGGCCCGCCGAAGAGGCGGGCAGGCAGGCGAAAGTCCCAAAGGGATCCCCTTGGGACCGGAATCCAGAATCTGGATGTCCGCCTTTGGCGGACATGACAAATACCTCGCTGCTTGTCCGAAGGACTCCTTCGGAGCAGCGAGGATTATTTATTTATAGTTGATAATCAAATCTCGTCCACTTGAACGGAGGTTACTATGAATTTACGATATGCATTTTATTCTAGACTCATTCTCTTTTTGCTTTTCACTTTCTCCCTGCTCGCCTGCAATGGCTGGGAGTATCCGAGAGACAAAAAAGCCAAACGGGTGGTTCTTGCTGCTAACGAAGTGCACGAGGGGTGGTACTTCGCTGCCGGTGATGAGGTTGTTATAGAAGGAACGATCAACGGCGACGCGTACGTTGCGGGTGGGATCGTAGAAGTGGAAGGCACGATCAACGGCGACCTACTTGTCGCCGGTGGGATGGTGACAGTTGGAGGCACCGTTTCTGATGACATCCGCGCTGCAGGAGGAAATGTTCGTTTCAACGGGAAAGTTGGCAAGAATATTTCCGTTGCGGGAGGTTCCGTTCTCGTGGCGAAGTCCGGTAACATCGGTGGAAATCTTTTAGCGGCGTGCGGTAATCTTGAGGTCATGGGAACAATTGAACACGAAGCTAAAGTTGCTTCAGGCGATGCAGGAATCAGCGGTACAATAAAAGGTAATGTTGATTTCGCGGGCGATTATCTTTCGGTGCCGCAGGGTGCGAACATAGGCGGCAATGTGAATGCTCGCGTGAGAGAAAAGGAGAACGTCTCGATTTCCGATGGTAGTGTGCACGGAAAAGTAGATGTTAACCTTGAAGAAATGCGGCATGCCACTCGGATTCTCGGATACTCGGCCTGGCGTTTTTGGTTCAAGATCGTTTGGGCGTGCAGCTTGATTCTCGCAGGCTTAATTGCGGTGTTCCTCTTCCCAACGCAGATTAAGAAAATAGGGTCAACGATAACGCAGCGCTTGGGCGAAACTTCCATTTGGGGAATTCTTGGAATAATTGTAATTCCTATAGTATCTGTTGTTCTTTGCGTGACGATAATCGGAATTCCGGTTGGTGTGCTCGCATTGACTATGTTTTGTTGGATGCTGTATCTCTCGCAACTTAGTCTGGGAGTTGTTCTTGCAGGCCGACTTTTTGTGTTAGAAGGAAAAACAGGATGGAGTCTTTTTTGGGCGGTTGCGGCGGGAGTGGTCATTATGCAAGCGCTAACATTCATTCCGTACCTCAGATTCTTGGTAAACCTTGCGACAGTCATTCTCGGAGTGGGTGCGATACTACTCGTCGTGAGAGAGGAAACGCAACATCTTCGCGGAACATAGCTAGTGCCATTTTCTTCAAAAAATATTGTATTTTTCAAAAAGAATTCACCGCAAAGTTCGCTAAGAACGCAAAGATTTCTTAATATTTTTGTAAAAACTTCTCTGCGACCTTTGCGTCCTCTGCGGTAAAATTACAAGGCTTAATATTAGAAACAGCACTAGATGTAGTGAAATCCTTCTTGATGCCATTA
>Ga0315281_10014518_pt1 | contig 10618 bp, 12 predicted proteins | sample YL17G07_0_MG_FD_204540 | JGI IMG/M metagenome (GOLD analysis project Ga0315281, IMG submission 204540) | Sediment microbial communities from Yellowstone Lake, YNP, Wyoming, USA - YL17G07_0 | ecosystem: Environmental > Aquatic > Freshwater > Lake > Sediment | place: USA: Wyoming | collected... | reverse complement strand
TGTCGCCGTCCCGTACGCGGCGGGCGAGCTGCTCTCGCGCGTCCGTGAGCGCGGTGCCGTCGAGGTCAGCTACCGCGACCGTGACGTGCGCGTGCAGGGCCGGGTGGTGCCGTCGCTGGCCGGCGAACTGCGCGCCGCCGCCGAGGCCTGGGCGGCGGCCGGGCGGGAGCCGAGGCCCGACTGACCGTTCGGCGACACTGACCCCGCCAGCGCCGTCCTACGGCTTGGCCACGTGCCATGAACCGTTGGCGGCACCATCACCCTTCGTGTCGCCGGCTGCCGCGTCCCCACTGTAGTAGTAGAGCGGGTGTCCGGCATAGGTCACCTGCTGGGTGCCATCGGCACGCTCGATGGTGAGCAGCGCGCCAGATGCGCCCGTGGCGGCGGTGATCTGGGCGTTCGTATCGACCTCGAAGGGCGGCCAGGCTTGCGCACAAGCTCCGTTGCACTGGCTCGCCGCCGCCGTGTCGGGCTGGTAGGCATAGAGGGTCTTGCCGTCCTTGCCGGTCAGGTACGCGCCGAGCGAGCCGGACTGGGCGACGGCGATCTGGTAGATGGTCCCGGGCGGCGGAGTCACCGCGGTGGCGGTCGGCTTCGAGGTCGCGTATGCATCGCCGCTATAGCCGCCCCCGCCGCTGCTCGCGGTGCTCGTGGCGCCAGCGGTGGACGCGGCGGTGGTGGCCGAAGGGGCGGCAGTGGCCGCCGACGGCGACCCACCAGCGGCGGGGCCGGACGCACAAGCGGCGATGATGAGGACCGCGCCGATGAGCGTGGCCGGGAGAGCGCGGAAGGGGACGTGGAGCGAGGGCGACATCGATGGTCTCCGATGACGAGCGCAGGTGATGGACCGTCTCGGGGAACAGTACGATACCCGCGGCCGCCACGCATTCGTGTCGGCGCCATCCGCCCTGAGGTGGTCATGGCCCGCTTCGGCGCCGATGACATCCGTGCCGCGCACGCCCGCATCCCGGCGGCGTTCCGCGACTCGCCACAGTTTGTCCATGAGGGTTTATCGGCGCGCCTCGGCGTCCCGGTGGTGGTCAAGGTCGAGACGCTCAATCCGATCCGTGCCTTCAAGGGTCGAGGCACGTGGCTGGCCGTGGAGGCCCTGGTGGGGGAGGGGCGCCTGAGGCCCGACCGGCCCCTGGTCGTGGCCTCGTCGGGGAATTTCGGGCAGGGCGCCGCGTACGCCGGTCGGGCGCGGGGCGTGCCGGTGACCGTGTTCGTGGCCGAATCGGCGAGCGACGCCAAGGTCGCGCGCATGGTCGCGCTGGGCGCCACGGTGGTGCGCGCCGGCCGGGACTTCGACGCCGCCCGCGTTGCCTGCGAGCGCCACGCGGCCGAGGGCGGTGGGCTGCTCCTGATCGACGGCGTCGATGCGCGGGTCGCCATCGGCAACGGCACCATGGCCGTCGAGGTCACCGACGCGGTGGCCGCAGGCGATCTGCCGGCCATCGCGGTCGCCTACGTCCCGGTCGGCAACGGTGCGCTGATCGGCGGCGTGGGCACCTGGTTGCGGGCGGCTTCGCCGACGACCCGCATCGTCGCGGTAGGGGCGCAGTCGGCACCGTCCATGGAGCGCTCTTGGCGCGCCGGGCGGGCCATCGAGACCGACGTTGCCGACAGCTACGCCGATGGCATCGCCTGCCGCGTGCCGGTGCCTGAGGCGCTCGAGGACATGGTCGGCCTGGTCGACGACTTCGTGCTCCTCTCGGAGGCCGATCTCCATGCCGCCCAGGCGGAACTGACCGCACAGCTCGGCGTCATGGTCGAGGGTTCGGGCGCGGCTTCCTGGGCGGCCGCCCTCGCAGCACCGCCCGGTGGCGCGGCCCTCCTGATCATCACCGGCGGCAACCCGCCGACCGCCGAAGCAACGGCGTAGGCGATGGGAGGTACTGCCGATAATGGTAGTTATGTAACATAGACGGAAGAAACACCCATGCACCCAACCTCGGCGGTCGGAGGATCCGAAATGAGTGAGCAGGACAGCAGCCAGAGGTCCGGTCGGGTCATCATCGAGAACGTGAACCACCCAGGCAAAACGTCCACCGTCGACGCGGGCATGTATCACGCCATGCGGGACGCGCTGCTCGGGGTGCTGCCGCCCGGAGCGCCCGGCCTGACACAAGCGGAGATGCGTGTCGCGGTCGTGCCTCGACTGCCGGTCGAGCTTTTCCCTGGGGGCGCCAAGGCTGGCTGGTGGTCCAAATCGGTGCAACTGGATCTCGAGGCGAAGGGCGTGATCGCCCGCGAATCATCCACGCCGCTGCGCTGGCATCGCGATCCCAAGTAGTCGGCCGGTCGCGCGGGCGCTAGGACCAGAGGATGGCAGACAGGCTCACCGGCTCGGACACACCCTTGACCGGTACAGTCCGCGCGTCTGAGGTCGCGACGTCGCCCGCTTCTGCGAGGGTCTCCGCGGACGCGAGGACCTCCCCGCCACCCGCGAGCGCCGCGACCCGGGCCGCCACATGGACACCCTTGCCGCTGTAGTCAGCGCCGCGCTGGTTGGCCTCGGCGGTGTGCAGGCCGATCCGAACGGACAGGGCGAAGCCACTGCTGGCCCGGTGCTCGACGAGGGCCCGCTGGATCGAGATCGCGCTTTCGACACCCGACCGTGCCGATCCGAAGGCCGCGAAGAAGCCATCTCCGGTGGTGTTGACGACCTCCCCTCCCCCGGCGGCCACCAGGCTCCGTAGCGTGTCGTCATGCCAGCGCAGCAGCCGCTCCCAGGCCTGATCGCCGAGTGCCTCGGCGAGGTTCGTGGAGCCCACGATGTCGGTGAACATGAAGGTCTTCCGGGCCGTCTGCGGGCCGCTGCGGCGGTCCTCGACGTCCCGAAGCTCCCGTTCGGTCGCCTCGACGTCGACGCGAGCCCCAAGACGGCGGAACTCCTCGAGGGCTGCCTGTAGCTCGAGGTCGGCCTCCTCCTCATTCTCGCCGGCGCGCAACGCTCGCGACAGGATCGCCCGGGTCCGGGCAACCTCGAACGGCGCGCCGACCTCGCGCCAGCCCTTGAGGGCGGCGCGGAGCTCGCGAGCTGCGCTCGCCGGATCGCCTTCGGCGACGAATACCCGGCCCAGAGCCGCCTGCCGGCCCGCCTCGAGTGCCGGCGACGGATACCCTGAGACGATCGTTACGAGCTCGTCGATGGCGGCCCGCGCCTGCACCACGTCGCCGGCGGCGATGAGGATCTCCACCTGGGCTGCCAGGAGGCGTCCCCGCGCCCAGCGGTCCCAGGTCTGGTCGGCGACGGCCGCGTTGATCGCAGTGGCCGCCGCCTTGACCTTCCCTTCGGCCAAACGGATGAGGGCGAGCGCAGGCTGGGGCGAATGGCCCCGCAGGTGCGCCTCGCGCAGGGCCTCTTCCGCGCCGACGAAGTCACCCCTCAGCCGGCGGATGTCGCCCATCGCGTAGAAGCCATCCGCCTGCACCGGCACCGCGTTGTACGCCGCGAGCTCGGTCGTCGCAGTCACCAGGTCGCTCTCGGCCTGGTCCCATGCCCCGCCGACCGCCGCCACCTCGGCGCGGTGGACCCGGCACACGCCCGGGAATGCCGAGACGGACTGCCGGTCGCAATACTTCTCCGTCGCCTCGATCCACTCGCTTGCGCGGCGGTAGTCGGTGAGGTCCCGGCAGGCGCCGATCATGCGACAGGAGGTCAGCCCGCTGGTGAACGGCGACAGCTCGCCGTTGACCGCGGAGATCGACGCCTCCTCCATCATCAGGAGACCGTCGGTCGCCGACCCGGAGGCGATCTTCAGCACGCCGAGGTTGGTCAGCGCATGGGCGCGCAGATCAGCGTCCGCGGCACCTGCACCGATCTGGATGGCGCGATCGGCCTGGGCCAGCGCCGCCTCGACATCGCCAGCCATGGCGGCGGTCTCGCTCCGGACCAGTGCCAGGTAGCCGTGCACATACGTCTCGCCCTCGGGACCGACGAGCTGTTCCGCGCGGCGGACCCATGCCCGGGCGATCGCCGACTTGCCGGCGTAACCGTAGTCGCGGGCGAGGTCGACGGCGAGATAGGCTGCCCGGAGGCCGTTGCCTTCCGCCTCGTACGCCTTGAAGGCGCGCTCCTTGGCACCGGGAGCGGCGTCGGCATGGGCCGCGAAGAAGGCGGCCAGCGCGAGCGCCTCGAGGTCGGCGCCCGAGAGCTCGCCGTCGACCTCGGCCACCGTCAGCTGCTCGAAGGCCCGCAGCCATTCATGGCGGGCCAATGCCGCCCGGCCCGCGAGAAGGGAGCCTGGAGTACCCGAAGAGGTCGGGGACGAGACCTCGGTCATGCCGACCATTGTGCCACCCGCGGGGAGAAGGCCCGGCGCCATGTACCACCCTGCCGACTCAGGCTGAGCCAAGCCTCGTCTTCAGTGCGTAGATCCGCCCCCACGAGGCGTCGATCCGGGCGGGCTCGATCCGGCCCGCGTTGATGGCGGCCTCGACGATGTCGATCGTCGTGGCCACGATCCCCGGCTCGTACACCTGCTCATTCGCGATGGTCAGCATGTCCGCGCCGGCGAGGATTGCCCGCTCGACCGACGTGGCGTACCCGTAGACCGAGCGGATGGCGCCCATCTGGAGGTCGTCCGTGATGACCACGCCATCGAACCCGAGATCTCCCCGGAGCATTCCGCCGATGACTGCGCTGGACAGGGAGGCCGGGTATGTCGGGTCGAGGTCGGCGTCGAAGACATGGGCGACGAGGACCGCGTCGGCCGCACCGCTGGCGATGATCGCGCGGAACGGGGCCAGTTCCGCCTCGCTCCACGTCTTCGTGACGTCGACCCAGCCCAGGTGCGTGTCGGCGGTCGAGCTTCCGTGGCCCGGGAAGTGCTTGAGCGTGCCCCCTACACCGGCGTCGTGAAGCCCCGCGAGATACGCCAGACCCTGGCGGCTGACGACCTCCGGATCGGCCGAGAAGCTCCGCTCGAGCGCGCCGATGATCGGATTCGTCGGATTGACCTCGAGGTCGACGACGGGTGCAAGGTCGAGGTCGATGCCCAGCCCGGAGAGCGTCTCGCCGATCGCCTTCGCCTGCCGCCGCGTATCGGCGACATCGTCACGGGCGCCGAGCGTGCCCTCGGAGACCGTGGCCGGGAAGCCGTAGCGGGCCTTCAGCCGGTCGACCTGTCCGCCCTCTTCATCGATCGCGACGAGGAGCGGGATCGATGCTGCGGCCCGGAGCCCGGCCACGAGGGACCGGACCTGGGCCGGCGTCGAGACATTGCGGCCGAAGGTCCTCGTGGGCGTGTCGTAGTCGAAGAGGAGAACGCCGCCGAGACCCCGATCCCGGATGTCGGCGACCGTCTCGGCCGCGTCCTTCACGGTGAGCCCGCGGAATCCCACGAGGAGCATCTGGGCGATCTTGGTGCGCAGGTCGGGATCCCCGAACGGGCTGCCGTTCGGGATCGGACGCGGCGTTGCACTGGGCGTCGGGGGCGACGCCGTGGCCGAAGGCGATACGAGCGCTGTCGAGGAAGGGAGCGCGTCCGCACACGCCGCGAGAAACGTCGCGAGCGCGCCCGCCCCGAGGCCTCGCAGGAAGGTTCGGCGCGAGAGGATCGGGCGTGCTTGACGGAGGTCGCTCACGCCGTCATCTTCCATGACTTCGGCAGATCGGTCCTTCGGGGCTTGGTCCGGGTCCCGGAACTACCGCCCGACGGCGCGCTCGATGCGGCGATCGGGGATGAACCAGACCGCCGCCATGCCGATGTAGATCGCGACCGCAGCGAGCGGCACGACGAGGGCGATCGGGATCGCGACCAGGAAGGCGAGCACCGAGAGCTTGCCCTTCGCGTCGCCGCCGATGGCGGTCGCCAGCGTGGAGTCGGGCGGCTGGCAGCGGAGGATCGCCATGACGAGGAGGAAATTGGCGAACGCAGCGAGAAGCATTACGACGCCGTATGCCGCGACTGGGACGGCCGCCAGGTTGTTCTCGCCCATCCAGGCGTTGCCGAAGGGGACCAGCGTCAGCCAGAACAGCAGGTGGAGGTTGGCCAGCAGGACCCGACCGTCGATGACCTTCGTGGCCTGCAGCAGGTGGTGGTGGTTGTTCCAGTAGAGGCCGAGGTAGACAAAGCTCAGCACATAGCTGAGGAAGGTCGGCCCGATGGTCGCCAGGTCGTCGAGCGTCGCGCCATGGGGTGGCACCAGCTCGAGGACCATGATGGTGATGGCGATCGCGATGACCGCATCGCTGAAGGCCTCGAGTCGACCCTTGTTCATCGCTGCTCAGCCGTTTCCGCGCGACGATTCGACGAGCGTGGTCGGGGCACCGTGGATGGCCGGGATGGTGCCGAGACGGCCGGCCTGGTAGTCGGCCATGGCCTGCATGATCTCCTCGCGCGTGTTCATCACGAAGGGGCCCATCCAGGCCACCGGCTCGCCGATGGGACGGCCGCCCAGGACGATCAGCTCGAGGCTCGGGGTCCGGCTCTCCTGCGTCCTCGAGGCGGCCATGGTGACGGCGTTGCCAGCTCCGAAGACGGCCAGCTGGCCGGTCTGGATCGTTCGATCCTCGACGCCGACGCTGCCGTCTCCCGCCAGCACGTAGACGAGGGCGTTGTGCTCCTCGCGCCACGGCAGCGACAGCCGTGCGCCGGGACTGAGCGTTGCATGCACGAGCGTCATCGGCGTGTACGTGGAGCCCGGTCCGGCGTGGCCCGCGACCTCGCCGGCGATGACGCGAACGAGGGCGCCGCCATCGCTCGAAGAGAGCAGGGCGACGGCACCGGCACGGATATCCTGGTAGCGCGGGGCCGCCCACTTCTGCGCCGCCGGCAGGTTGACCCAGAGCTGCAGGCCGTGGAACAGCCCGCCGCTGATGACCAGCGCCTCCGGCGGTTTCTCGATGTGCAGGATCCCGGCACCGGCGGTCATCCACTGCGTGTCGCCGTTGGTGATGACCCCTCCCCCGCCGTTCGAGTCACTGTGCTCGAAGGTGCCGTCGATCATGTAGGTGACCGTCTCGAAACCGCGATGCGGATGCCAGGGCGTGCCCTTCGGCTCGCCCGGGGCATACTCCACCTCGCCCATCTGATCGAGATGGACAAAGGGGTCGAGATCGGCGAGATCGACCCCTGCGAAGGCGCGCCGGACCGGGAAGCCCTCCCCTTCGAAGCCGCGCGGCGCCACCGTCACGCTGCGCACCGGGCGCTGGCGGGCAAGCACGGGATCCGGCTCCGAGATGCGGGGCAGGACGGTGATGTCGGGGACGACGACGGCGGGCATGATGAACGACTCCTCGGGTCGTAGTGTAGTGGCTAGTCACCGTCCACCGAGGGAGCACGGCGCACGGTAGGCTGAAGGTCATGCATGGCCCCCAAGCGTGACTCGGCCTTCGTCGCTGCCATCGGCCATTGGCCGGCGCTGGGAGGCGCGCTTGGTGGTCATGGCCGGCGCGCTGACGGTCCTGGCGGCCTTCGTCCAGCCCGCACGGCTGCCGATCCTCGCCATCATGGTGCTCGGCTTCGCACTGTTGTGGCGCCGCGGCAGCCCGATCGCCATCGCGTTGGCAGCCCCGCTGCCCATCCTGGCCACCTTCGCCTGGGGCGTGACGGTCAGCCCGCTGGCCGAGGCCGGGCCCTTCGCCTGCGAGAGCCCCTTCTCGGCGCCGGCCGTCGCCCGTCTGGCCGAGGCATTCGGGGGGCTCGTGCTCGTGCTCGGTCTCGGGCGCCTCATCGGCGTCGGTCGCGCCGAGATCGGGCTGCGCTGGCCGTCGATGGCGGTCGGCGCGCTGTCGGTGGGCCTCGTGGTCGTGCTCGGACCCCTCGCCGTGCTCAGCTTCCGGTCGCTCGCGGCGCCGTTCTTCGGTGCCCTCGATTACGCCTTCGCCTTGCCGGCGGTGCTGGTCCCGGCGATGGTCTTCGCGCTCGCCAACGGTGTGCTCGAAGAGCTGGTCTACCGCGGCGCGATGCTCGGCTGGACGGCGCGGCTGGTGGGTTTCTGGCCGGCGGCGATCGCCCAGGCCGTCATCTTCGGGGCGGCGCACAGTGGCCCGGGCTTCGCGGGTTCATCCGTCCCGGTCGTGGTGGCGATGGGCGTCGCGGGCCTCCTGGCCGCGATCGTGGTGCGGCGTACGGGGTCGCTGCTGCCGATCATCGCGATCCATGTCGCGCTCGACGTGCCGCTCTACCTTGCCATCGCCTGCCGGATCACCTAGGCCAGGGTGGCAGCGACCTCCCGACCGCTACCATGACCGCCGATGCACCCCGAGATCACTGATGCCGCTACCGAGCATCGCTACGAGGCACATGTTGACGGCGAGCTCGCCGGCGTCCTCGAGTACATCGTCAAGCGCGGCCGGATCGCGCTCGTCCATACCGAGGTCGCGACAACCCACCGGGGCGGGGGCATCGCCGCACAGCTCGCCGGCTTCGCGCTGGCCGAGGCACGCCGGCGGGGCCTCCGGGTCATCCCGATCTGCCGGTACGTGCAGCGGTACCTGGAGCGGCACCCGGAAGATCTCGACATCGTTGCCGGCGCCACGACGCGCTGAGTCGTTGGCCTCAGCGCGGCAGTGCGGCGGTGCCGAGGATGAACGACAGGAAGATGGCCACCACGACGAGGACCATGACGACGCGCACGGTTCGCTCGCGCGGCATCAGCGGTAGTTCTGGTACTGGAGTGGGACGGGGTACGCATCGCCCTCGGCGCGCAGCCGCGCGATGACCTTCTGCAGCTCGTCCTTGATCTTCGAGCTGACGCGCACCGCATCGCCCTGGATCTGCGCGTGGCACTTCGGGAAATCGTCGCGGATCATCTTGCTGATCTTCTTGGCCAGATCCTCGGGCAGGCCGCGTCGCAGTCCGATCTCCTGGCGGACGCGGTTGCCGCCGGCCGGCGCGATGACCCCCCACTCGAAGATCTTCAGCGAGAGCCCACGACGGATGGCCTTGGATTCGAGCAGGTCCTTGACCGCCCGCGCCCGATATTCATCGTCGGTGAGCAGCGTGATCTCCTCCTTGCCCAGCTCCAGCTCGACGGTCGCGTGCTTGAAGTCGTAGCGCGAGGCGATCTCACGGCGGACCTGGTCGAGGGCGTTGACCAGCTCCTGGCGATCGAACTCGCTGACCACATCGAAGGAAACCTCGCTGGCCATTCGTCTGCCCTCCCCTAGCCGGCCTCGGGCGGGGTGGCGCCCTCGGCCCGGAACGTTCCGTCCATGCCTACGACCTTCGAGCGCGACCACTCACGCAGCCGGCGCACCAAGCCGTCCGGGCCCAGCTCGAAGGCGAGGAAGCCCCGACTCCGCGTCCGGTCGGCGGTGGCGCGCGCGGTCCAGGCGGCGTGGAAGCTGGCCAGCACGGCATCGCCGGCGACCCAGGTCCGCTCGGCGTCGAACTCGACGTGGTCGATGCCGGCCACCGTCGCGTTCCACCAGCTCCGGATGGCGTTGGCGCCGCTCAAAGGCGCCTCGAAGGGGTCGAAGCGGAGCTCGGCGTCGGCGTTGAAGAGCGACACGGCCAGATCGACATCGCGGCGCTCCCAGGCGCGCTTGTAGCTAGCCAGCAGATCCTGCGCGTCACCCTGGGTGAAGGTCGTCATCGGCCCGATTCTAGCCGCCGAGGAGCTCGATGAGCCGTTCGGCGATAACGTACGCACGCCCGCCGCCCATGACCAGCACGACGTCGCCGGAGCGCACCTCCGCGGCGAGATAGTCCGCCGTCTCGTCGACACTACCGGGTGCGGTGGCCGGCGTCCCGCGCACGGCAGTGGCCGCGGCGAGGGCCGCCGAGGACGTGTTCGAGATATCCGTGTCGCGGCCTGCCCAGATGTCGGCGACCGCGACCCGATCTGCGGCCGTGAGGGCGTCGGCAAAGGCCTCCAGCATCGCCGCGGTGCGATGGAACGTCAGCGGCTCGCAGACGGCCCATAAGCGCCGGCCGGGATAGCGCGCGCGGAGCGCAGCGATCGAGGCACCGATGGCGGTGGGGTGGTGGCCGTAGTCGTCGACGATGGTCACGCCGCGCGGCTCGCCCTTCAGCTCCAGGCGCCGCCCGACACCCGGGAACGAGGCCAGGGCGGCGGCGATCGCATCGCCCGGCACGCCCATGGCGTCGGCGACGGCGGCCACCACGAGGGCGTTGGCGGCGTTGTGCCGACCGGGCAGCGCGACAGTCGTCTCGAGCCTGCCGCAGGACAGGCCCTCGATGAGGAGCCGCTGGCGGCCCCCCTCTCCCATTTCAAGGTGGCCCGTGACCGCCATGGGCGCACCGGCTCCAGGCGCGATCGACCCGTGCGCGCCGCTCAGCGCCACGGTCACGAGGCTGCCCGGCCACCCGGCAAGCCGTTGGGCAACCGCAGCGGCACCGGGATCGCCGACGTTGACGATGAGGATCGGCTTGGCAGCCGCGGGACCGCCCGTCATGGCCCGGATCCAGCGCTCGAAGGCGGCCAGCACGGCCGCCTCATCGGCGAACACATCGGGGTGATCCCACTCGGCGTTGAGCAGGGCTGCCACGGCCGGCCGGAAGGCGTCGAAGTTGCCGGCATACTCGTCCGCCTCGACGACGAAGTCGCCGCCGTCGCCCCAGCGCGCTGTGGCGGGCGCGCCACCGACCAGGGCTGCGGGCAGCAATGCGCCCACGAACCCGGAAGGGTCCCGGCGGGCCGCCGT
>Ga0315281_10014517_pt1 | contig 10618 bp, 7 predicted proteins | sample YL17G07_0_MG_FD_204540 | JGI IMG/M metagenome (GOLD analysis project Ga0315281, IMG submission 204540) | Sediment microbial communities from Yellowstone Lake, YNP, Wyoming, USA - YL17G07_0 | ecosystem: Environmental > Aquatic > Freshwater > Lake > Sediment | place: USA: Wyoming | collected... | reverse complement strand
TCGATCCGGCGAAAGGCGATGTCAGCTGGATCTCGCCGGTGGCGAAGGCATTGCTCAAGGCGAAGCTTGGCGATACCGTTGCGTTCCAGTCGCCCGGTGGCGTGCGCGAACTCGAGATTCTCGAGATCTCCTACTGATCGTCAGCGAAAGCGCATCGGCAACGACCGGCTCAGGCGATGGTCACGTCCTTGGACAGATAGACGTCCTGGATCGCGTTCAGCAGCGCGACGCCCTCCGCCAGCGGTTTCTGGAACGCCTTGCGCCCCGAGATCAGACCCATGCCACCGGCGCGCTTGTTGATGACCGCGGTGCGCACCGCCTGGTGCAGGTCGTCCTTTCCCGATTCTCCGCCGGAATTGATCATCCCCGCGCGGCCCATGTAGCAGTTCGCCACCTGGTAGCGCACCAGGTCGATCGGATGATCGGTGGTCAATTCGCTGTAGACCCTGGGGTGGGTCTTGGAGTACCTGAGGGCGTTGAAGCCGCCGTTGTTCTCCGCCATTTTCTGCTTCACGATGTCGGCGTTGATGGTGGCGGCGAGATGGTTCGCCTGTCCGCTCAGATCGGCGGACACATTGTAGTCCACGCCCTCGTGCTTGAACGCGTTGTTGCGGGTGTACGCCCACAGGATCGTGGCCATGCCCAGTTCGTGGGCGCGCGCGAAGGCCTGCGAGACTTCCCAGATCTGCCGCCGGGATTCTGCCGACCCGAAATACACCGTCGCGCCCACCGCCACGGCCCCCATCTCGAATGCCTGCTCGACACTGGCGAAAAGGGTCTGGTCGTAGGCGTTGGGGTAGGAGAGAAATTCGTTGTGGTTGAACTTCATCACAAACGGAATCTTGTGGGCATAGCCGCGCGACACCGAACTCAGGACGCCGAGGGTCGAGGCCACTGCGTTGCAGCCGCCTTCGATCGCCAGTTTCACGATATTTTCCGGATCGAAGTAAAGCGGGTTCGGCGCAAACGAAGCGCCGGCGGAATGCTCGATGCCCTGGTCCACCGGCAACATCGAAAGATAGCCGCTGCCCGCAAGCCTTCCATGGTCGAACAGCGATTGCAGGCTGCGCAATACCCCCGGCCTGCGGTCCTTCATTGCCACCACCCGGTCCACGTAATCCGGTCCCGGCAGATGCAATGATTCCCTGGGAATTCCCTTGCACTGGTGGCCCAGCAGCTTGCCGGCTTCGGCTCCCAGGAGCCCGGCGACGTCGATCATCCTGTCTCTGGCTGTCATTTTCGCTCTCCTCAGTGGGCGTATCGCCCTCATCTTCAACGCCGATCGGCGAACCCGCATGCGTCCGTCTCGAGCAGCTTATTGCAAGCGCCTATGTGTTGCCGGTTGCCGCCCCATCACCAGGGTCCCGCGGCGGTTCGGAGATCGCTTCCACGGCCGCGGGATCCGGTGCCGGTTCGCGGTCCGGCTCGGCGCTCAGCGTCAGCCCGCATTGAGCCTGGTTGCGGCCGAAGGACCAGATGACCTCGATCGATACGCATTGCATGATGCGCTCGAAGCCGTCTTCCGACTGCGAAACCGTGTGATAGGGCCGCCCGGCGACGCGCGCCGGCGGGTCGATCGCAAACCTGATTCCGCCTTTCATGTAGCGGTCGTCGAGAACAAATTCGGCGGCCTCCAGAGCCTCGAAGGGCTGGCCGAAGCCGCCAAGGATTTGGCCGCCGACCAGGTAGCGCCCTCCAAAACCGTCGCAACTCGGCATCGCGATCGAGAGCACGGTGCGCAACTCGCCCTGCGCGGATTCTGCAAGGCGATAGCGCACGATGAGCGAGTCATGCTCTGCCGCAATGTGTTTTTCGATGCGCAGCGCGCCGATCGCGGCGCGAAATCGCGCCTCCGCCGCGCCGGCCGAAAAACGCTCGAGAACATAGCAGTCGATTCTCTGCGCCGCGCCGCCGGCGCTGCACCAGCTGTCGCGGAAAAGGTCCTGCGGCTCGGGATCGGGCACCAGCTCCGATGCTGCTATCGGATGCTTGAGGCGCGCGCGTTCGTGCGCAGAGGCGATACCGCTCAGACCGGGTCCGGCGGCGGCCGTTTGCAAAACCTTCGCGTGGTAATGCTCGGCGTGCCGGCGCAGGTTGTCGGTGAAATTCTGCGGAAACCGGTAGGCGTCGAACTCGCAGACTGCGGCGCGCCCGTCGAGCTTGATCACCGCCTGCAGGTTGCCGCCTCGCAGAAAGAGTTCGTCGATGCCGTCGTAGTCGATATCCGCGGACCAAGCCGCCGGCCGCGGCTCTATGGCATCGAGCGCTCGCTCCAGGGCGAGCAGATTGCGCCATACGCCGCGCCTCAGGTGCGGCAGGTACAGGCCGCCGAACAGACCGTGCCAATACGCGTCGTTGGCCTGCGATGCGTACAGGACGTCCCGCAACGCCGGGTCATATCGGCGTTGCGGCAGGTCGGCAAGACGCGCGGAGAGCGCGAGCATGCGTTTGTGCATCCAGTTCGATTCCGGGTAGCGCGACATGAAGTTCCGCCAGATCCCGCCCCGCAGAAACGGCTTGTCGGTGTCGTAGCGCCCGGCTTGCTGCGATGCCTCCACCAGATGCTGGTAGACCTCCGCCGCCGGCGCCGGCAGCGTCCATTCGTTCATTTCGATGTACGAGGCCGTCGGCAGATACACGATGCCGCACGTTCTCTGCCGCGCGTGGAAATCGCGGTAGGTCATGACCTCGATTCCCGGCGACGCAAGGACCGCCTCGATGAACCGGCGGAGCCAGCCCTTTTCGTAGACCCATTCGAAGGTCTCCGGCCAGATGCCGAATTTCTCGATGTCGTCGAAATACACGGCGGCGGTGTTGGGGCCGTGCGCGGCCAGGCCTTCGAGAAATGCGACTGCTTCCTCCGCGAGGGCGAATGGAATGCGGTAACGCAGCGCCTCCGAGATCGGAAACAGGTCGAGCCGCCGTCCGCCTTCCTCGGTGGTGAAATAGCCGCGCAGTTCCTCGGCGCGCCGGCCGGTGCAGAGGAAATGATAATCGTCGACGGTGACGTATTCGATGCCGCACTGGGCGAGCGCCGGGACCGCAGCGCCCTGCCAGACCCGCTCGGTGAGCCACGCGCCTTGCGGGCGTTGACCGAAGCGCCGGGCAAGCCTCGCCGACAGGTTCTCGATCTGCCCGATGCGGTCACGCTCGGGGATCGCGGGCAGCACGGGTTCGGTGTCGCCGCCGCCGAACAGTTCGACCTGCCCGCGCGCCGCCATCTCGCCGAGCAGTTGCATGTCGGCGGGATGGTGGGTGAAGAGATGATCGAGCAGCGGTCCGCTGAAATGCGCCGCAAATCGAAATGCGGGGTAGTCGATCAGCGTCTGCAGGAACGGCCGGTAGCAGCGTTCATGCGCCCGCTCCAGCACCTCCGGAAAATTCCCGACCGGCTGGTGGGCGTGGACGCCGAACAGCAATGCGACGCGGCCATTCATCTGCGTGGTCCGCGCTCAGGTCGAGCGCCGCATCGCGCCGCCGAGTTCGGGTGTGCCCCCACCGTGGCTGACCGGCAGGTCGAGCGCGGCGGGCGCGGGCAGATCGAGCAGCCGGTAAAGATTCCTGAGCTTGCCGCGGAACAGGCGATCGAAGCTGGCGACGGCCTCCGCCGGGTTGTAGTCGCCGAACCACCAGAACCAGTCCGAGGCCTCGCAGTCGCCGAGCTGCCTGAGCGCGGCAGTTCGCCGTGGGGCATCGAGCCGTCCGCTCGCGAACACCAGGTCGAGGCTCTGTTTGGCCGCGCACAGGAGGTCCCAGGCGTGGTTCTTTTCCGGTGACCCGATCCAGGTGGCGAGGTTGCCGGCGATCCAGCTTCCGGCGGCGAGGTCCGCGAGCTCGCCGAATTCCGGGTATCCGGCGACGACGCCCGATTCGCCGGCGCGCTTCGCGAGGTAAGTGCTGAAGGTGTGCGTATGCACGGCGGATTCGGTTTCGAGGTGGCCGTAGAGCGATTCGAAGAAGTAATAGGCGTTGTACGGGTAGGTTTCCCACGCGTTCTCGCCGTCCAGAATCACACTGACCACGGGTCGCGTCCCGGGCGCGGCGGAGCGGCCGATCGACGCAATTTCGGAGACGAAATTCGTCGCCGCGTCCTGGCCGTGCCACTTCGCATATTGGAAGCCGATCAGATCGGAAAGCCGGTCGTCGCGGAAGAAAAACGCGCATTGCGACGGGATCCCGGTCAGCCTGTACGGTCGATATGGCAGAGCCGGCGCCGCTGCGGTGTGGCTTCGAGCCAGGCTGGTCGCGAGCACGCTCTGGCTCGACGCAATCCAGGAGAATCCGTGCTCGATGGCAAGCCGGACGAATGCAGTCGAAACCGCGCCCTCTGCGGGCCACAGCCCTGTGGGCCGCGTGCCGAAGTGGCGCTGGTGCGCTTCACACGCCGCGCGCAACTGGCAGCTGGTGCGTTCGCGCCCGCCCGGATAGACCGGCGCGGCGGGCAACACGATTTCCGGCAGGGTCTCGCGCGCGGCGGCGAAATCGATGAGCAGCGGTCCGATCGGATGGTGGTAGGGCGTGGTCGAGAGTTCCACCTGTCCGCTTTCCGCCAGCCTGCGAAAACGCGGAATGACCTGCTGCACCGTGCTGCCGATGAGCTCGAACAATTCGCGGCGCTGCGCTTCGCTGAAGCGCTCGCCCTGCGTCATCAGGCGCGTGACCAGCTCGGATTCGCGCCGCAGCGTCTCGCCGGTCCAGGCCAGGTGATACCAGACCAGGAGGTCATAGACGTAGCGGTCCGACAGGTACTCGAGCGCGCCCGCTCCCTGCGGCTCGAGCGAGCGAAACAGTTCGTGCAGGCGGCTGTAGGCCTGGAACGAGGCAATCATCTTTTGGTGATCCGCGTGGAAACAATGCTGCATCGCCAGCTCGCGCTCGGCGGCGGAGAGCGGCGCCGCCTCGCCGCGGCAGAGCAGGCGCAGCAGGGGATCGCGCAGCCTGCCGCCGGAGAATTGTTCGCCGTAGTCCTCGATCTGGTCGAGCAGAACGGGCACGAAATTGACCACCGCGCTTACCCCCGGGTGTCGCTCGAGATGGCGCGCCATGTCGCTGTAATCCTTGATCGCGTGCAGATAGACCCAGGGCAGGCGGAACTCGCCCGTTGCGCCGTCACGGTAGTCCGGCTGGTGCATGTGCCAGACCAGGACCAGATCGACCGCATGCGAAGACGCATTCATCGGAGATGATGGATCTGCTGGCCGAGCATTTCCGGCGAGATCAGGGTCACGCCTCCCGGCGTGACGTGGAAGCGCCGGCGATCGGCTTCCGGATCGACGCCGGCCTGAAATCCTTCCGGGAGTTTGCAGTACTTGTCGACCACCACGCGCTTCAGGGTTGTGTGACGGCCAATATCCACGTCGGGCAGGATCACCGCGCCTTCGAGCGTACAGTAGCTGTGCACATGCACCCTCGAGAATAACACCGAACGCCGGACCAGCGACCCGCTGACGATGCAGCCGCCGGAAACCATCGAATCCACCGCCTGACCGCGCCTGCCGTCGTCGTCGAACACGAACTTCGCCGGCGGCAACTGCTCCTGGAACGTCCACACCGGCCAGTTCTCGTCGTAGAGATTGAGGTCCGGCGTCACCTTCACGAGTTCCATGTTCGCTTCCCAGTAGGCATCGATGGTTCCGACGTCGCGCCAGTAGGGACGGCCGTTGCTGATGTTGATGCAGGAGTCCGGGAAGCGGTGCGCGCAGACGCGGTAGCCGCTTTTCACCAGGTGCGGGATGATGTCCTTGCCGAAATCGTGGCTGGAGTTGCGTTCGTCGGCGTCGCGGATCAGCTGTTCGTAGAGAAACTGCGCGTTGAACACATAGATTCCCATCGAGGCGAGCGCCGTGTCGCTGCGGCCGGGCATCGGTACCGGCGCGCGCGGTTTTTCCTCGAAGCCGACGACGCGGAGTTCTGCGTCCGTCTGCATCACGCCGAATCCGCGCGCATCCGCGATCGGTACCTCGACGCAGCACACCGTCATGTCGGCACCTCTCGCCACGTGGTCGGCGAGCATCCTGCCGTAGTCCATCTTGTAGACATGGTCGCCGGCGAGAATCAGCACGTACCGCGGATTCTGCCGGCGCACGATGTCGAGGTTCTGGAAAACCGCGTCTGCGGTTCCCTGGTACCACGCCGCCGTCACCCGCTGCTGCGCCGGCAGCAGCTCGATGAATTCCCGGAACCGCTGGTCGAGAAACGACCAGCCCTGCTGCACGTGGCGAATCAGGCTTTGCGCCTTGTACTGGGTGCAAATGCCGACCCGGCGGATCCCCGAATTGACGCAGTTGGACAGCGCGAAATCGATGATGCGGAATTTCCCGCCAAACGGAACCGCGGGCTTGGCGCGCCAGACCGTGAGCGGTCCCAGGCGAAGGCCACGTCCTCCGGCAAGCACGATGGCGAGCGACTGGCGCGCGTGTTGCGAATACTCGCAATGCTGCGTATCGCGCTGGTCCAGATACAGGCAGGGCCGAACGGGCGTTTCCCCAGGTTCCAAGGCTAGTCCCCCATTCCCCATTCTATCGGCGGCGCACCGCGGCGCGGCGATATAATCGACGGATGCACGATTCGGCTGCCTCCATGCGCAAAGACTCCGGGCAAATTGCCGCGCTGGTCGCGGGACGCTCGCACGATCCGCATGCGGTGCTCGGTGTGCACCGCGCCGGCGGGGACTGGGTGGCTCGCGCCTGGGATCCGCAGGCCGCCCGCATCTGGGTGATGGGACCGGGGGGCTGGACGCCGATGCAAAAGATCCATCGCGCCGGGCTGTTCGAGGCGCGCGCGGCCGTGACTTTCCCGACACCATGCCGGCTGCGCATCGAAACGCCCGGATCGGTGCGCGAAACCATCGATCCGTTCGGTTTTGCGCCGACGATTTCCAAACACGACCTGCATCTGTTCAATGCCGGGCGCCTGCTGCAGGCGTACCGGGCGCTCGGCGCAAATCCACTCACCGTCGACGGCATCGACGGCGTGCGCTTCGCGGTATGGGCGCCGAACGCCGTGCACGTCAGCGTGGTCGGCGACTTCAACGGCTGGGACGGTCGTGCCCATCCGCTGCGCACACTTGGCTCGAGCGGCGTTTGGGAGCTGTTTGTGCCGGGGGTCGCGGCGGGCGCGCTGTACAAGTTCGAGATACGGCGTCGCGATGACGACGCGATTCTGCGGAAGACCGACCCGTATGCCCGTGCCTTCGAGCTTCGTCCCGGCACCGCCGCCCGCATTGTCGGGGCGACACCGTACGCATGGGGCGATCACGCGTGGCTGGAGACGCGCCGCGACTGGGACTGGCTTCACGCACCGGTGAGCATTTACGAGATCCACGCGGGTTCCTGGCGCCGGCATCCCGACGGCCGTTTCTACAGTTACGCCGAACTCGGGGAGGCGCTGGTCCCCTATCTGCAGGAAACGGGCTTCACGCACGTCGAACTGCTTCCCCTGACCGAGCATCCGCTCGACGAGTCCTGGGGCTACCAGAGCACCGGCTTCTTCGCGCCGACCAGCCGCTTCGGCTCCCCCGACGGTCTTCGCGCGTTCATCGACCGCTGCCACGCTGCCGGGATCGGCGTCCTTCTCGATTGGGTGCCGGGGCACTTTCCGGGCGACGACTGGGCGCTCGCACGGTTCGACGGCAGCTCTCTGTACGAGCACGAAGACCCGCGCCTCGGCCTGCATCGTGAATGGGGCACGCACGTGTTCAATTACGGACGCAACGAGGTGCGCAGTTTTCTGCTGTCTTCGGCGCATTACTGGCTCGCCGAGTTTCATCTCGACGGCCTGCGCGTCGACGCAGTCGCCTCCATGCTGTATCTCGATTACTCGCGCGAAGCGGGCGCGTGGCTGCCGAACCGCTACGGCGGGCGCGAAAACCTCGAAGCGGTCGAGTTCCTGCGCGAGCTGAACGTGATGGTCCACGCCGAGTTCCCAGGCGCGCTGACGATCGCCGAGGAATCGACGGCCTGGCCGATGGTGTCGCGGCCGGCGCATCTCGGCGGGCTCGGCTTCTCGATGAAGTGGAACATGGGCTGGATGCACGACACGCTCGCCTACGTCAAACGCGATCCGGTGCACCGGCACTTTCACCATCAAGAGCTTACCTTCGGCCAGTTGTACGCCTACACCGAGAATTTCGTGCTGCCGTTTTCGCACGACGAAGTGGTGCACATGAAGGGTTCCTTGCTCGGCCGCATGCCGGGCGACGCCTGGCAGCGTTTTGCGAACCTGCGCCTGCTGCTTGCCTACCAGTTCAGCGCACCCGGCAAGAAACTCAATTTCATGGGCAACGAATTCGGCATGACCGCCGAATGGAGCGAGCGTCGCGAGATCGAGTGGGCGAGCCTCGCGGACCCGCAGCATGCGGGCGTGCGCGCCCTCACCCGCGACCTCAACCGGCTGTACCGCGAAACGCCCGCGCTGCACGAGCTCGATTTCGACCAGGGCGGGTTTCGATGGATTGATTGCAATGACGCGAAACAGTCGGCGGTGAGCTTTCTGCGTTTCGCGCGCGACGGCTCCTTCGTCGTGGTCGCGCTCAACTTCACCCCGCTGCCGCGCGTCGGCTACCGGCTCGGCGTGCCCTTGCCTGGACGATACCTCGAACTCCTGAACAGCGACTCCCGCTACTACGGCGGGAGCGAAACCGGCAACCGCGGCGGCGTGCTGGCCGTATCCGGAGAATGCATGGGGCATCCGGCGCATGTTGTCGTCACTCTGCCGCCGCTCGCCGGGATCATTCTTGCCTTTGCGCCGCGCGACTAGCCGGTCGGCCGCCGGGGCCGACCAGATTTTTGATCTCCATTTCGGCTGCCAACCAATCGTCCAACTCGTGGCCGGGCTCGAAGCCGCGCCGCGCCGCCCGGAAATAGGCCGCCTGTTCGATCATCAGATAGCGCAACTCCCGCGCGCGATCCGGTCGCGCCAGGCGCAAGCTCGACGGCTTCGCGCGTTGCGCCACCCGTCCCCTGGTTTCCGGCGGACCTGCCGTCGGACTCGCCTTCTGCCGACTTGCCATGATTGTCTCCTTCGCTCCACCACTTTTGATTTTAGGCCAAAGAAACGATGTCGCGGATCCACTGTTTCCGGTCCGTCACAATCGACTGTTGGACTTGTTCTTCATCTCGAGCCTATACCCCGATCAAGGCAACGGCTTGACGCAGATCAACGTCCTCGCAATGCACTGTGCACCCAGCAGACCGATCCGCTCGTTGCGCACCACGAAAACCGGAAAGCGTTCCATCAAGCGAGCATGCGCGCGCTTGTTGTGAAACGCTTCGACGAATCCGGGCGCAGCGAGATGCGGCAGGATCTTCGGCGCGATGCCGCCGGCAATGTAGACTCCGCCTCGCGCGATCACGGTGAGCGCGTGGTCGCCGGCGACTGCCCCGAAAATGCGCGCGAAGAGATGCAGCGCCGCGGCCGCACCCGGATCGCCCTGCGACGCGAGTTCCGCGATCGCCGGCGCGCGCATTCCGGTTGTGGATTCGATCGTCTCATTCGCCGATTCATGTTGCAGGAATTCGTAGATCCGTTCGAGCCCCGGACCAGACAGCACGTCTCCCGTGGTGACGTCGTCAACGCGTTCATGCAGCACCCGCCACAGCCTGCACTGCAGTTCGTCGCGTGGAGCAAATCCTGCGTGACCGCCCTCGCCGGCAACAACCACGCGGCCGTGTTCCGCCCAGAGCGAGTAGGCGACGCCAAATCCGGTACCGGCGCCGAGCACTACGCGGTTGCTGCGCGCCTGCGGCTGACCGTGCTGCAACACCTGCAGATCGGTCGGGTCCAGGCCGTCGAGCCCCCAGGCCGCCGCTTCAAAATCATTCACCAGGCGCACCCGCTCAATCGCAAACTCGCCGGCGATTTCGGCCGCATCGAGTTCCCACGGCAGATTGGTGACGCGTGCGCGCCCGTTCTCGACCGCACCGGCGACCGCGATGCAGGCGGCCACGATTCGCGGCGCCGATCCCGCTTCGCCGGTGAATTCCCCGATGAAGTGATGGAGCATCCCGCGAAATCCGTCGTACTCCGCAACCGCATAGCGGCGCGCGAAACCCGGGACATTCGCGCCGGCTCGGGTCAACTCGAGCAGCGTCTTGGTGCCGCCCAGGTCACCGGCGAGAATCCATTCATCGATTATTTCAGAGTTCGCCATGCGCACGCCGCATTTAGTATGCTGCCGGTTGACTCAGCGTGATTTCCAAGGTGGCACCACTGCGCATCCTTTACCTGACCTCCGAGTGCGCCCCTCTGGTGAAGACCGGCGGACTGGGCGACGTCGCGGGCGCGCTGCCGCAGGCGATGGCCCGTCTCGGTCTGGAGATGACGGTTTTGATGCCCGCCTATCGAAGTGTACGCCTGAAACTCGGCACCCTGAGCACGGCCGCCGAGTTCGCGCCGACGCCGCACTTTCCGGGCGCACGGATCCTCGAAGGCGAGCTTGCCGGCGCGGTGCGGCTCTGGCTGGTCGATTGTCCGCCGCTCTATGACCGCGAGGGCGGGCCCTACGGGGACGATCTCGGTGACGACTGGAACGACAACGCGATGCGCTTCGGGCTGCTGTGCCGCATCGCCGCCGGGATTGCCGGAGCGGCAAGCCCGCTCGCGTGGCGGCCGGACGTGG
>Ga0315281_10014516_pt1 | contig 10619 bp, 13 predicted proteins | sample YL17G07_0_MG_FD_204540 | JGI IMG/M metagenome (GOLD analysis project Ga0315281, IMG submission 204540) | Sediment microbial communities from Yellowstone Lake, YNP, Wyoming, USA - YL17G07_0 | ecosystem: Environmental > Aquatic > Freshwater > Lake > Sediment | place: USA: Wyoming | collected... | reverse complement strand
GGTAGTCACAACATTGGGCACACCTTCTTCATCAAGGACGGGGTCTTGAATTTTGACTACAACGCGTTGAGCAAACACACCCGTGTGACAGCGCCTATTTCGCTATTGGCGGGAAATCATAAAATACAGGCACGATTTGATCGCCAGGACGAAGGCGGAATACTTACACTCATTGTTGATGGTGTCGAAATCGGCTCGGGAGAGGTTCCCAAAGTAATGCGAATGCTTGGTTCGATGGGTATGGATATTGGCAGCAATCAACTCTCACCGGTAGTGAATGATTACTTGCCGCCGTTTTCGTTTACCGGCGCTATAAGCAAAGTTCATTTTGAACTACGCAGCAAATCAACGAAGGCTGATCGCGACGCCGTGATTCGCACCGAATCGGCAAAGGAGTAATCGAGGTTTTGCATTCTTTGTATGACGACGCTACGTCGACAATGACAATCGAACAGGTGAATCACTTCAAACGCGAGGGAGTACTACCAATCGCTTTCTGTTTGTTCCATATTGTGAACATGATGGACGCGTCGTTCATGTTGATGACCGGTGCCACGCTCGTGGACTCGTCGGTCTCGCTGGAATGACGAGTTAGACGCAGCGATTGCGCAGCGTTCCCACGAATTCGAGCGAAGTGACGATCTCATCGCCAGGACGAAGGTAGACGGGGGGCTTGTGGCCATGCCCGACACCTGAAGGCGTTCCCGTAAAAATGATGTCGCCCGGGAATAATTCGCAAATCGTCGAGAGATACGAGACGAGTTGTGGTATGTCAAAGATCATGTCGTTTGTTGAGGTTTGTTGGCGCACATCGCCATTGACAGTGCATCCGATCATTAAATCATCGCGTTTCGGATGATCTCGAACATCACATACCCATGGTCCGATCGGGGCGAAACCCTGCCGACTCTTTCCAAGGCTGAATTGTGGTGGTCTTCCCGAATTTTGTAACTGGCGATCGGAGATGTCTTGACCAGCGCACAAACCGGCGATGTGGTTCCATGCCTCCGGCTCGCCGAGGTTGCGTCCGCCGATTGAGATGACAACGACTACTTCTGATTCGTAGTCACATGTATCTCCAACAAGTGGAATTTCACCGGCAGGTGTGTTCAGCGCACTCTGAAATTTGGCGAAGGTGAGCGGTGAGTCCGGCAGGGGCGAACCCATTTCCTCGGCGTGTTTGCGATAATTGAGACCGACGGCAAACAATTGACGAGGTCGCGGAACTGGGCAATCAAGATTTTCCAGAATTGCATTTGGCGCATCGGTTGTCGCGATGACAGATTTGCTCAACGCCCGGACCTGATCCCATTTTGCCAGGCAAAGCATCGGATCACTTGACAGCGAGCCGTTGCTTGCTTGTTCTATGTCAACGAGGCGATTGTCTTCGCCAACAACCAAGTGCGCTCGATTACGAAACGAGGCGAGTCGCGCGTTCATTGGAAATCGACGCTAGGCGCGATTGCGTGCTGCCCGGCGCTGGGCCTGGGCTTGTGCGCGGGATAGACGCTCCTTTTCCTTGCGGACCGTCCGCTGGCGACGCTTTTCTTCTTGAGCGACGGTATCGGTTTCGATCGGTCGCAGCGGGGAGTTGGGCGTCGTGGTTGTCGGCAATGCGAATCGTTCGTCGGTGGCGATTAGTTTTTTGAATCCGGCCAGCGTAAGAGAATATTGCACCGACATCAATCGAACCGCATCCAGTCCAAATGACTCAATGAGCTCGTCCACATTTGCTTGCAGGTCGGCGAGATTTGGATCATCGGATGTGCTCCCAAGGACTTCGATGCAGCGTTCCGTACACGGTTCGCTCAGCAACACCCCGGTGTCGAGATGCGCATTACGAGCCGACATTGCCTGACGAATAGTCGAAGCAATCGCATTTTGTTCAGTAAATGTGCCGGCTGGAAGCGCAAGCACTTTAGCCATTGGATCGCGAAGTTTTTCAGGTAGAACCGTGGCCAGGGCAGTTAAAGATTCATCACTGATCGTGGCAAAGACCGATGCATATCGACGCTCAATGAGAATATGCTCGCGCGAGGAACTGACGGCCATGGGGGGTGCCTTTACGTGTCGGGTTACCACAGTGTGTCAGCTGTACTCGCCGACCACTACCACAGAACAGAAATTGATTAAAGTGGTCGGACGTTGTTTGCCTCGACGCCCTTGCGACCCTGTCCCAGTTCAAACTCAACTTCTTGACCTGCCACAAGGCTGCGGCGCCCTGAACCCTCAATGTTCGAAAAGTGGACGAACACATCTTCACCGTCTGTTCCCGTGATGAAGCCAAAGCCCTTTTCATCATTAAAAAATTTGACCGTACCTGTTGGCATAACTACTCGTTTCATGTTGGACGATGTTCGTTGCGAAAAATGCTACATAAGCTGGAGATGGATTTCTAGGGGCTGAGCCAAATTTTGTTGAGAGCTACTTTGTGACTAGGGCTTGCAACTCGTGAACCACAATTTGGTGTGACGCATTGAGGGTGACATCTCTCAAGGTTCCGCTGGCTCCGGTATTGGATCGCCATGTTACATGCCACTCAATACCCAGTTTTGCAGGAAACGCACCGCCGCTGTGAAGGGCAGATGAATGTTGATAGGTATACATGCAAGTTGAATCAAGTGAATCGCCAAATATGGGAAACCACCACCGACCAGGCCCGTTGCATTCAACTTCCCCAGACCCTAAATCTCCGTCACCGGGCTGAAACTTCAATTTCTTCGGTGTTGCAGTCGTGGTTACGGAAATCGGCCCGCTCGGAGTCGGCACCCACGCCGTCACGGATACCGGAACCCAAATCAGTGGATTGACCCAAAACCACATCCCGAGTTTCACTACTCCGCGATGCGCTGGTGGGGCGAACTCGCCCCACGGAGCGGGAATGTTGTCGTAGAGCACCGATGAAGCCTCGGATGCCAGAGTTTCATTGGAGACTTGGGGAATCCAGTAATACGAAGTGGCAGGCGTGCGATCACTGCACGTGTAGTCGTATAACTGGTATCGAATCGACCCGATCTGCTTAAAGACTTCACCATTCGAGCCGATCATCGAATCACGGGGGATCGCCGGCGACCACTCGCAGTTGCTGACATCGTTATTGATGCTCGGCGGTATTCCAATGCGAACACCAGCCATTATCTGTGCCCCATTTACCGCGGCACTGATATCCACCGCTACGCCGTTGCTTGAATCATCGGCGTGCGCGATATGCGGTGCTGGCACGCCAAGCGCGGTGCCAAGAACAAAACTAATCACGAGACAAATCCGCATATGTCCTTTCCATAGATTGTGTCGGTGCCACTGGCATCCGCCCATTTCCAGTTGCCATCGTCGAAAATGATCTGCCACGCGGTGTGACCCGAGATCACATCATCGTCGAAAACGATGTCATCTCTGGTGGAATCTGACTGACCCGAATCAAAGACCACCAGAGAATCAAAGATGCATGTGTGCACAATCGCAGAAAATGGACCAGTCAGATTGATGCTGTCGATACGAAAACGAAATGTCCCGGCTCCGGCACGGGTGGCAAGATTTGCAGCGGCACGAATTTTCATCAGGCCCGCGAGGTATCGGCGGTACGTGCTATCTGGTGCAGTCAATTGCCTAATGGGGCAAGATGCGGGTTTTCGCCCGCATTGCATCCGCAAGTTGATGAGTTGCGTGAATTCCGTGGCGATCTGTTCGGTCGTTGTCACGTCGCTAGGAGAAGAATCATTCGGTGCTGGGGTCAAGTTCAGCGTTTGTGATTGTTGAGCAGGCGAATCGATGTTCGCCGATTCGGAAAATGGCTGGAATATGAGTTCATCGGAATGGCGGCTACAACCGCCCAAAATGACGGCTAGCGCCAACCAAGCGACCCGCCGAAAACAACTCAATCCTGATGACATAACTGCCCCTCCGCCGAGAGCGCCCGATGTCCGAAATCTATATATGTCAAAAATCAATGCGTGCCCAAGCGCGATCGTCGCAGATTTCATGTGTGCATGCATAATTCTGCGAGGCGATAGAATCAATGAACCCCAAAATGACCCAACAGCACCCCGATCTCAATGCCGAACAGGCCTATATCGACCGTGCATATGCTTGTCTGGAACGAAGTAAAAGCGATGCGTGGCGAATTCGCGACCTCAATGAGGCCAGCACTGGTGGCACTTTTCAGGCCCGATTCGAGCGAAATGCCTTTGACGAACAGCTTCTCAACCGATTGACCCAACTAGATCTGGGCGATGCCGCCCTTGTATTTGGTCGAATCGACAAACTGGCCGAGACCCCGGATGGCATTGAGAGTTTTCATATTGGGCGACTTGCGGTGGCTGACACCAACCGTGAGCCCGTGGTGGTGGATTGGCGAGCGCCAATTGCGGAGCCGTTTTACCGTGCAACGGGACGAGAGCAAATGGGTCTTGCGCGGCGCCGACACTTCTCAGTTCATGGTCAAATCTTGAACGGAATTGAAGACGAATTGTTTGGTGCTGGTCACCTTGGGGTCGGTCACGATGAAGGTCTTGGCGGAACCGATGTAACGGCAGTGCAGCAGACTGCAACCGGTTTGCGTGGCTACAGCACACTTTTGTCCGTGTTGTCCCGGGGTCGCACCGGCCAACTTGGCGACATTGTGGCGACCATCCAGTCCGAACAAGACCAGATCATCAGATCGCCTCAGCACGGAGTCATGGTTGTACAAGGTGGACCGGGGACCGGAAAAACAGTTGTCGCCCTGCATCGTGCGGCGTATTTGTTGTACACCTATCGCTTTCCACTGGAGGAGCAAGGTGTGCTCGTCATTGGCCCGAACAGAGTATTTCTACGATACATCGAACGAGTGTTGCCGTCGCTTGGTGAAGCTGGGGTGTCCCAGGTAGTACTCGCAGATTTGGTACCTGGACATCGTTTTGGACGAACGGAGGATGCGTCGGTATCGCGAATCAAGGGCGACATTCGGATAGTTGATGTTGTTGCCAAGGCAATTTTTGATCGTGAGCGAGCCCTGCGGGAGGATCTCGTAATCCCTTTTGGTGCCGGATATCTGCGCCTATCGACAAAAGAGTCTGGGCGAATCGTGCGCGAAGCACGTCGGCGTTATCGGCGACACAATGCGGCTCATCGCTGGGTGGAATCGGAAATGGTGACGGCCATGGCGGCAACAAGGCGGGATTCAGAAATCGATCTTGGGCAACTTCGAGATTCGTTGCATGAGATCGAAGAATTCCGTGTTGCCTTATCAAGAATCTGGCCCGTGCTGACACCGGCCGAGCTATTGCATGACCTGTTTGGTTCGAAAGCCCTAATCCGAATTGCTGCATCAGGTGTTTTGGAAATCGGGGAATATGAGTCGCTGTATCGACAACGCAGTGAAAATTTGGCTGCTGTTCATTGGAGTGACGGTGACATCGCGATATTGGACACGGCACTTGGCCTGCTCGGTCCACGACCGCGGAGGAATGGAAAGATTAGTGAAGCCGACGAAACTCGGCTCTATGGTCACATCATCATTGATGAGGTCCAAGACCTCACACCAATGCAATTGCGGATGGCGACTCGGCGATCGCTCAATGGTGCGATGACGGTGGTTGGAGACCTGGCTCAGGGAACAGGCGCTTTTGCCCCGCATTCATGGTCGGAGATATTGAAGTACTTGCCCGACAAACGAGAACCACAAGTATTCAGCTTGTCGGTGGGATATCGGATTCCGGAAGAAATCATGGCACTTGCCGACCGGGTGATGCGGGCCGTATCGCCGGCGTTACATCCGCCGCGTTCGGTTCGCCAAGGCAACTTTCCCCCGCTCATTGCCCGCGCTGGCTCAGGTGACGAATTGCTCAACGAAGTGGTGAACCATACGCGCCAGATTTTGGAGGTCATTGGCGATGGAAATGTGGCGGTGATCTGTCCCGATTCGATGGCCGACGCCGTATCTAGTGCTCTTTCATTTGCACATGTAGATCATGGTCGAGCCAATAACACAGCATTGGATACTCGCCTCACGGTTGTTCCGGTAAGTCTGATAAAAGGATTGGAACTAGACGGGGTCGTCGTTGTTGAACCCAGCGCGATCGTCGACGCACAAGAGAACGGCTTGCGGGTGTTATATGTGGCGCTCACTCGCGCTACCCAGCGTTTGACAGTGGTCCACTACCGGGCACTTCCGCAGTCAATGATTTATTGATTCAAACGGCTATCTCTGGATCGTTAAATATTTAGGCGGTGACGAGAATTCGGGCACTGGCGAATGCGTCGATGTCGATCTTATTTCCTTCGATGTGTACGGTGCGTGATCCGTCGGCATGAGTACCAGTAACGACACCACGGTACCCGGGCGCAATGTGGGAATGTTCAAGGAAATCAAGAACTCCGGGGGCAAATTCAAGTTCTTCGGGAATTCGGTTAATCGTAAATTCGGAACCAACTTCAATATTGAAAAGCGACGTGAGATTTGGCTCAATATATTTTGAACCGGGAATTGGGTTGCCATGTGGACACGTGGTTGGTGTCCCAAGAAGTTTGTTCAATGCCGATTCAACCTCGGCGGTAATTACATGCTCCCACTTGCAAGCTTCGTGATGGGCGATTGACCATGACAAACCGAGCACATCGGTGAGGAAGCGCTCGGCTATCCGATGTCGGCGCACGACGCGACTGCCGAGAGTTTCACCGAGCTCGGTGAGTCGAATCTTGCTTCCAGTCGCGGTAATGAGTCCCTCCGATTCCATACGGTGAATCATTTCTGAAACTGATGGGCGTGAGACATTGAGGCGGTCCGCTACGCGGGCTTGAATGACCTCGAGATTGTCCTCTCGAAGCTCAAAAATGCATTCGCAGTACTCCTCGAACGCTGGGTGGTGTTCGCCGGCAATGGGCATAATTCAGAGGTTACCAACGCCGCGCAAGCCAGCCCACAGCAGGTCGGCAACCTGTTTGCCAACCACGTTCGGATCAAACGCGTCACCAGTGTTGGTGAGATCTCGGGCCACACCTTCAGATGCGCCAACCACCCCTTGAGCAAGTGTGCGTAGATGCGCTGGGTCGAGATCAATTGCAATTAGTGGAGCAATGGATTCGGCGGCATTGTCGACAACACGCCGCACAGCATCGGCAAACTCACCGTCGTTGCGAGTGTCGCTATCAAACAGGAAACGAAATGCATTTTTGTCGTCGGAGACCCAGCGAAAAAATGCAACGGTTCCTCTTTCGGCTTGTGATCGTCCATCTGATACTTCGCCTGTCGCCTTAGTAATCGAATTGATCATCCGGTTTCCAACTTCTTCAACCAGGGCGAGATAAAGAGCTCGCTTGGAAGCGAAATGTTGGTAGACAACGGGTTTAGTGATACCGGCCAGCTTGGCAATATCGTTCATTGATGCATCGTGGTAACCCTTTGATGCAAAGACCGTAAGTGCTACATCAAGTATCTGCTCTTTGCGCTCGGAAGCGGGGAGGCGAAGTGACATGGACAGGTAACAGTAGTCATTTGCTTTGGCTATTGGCTACGTTCCACTGAGTTTGTCTTCCCGTTCGGCGGCCTTAACTGCATATCCCAAAACAATTGCCGGCGCCAATAATACCGAGCCAAAAACTAATGCCATGGTGGCTATGGATCCAATTAGTGGCGTGAACCGCCACAGCAGACCCACTCCGACGGCAACTATGGAAATTCCAAAACATAGATATCCGATACGCATGGCACGGTGGGTCCAGATCGAAATTATTTCTCGTCGATGCCTTATTGGATCGCTGTCTTGGGCGGGAGAAGTCATACAGTCGTCTACATGGTAGATCGAACTCCTCCGATGCAGCTAACGGTGGATTGGCACGGATCGGTTGCGTTAGTCACGATCAATCGTCCCGAGCGTCGCAACGCCGTGGACCTGCCAACTCTCAAGGCGATCCGCGAGGCACAAATCGATGTCGTTGACAAAAGCGGTCGGGCGATGGTGATCACCGGAGCGGCTCCAGCGTTTTGTGCCGGTGCCGATTTGTCGGGAGTACACGAGGAAGAATTTGCTTCCGCCTTGCATGATGTCCTACATGCCATGACAACGATGCCGATCGTGACAATGGCTTGCATAGATGGACCAGCACTTGGAGCGGGAGCCCAAATCGCGGCCTCATGTGACATTCGAGTGGCGACCGCAACAAGCGCCATTGGCATTCCCGCCGCAAAACTCGGACTGGTAGTCAACCACTGGACGGTTGAACGGCTCGTTCGGGAATTTTCATGGCCGGTGGCTCGGGCAATGTTGCTGACCGCTCGCCTATATACAGGGGCTGAATTGGCTCAACTGGGTTCGGTGCATCGGCTCGGCGACTTAAGCGATGCCCTTTCGTGGGCCAAGGAAATTGCAGCAATGGCCCCATTGACAATTGCCGGTCACAAACTGGCTCTTGCGGTCTCGGCTGCAGATCCTCAAGTGAACGAACTCGTAATTGACGCCCGCGAGCGCGCCTGGGGAAGCAATGACGCGATCGAAGGTCGGAAGGCGTTTCTAGAAAAGCGTCCACCAAATTTCATGGGTTCATGACGGATTTATGAAACTATGACGCCAGGAAACATAGTTGAAATGCATGATGCGGTAGTCGTGTACGGGGATTATCCGGCATTGGCTGGTGTCACTTTCAATGTCAGCAAGGGCGAGATTCTTCTACTCCAGGGTGCAAATGGTGCAGGTAAGACCACATTGCTGCGGGCCTGCGCTGGTCTGACACCAATTGTTCGAGGAACGGCGGTGGTACTGGGTCACGATTTGCGAACCGATCGCAATTCGGTCCGTCATCGAGTTGGATTGCTCGGTCACAACAACGGACTTTTTAGTGATCTCACCATTCGCGAAAATGTAACGTTCTGGTCGCGACTCGTCGGTGCTAGTGATGAAGAAATTGAAGCCGCGCTTGAAAGAATGGGAATTGATGGTCGTCTTGCCAATGTGCGTGTTGGAGAATTGTCTGCTGGTCAGAAACGGCGATGTTCACTTGCCAATCTTGTTGTTCGTCGCGCCGAACTGTGGCTTTTAGATGAGCCTCACGCCGGACTTGATACCCGTGGTCGTGACGAATTGGACGCAATTTTGCGACAGGCTGTGGCGTCAGGCGCAACCGTCGTCCTTGCGTCACACGAAATTGAGCGATCTCGACAACTTGCCACGCGAGTCGTGCAGGTTTCGGGCGGACAAGTAAGAGACAGGTCATAATGAAGTCTCATTCAACATTGCGAGTGGCTCGGGTTGTGGCGGCCAAGGATTTGCGAATTGAGATGCGCAGTCGCGTTGTGACGAACCAGGTGGTGCCGTTTGCCGCCTTGGTAATGGTGATGTTCGCCTTCGCTCTGGATGATGACACGATGCTCGAGCGGGTCGGCGGCGGACTAGTGTGGCTTGCCACATTGTTTTCATTGTTCATCATCATTCAGCGATCATTTGTAATTGAAACTACCGATGGTGCACTGGATGCCCTTCGAGTTGCCGGCGTCGATGCTGCCGGAATATTTCTTGGCAAGGCCGCGGCCCTCGTGGTTCAGTTACTTATTTTGGAGACAACACTTGTTGGTGGAGCGATCGTGCTCTATCGGGTGCAAGTTCAACCGACTTCGATAGTGCTTTTGGTCACCTGCATGCTCTTGGCAACGCTTGGTCTGGCCTTCGTCGGCACGCTCTTTGGTGGTTTAGCCGCAGGTATGCGCGGTCGGGAGACGTTATTGCCGCTGTTGCTGCTTCCCGCAATTGCACCAGTACTGATTGGCGCAACCAAAGCAACTGAAGCCGCATTCGGCATAAGCGGTATGGTGACATCCGAGGGCTGGCCCTGGGTTGGATTACTTGCAGTATTCGCCGCAGTGTTCGGAGTCGGTGGCCTGAGTGCCTTTGGCCCACTAATCGAGGAATGATGTACGGCGAGAACGACATGAATCACGACTCGACACCTGATGCTGTTGGCGGGGTCGCGACGACGACTTCGCGGGCAATCGGCGCGCTTGCAATTATCACCATGACGTGGGTACTGGTGTCCGGATTGTTTCTCACACCGGCAGATGTAAATCAGGGGGATGCCGTCCGAATCATGTACGTGCATGTACCAACCGCATGGATCGCGTATTTAGCGTTCATCGTTACCGGAGTGGCATCACTCATCTGGTTGTTGAAGAAAACACCTTCACCTACGCTCGATCACGTCGCTGGTGCGAGTGCCGAGGTAGGGGTGTTGTTCATGGCGATGACTCTCATCACCGGAAGTTTGTGGGGGCGTATGACCTGGGGCACGTTTTGGGTGTGGGATCCTCGTCTGACGACTACCGCATTTCTCTTCGTCACATACGTCGGATACCTCGCCGTTCGAGGATTGGGAGGTTCGCCCCAACAGCGCGCACGGCGCTCGGCGGTGATTGCATCGCTCGCCGTTCTGGAAATTCCGCTTGTGCATTTCAGCGTGGTGCTGTGGCGATCGTTACATCAAAGCGCCAGTGTTCTTCGCCCGGACGGCGATGTCAAAATGGACGGGCTGATGCTTTTCACTTTATTTAGTGGAGTCTTCGCCTTCACCTTTACTTTTCTGTGGTTGGTGATTCATCGACAGCGATTGCTAATGATGCGCGATGTGATCGACGAAAAAGGCCTAGAAGCGGCAAT
>Ga0315281_10014515_pt1 | contig 10619 bp, 10 predicted proteins | sample YL17G07_0_MG_FD_204540 | JGI IMG/M metagenome (GOLD analysis project Ga0315281, IMG submission 204540) | Sediment microbial communities from Yellowstone Lake, YNP, Wyoming, USA - YL17G07_0 | ecosystem: Environmental > Aquatic > Freshwater > Lake > Sediment | place: USA: Wyoming | collected... | reverse complement strand
CAAGCAGAAGTAATCGGTTACGCCCGACACCGGGAAACAGCAGCTTTAGCCCGGAAATCAGGTGCTATCGACAGGATTGAATTAGACCTTCGCAAAGCAGTCAAGAGCGCTGATATCATTATTGTTGCCACGCCAGTCCTGGCAATAAAAGATGTTTTCGCGCAGATAGCTCCTGAATTGTCAGACGGTTCTATTGTTAGCGATACCGCCAGCACCAAGCTCCAGGTTATACAATGGGCGCAAGAATTGTTACCGGCAAGGACGAACTTTGTTGGTGGTCATCCCATGGCGGGTAAGGAGATTTCAACCATTAAAGCTGCTACAGCCGATCTGTTCCGCAAGTGCGCTTATTGTTTAACACCCCTGCCGCAAGCCAAACCGGCGGCAGTGCGAACCGTGAAAGATATGGTAAAAGCACTGGGAGCAGTTCCACTTGTCATCGATGCCGAAGAACATGATAGACTGGTAGCTGGGATTAGTCATCTACCATTATTATTGTCGGCAGCTTTGGTACTGGCAACCACTAAAAATCCCTCCTGGCCACAGATGTCACGCCTAGCAGCTAGCGGATATCGTGACCTTACTCGCTTGGCTTCGGGAAATCCGGAAGTTAGCGCACATATTTGCCTTAGTAACCGGGCTGCAATTGTCTCTTGGATTGACATGTTCATTGAGGAACTACAAAAACTACGCAAGCTTGTAGCTGACGGCAGCGAAGAAATAGAGCGGGCTCTGGCTATAGCTAATGAGGCGAGGCAGAAATGGCTGGAAAAGCGCAGTTAAAGAGAATCTCACCTCCCAAACAATTGGCCGGAGAAGTCGCTGTACCCGGTGATAAATCTATTTCACACCGTGCTCTTATTCTCAACAGCCTGGCCATTGGTAAAAGTCAAATCAGTAATCTATCGCCAGGTAGAGATTGCCTTTCGACTGTAAATTGTTTAAGAGCTCTCGGTGTGAAGCTCGAAAAGCAAGACGGAAAACCACCGGCCATACTGATTAACGGAGTTGGTAACACGGGCTTAACCGAAGCTAAAGATGTTCTCAATGCCGGGAATAGCGGTACGACCATGCGTCTACTTAGTGGCGTTCTCTCATCGCAGCTCTTCCTGTCTGTTCTCACTGGCGACATTTCTCTTCGGTCCAGGCCGATGAGGCGTTTGATTGAGCCACTTCGTTTAATGGGTGCCGAAATCTATGGACGTGGAGACGATTCCCTGGCTCCTCTGGTAATTAAAGGTAAGAGACTTCACGGGATGAGCTACACCTTGCCAGTGCCAAGTGCGCAGATTAAATCAGCAATTTTATTAGCCGGCCTGTTTGCTCAGGGAGATACCACTATAGAGCAACTTCAGCCATCTCGCGACCATACAGAGCGACTACTAAAATGCATGGGCGCTAAACTTAAAATCTATAATACACATATTTCCCTGACACCTTTAAAAACTCCACTATCCGCGGTTGACCTTTGTATACCCGGCGATATCAGCTCAGCAGCTTATTGGCTTGTTGCCGGGGCTACCCATCCAAATGCCGCAATCAAAATATTAAATTGCGGCGTTAATCCGACACGGACCGGTATTATAGATGCGCTTTTAGCCATGGGTGCCAAACTAAGAATAGAGAACCAACGACTGGAAGGTAATGAGCCCGTAGCCGACCTATATATAGAATCTAGCCGCCTAAAGGCTATTGAAATCGGTGGCGATATAATTCCTCGATTAATTGACGAAATACCGCTACTAGCTGTGGCTGCCTGTGTAGCCCAAGGCAAGACAGTAATCAGAGGTGCCAGTGAGTTACGGGTCAAAGAATCTGATAGAATTGCTTCAACAATTCGGGAGCTGTCCCGCCTTGGTGCCAGGATTGAAGAATTACCTGATGGCATGGTCATCTATGGAGAGAAGGCACTGCTCGGCAAGGAAGTCAAAAGTCATGGTGACCATCGGCTGGCGATGACTTTGGCAGTAGCCGGTCTAGTTGCTAGAGGAAACACCTCAATTCAAAATGCTGGTGTTGCAGAAATATCAAATCCGGATTTTTGGGAAGAACTGAATAGACTTGCCAGGTATTAGCCTTAATATTTACGGTTAATTACTAGATTTCAGGTACTAATTTAAATCGGTACCTGACGAGAAATAAAAGTGACTCGCGAAAAAAGAAAAAATACTCAATCTGCGCATCCTCTGCTTATTGTTATCTCTGGCCCCTCCGGTGTCGGTAAGGACGCTGCTTTAGATAGAATGAAAAAAGCGGATCTCCCTTACCACTATGTTTTGACTGCTACCACTCGACCGAAGCGCCCGGGAGAGAAAGACGGCGTTGACTATTGGTTTATATCTGAAGATAAATTCCGTCAAATGGTTGAAAGGAATCAATTCTTAGAGTGGGCAAAGGTTTATGGCAATTACTACGGCGTACCCAAACGAGAGATAAAGGAAACTTTAAAACAGGGACTGGATACTGTTGTAAAAGTGGATGCCCAGGGAGCGGCTACCATCAAGCGAATTTTGCCCGACGCCCTATTTATATTCCTGATGCCGCCATCACCTGAAGAACTAGCTAACCGATTGAAACAACGGTATGGATCATCCTCAGCCGATTTAGATGTTCGGCTTGGCAAAGCCCAGGAAGAGATGGAAAGCTTGCCACTGTTCGACTATGTTGTAATAAGTTATACAGATAATCTGGACCTCACAGTTACCGAGATAAATGCTGCAGTTACTGCTGAGAAATGCCGGATAAAACCAAGGATGGTAAGTTTGTAGTGAAGTCCTGGCTACTTAGCAATTCGTTGTTCCAAGTATTGGAGATAGTCTAGCTCAAAGTGGTTCTAGTCCGGCCAGAATTTCGTTCTCCTTATCTCTCATCTTTTGTTCTTCTTCTGGCAGTTCATGGTCATAACCCAAGAGATGAAGGATACCATGAACAACTAGCAGCGCTAGCTCACGTGTTACACCATGTCCTTGCTCTTGCGCTTGTTTTACTGCTTGCGGATATGAGATTACTACTTCACCCAGATGTTTAATACCATCCGGAGGATGTACAAAGATTTGTTCAGGTTCTTGACTTGTGCCGGGAGTCATTTGGAAAGCCAGCACGTCTGTGGGTTTGTCCTTACCTCGATAAATTCTATTTAGTTTTTGAATTGTCTGGCTATCTGTAATTAGCAATCCCATCTCGGCTGATGATACAATGTTCTCGACTTCAAGAACTCCGCGGGCTATTCTTTCAAGCCAGCTCTTCTCGATGTGTAAGTCCATATTCCGTTTAGTTGTGATATTGATTTCAGGCTTAACCATAATATGTCCTGGCAAAAAGCATCATATCAAAATAGCATGTTCCTATAAAGCCGCGTTTCTTAATTTAGTTGAAAGCGATAAAAAAACTATGATATATTGAGCCAAGTCACCAGCTGGAGGGATCGCATAGTGGTCTAGTGCGGCCGCCTGCTAAGCGGTTGCTCCGAGAAATCGGGGTCATGGGTTCGAATCCCATTCCCTCCGCCATTTCAGACATAGGATCTCAAGCCATATCGACTTTCTTTAGGCGTGCTAATTTAGGGTTAAGCTTATATAATTAAGTTGGAGATACTAATCTCAAAATCTGGTGTCCGCGAAACACTTAACCAAAAACAATTACCCTGCGCTACACCAAAAGATTGACCAAGTAACCTTTGGGAGGTGAATTCGTGAAGCAACCTTTAGAAGGAATTCGGGTCTTAGAGCTTGGGATGTTCCATGCCGGACCCGGCGGCTCTGCCATTCTAGGTGACCTTGGGGCAGAGGTAATAAAAATAGAGCAGCCAGGGACAGGTGACCCAATGCGACACATGAAGATGGTAGGTAGCGTTCCTTTGGAGATTCAAGGAGAGAACAGCATCTGGCATGAGGCTGCCAATCGCAATAAGAAAAGCGTTACCATAGATTTGAATAAAGAAAAGGGGAAGGAAGTTGCCTATCGCTTGGCAAGCAAGTCGGACGTTTTTCTTACCAGTCTACGCCGGCCAGCTGTGGAGAAGCTGAAGATGGACTATCCCGTTCTTTCTAAGATTAACCCGAAGCTTGTTTACGCTTGGGTTTCAGGTTATGGCCCCAACGGCCCTGACCGCAACGTGGGCGCCTTTGACTATCAGGGGCAGGGGAGGTCAGGGATGATGTTCTGCGTGGGAGAGCCTGATATGCCTCCGCTTGTCTCGCAGTTTGGAATTATTGACCAGGCTACGTCAATCATGGCCAGCCACGAGGTAATTACTGCCCTGCTGATGCGTGAGCGTTTCGGGATTGGTCAAGAAGTCCATGTTTCCATTTTGAGCACAGCACTCTATCTACTCTATTGTAATGTTCTCATCGCATTAGTTGGTGACTTCGAAGTTCCCAGGCATCAACGGATAAAGGAATATCCGTTGAGAAATTATTACAAATGCGCCGACGGTCGCTGGTTTATCCTAACGGCTACCCTCTTTGACAGGTACTGGCCGGGACTTTGTCAAGCAATTGGGCATCCTGGGTTGGAAAAGGATGCAAGGTTTGACACACAGGAAAAACTCCATGCTAATTCAGAGCAGTGTGTTGCTCTTTTCGACCAGATTTTCGCCACTCGGTCCAGAGACGAGTGGCTCGACATTTTCGCCAAATATGATTTGCCTGTAGGTCCTGTCAATAGGTTATCTGAACTTGTCAGCGATCCTCAGATAACAGAAAATGGCTATATAGTGGATTTCGAGCATCCTAGGCTAGGAAAGATAAAAATACCCGGCTATCCCGTCCATTTCAGTAAGACATATGCCAGAACTAGAAGCGCTGCTCCAGAACTAGGAGAGCACACCGAATCTGTCTTAAGGGAGATCGGTGGCTATTCAGCCAAGGAGATAGCCCAACTGAAGGCCGAAGGTGTTGTCTGAGATGGGTTTCGTGATGGGTATGGTAAAATCCTAACTTTCGGCAGTCTCTTCATTCGAGAGGACTTCAACCGACCACCCCAGGACTCATAAGTCTGGGTATCAAAAGTGAAATCTCAGGGAAGGCCATTAAGATAATTAGACCAACCAACATCGCGATGATGAAGGGCGTCGCCCCACGGAAACCAGTCCATATCGGTATTTTTGCATAACCACTCAAGACAAAGACAACCACGCCTACCGGTGGGGTGAGAGCTCCTATCATAACAACCAATACCATCAGAACTGCGAACCATAAGATATTGATATCTAAAGCTATAAGTGAAGGATACACAATAGGCACAGTAAGTATTAAAAGCGGTAATACTGACATAAACATGCCAGCGATAAGGTGTATTACCAGGATCACTGCGAGAAAAGCCAACGGAGATAACCCGAAGCTGACTATTGTGCTGGCCAAATGCATTGGGAGTTCTGTCAATGCTAAGAAGTCCTTGAAAACCATCGCTCCGAAAACAATGACAAAAATTATAGCTGTCATAATCACTGAACCAGTAAAGGCATTGCGGAGTCTTTCCCATGTCCACCGCCTGAAGATAAAACCGAAAAGCAAAACTATAAAAGCCCCTTCTGCTCCTGCTTCAGTGGGAACCGGAATAAATACCTCCAAAAATTAGGCCAAAAACGAAAATTATTGACCAAGCATACTTCAATGATGCCCATTTTTCTCTCCAGGTTGACGCAGGCCCTAGAGGGCCAACCTTAGGGTCTTTCTTGCACCAAATAAATATGGTTATTAAGAACAGGGCGGAAAGAAGCACTCCAGGCAGTATACCAGCTGCAAATAGAAGGCCTATAGGTTCCTCGGTAAAAAAGGAGAAAAGGATGAAAGCTAAACTGGGGGGAATCATATAGCCGAGTAATCCTCCGGAACAGATAGTGCCTAAAGACAGCCTATCATCATAGCCAAATTTTCGCATCTGCGGCAGAGCGATAGATGCCATGGTGACCCCACCACTAATGGCTTCGCCACAGACAGCACCAAAGGCGGTGGAGCCCAGGGTGCTGGCGTAGGCTAATCCTCCCGGTAGGCGCCCCAACCACTTTTGCGCCGCCAGGTAAAAATCATCGCCCAACCTTGCCTCAGAGGCGAGAAAACCCAAAAGGACAAAAAGAGGAACGACTGTGAACTGAAAAACAGATGACGTGGTAAACGTCGTTATGGCAAGACGGGTGATTGCCGCTTGTGGACCTAGCAACAAACCCAGGCCTGCAAATCCTACTATAGCCATACAAGGGCCAATAGGCATGGCTAACATCATAAGAACAATCATTAAGATGAAGCCGAGAATAGCCAAGAAAATCGGATCCATTTAAATCACCTGTTAGCTCACATAATCTAGTTTCCAGGGGCAGCTTGGGATCCTCTCTTCCCTAACGCCTCTGCCGCATATAATAGAAAATGGGCTAAAACCATCAAGACAAGCAGAACACAGCCAAAAGCCCCGAAAAAGTAAAAAGGGTAGAGGGGAATGGCTAAGCTGACAGAGGCTTTGCCAGAACGCACCAAGTCTAGCCCATGCGTGAACATACCCCAGGTTAAAACGCAGGCTATCCCAAAGTACAAGAAATACATAATTGCTGCCAGAATAGCCTGACCTCTTCTCGGTAAGCGTTCGGTTATCAAGTCAATCATTATGTGTCTTCTCAGAAACTGAGTATGAGCAATTGTTGCGAAGCACACGACTGACACAATCAAGCCGCTAAGCTCATAGGTTCCCACGATGAAGGAGGCACCAAGAAACCGCCGGTCTATCACGTCAACAGTAGTAAGCAGCACCAATGATGCAATGAGAAAACATGCAAATATATAAGTTGGTTGGCTCACCAGCGATACTTTTGCTTCCAACTGCCGAGCTATTTTCTCCAATCGCACAATATCATCTCCCAACTTATTACTTAAGGCTCAGTGTCAAACCATGTTGCCCAAACATGCCCTTGACATCTGGGGATTGAACAGTTACTTCTGGGGAGGGTACTTCTTACTATATACTTCTACCAAACGCAGAAGTTCTGCCATAGCCTCTCTGGCCGGATATCCTTTGGCCGCTAACTCGTTCATAAATTCTTCGTTCACCGGTGTAATAGCTTTTATGGTTTTGAGACATTCTTCGTCTGTCATATAGTATGGCTCTGGGTTCTCCACTTTCTTGTCGTACTCCAGTATCTTCGTCCAAGAACGCTGGTCAGCAAGTTCCATACCTTGCCCAGATATAGCCGACCACTTCTCACCGCTTTCCTCTTCTATTATCTGCTGAATGTCCGGTGGTAGTTTATTAAACTTATCTTGGTTCATCATTATTCCCATTGTGAATGTCCCTGCGCCTTGTGGCATTACGGTTCTATACTTTGTTACATAAGCTATTTTGAACGTCCACATGGCATCTGCGTTACTTAACCAGTAGTCCAACATCCCCCTTTCAAGAGCGGAGTATGCTTCCACAATAGGTATGCCCACTGGCGATGCCCCCACTGCTTTAGCGGTCCTCACGGCATAAAGTGAAGGGGCCATAGTTTTCTTGCCTTTACGGTCCTCCAAAGTCCTGATAGGGCCGCATTTTTCAGTGGAAGCGATTACGTTGGCGGGTGCATTGCTGATCATCCACAATACTTTAACGCCAGGATAATCGTATTTTTGAAAGTACCTGTGGGCTAACTCGTTAGCTACAACGGAGGCCACCGTAGCCGACGGAAAAAGATAGGACAAACCAGCCAACTGGGTAAACTCAAACTGAGGCATTTGACCGTATTCGAATATGTCGCACACTCCAGCGAGACAGTTCTCATACAATTCTTCCATTGGGCCCAAACCGCCGGCGGTGAAGAGAACTATTTCGACTCTACCCTTTGTTCGTTCCTCTATCACTTTCTTCCAAGGGACAGCCGTGTGCCAGACATTGGGCGACATTTCAGGTGCCCAGAGAGCAAACCTCAGTTTTATTGGCTCCGCAGCCGCCGGCGCTTTTGCACACCCAGCGACAACCAAACCTAAAGCCAAGAAAACAGATATACACACTAACCAGACATCCCTTTTCATGTTCTACTCCTCCAACTTTGATTATTTTGAATTCGCCTCACATCATAACCTGAAACTTGGCCCAGCATCAAATTCTGGATAGCTTAGGTATATTTTCAGTATGCCAACTGCTAGCCTTATCGGATTGAACATAGGTACTCCTTATCCCCTTCTGCCACATACTAGCGGAAGCAAGCGACCTGGTTGAGACACGAAAGTCTACTACTATTAAATTTTCCTATTTAAACTGCAAGGTGTGTGCTATTTCTGAAAACAGTGTCTTGTTATACTCAGCAACCACACCTACAGTTACTACTGAGACAATGACCCATTTGTCGCCCTTCTTCACCCCCAGCCAGAAGGCATCAAGTGGAATCGGAACGTCCTTAATTGAGAAGGCGCCTTCAGCCTCTGTGGCCGGCGTACCATCTGATAGAGCTGTCGCAGTTTCAGAGAAGACTTTGATAGCCGAGCCGCCAGCCCCTGTTATTGTACCTGTAAGCGCATCTCTAAACGTGGCACCATCCACAACATCAACAATTATCGCCGGAACCTTGGCAGGTGACGAAGCACCGAAGACAACTGTCGGCCCTGGTGCCGGTGGTTTTGCTGTCCAACCATTGGGGTATTTGACAGAGAAGCCATAGGTGTCATTTACATACTCTGCGGCTTCAAAAGAAAGCCCTTCGGCTACTGGTTTCTCAACTGGCTTCTCAGCCGGTTTCTCCGCTGGTGGTGCCCCACATGTGCAGGCCGGCAACGTGACCCCTAGAATTAATAGCAGGGCGATAAACAATCCGGCAAAGGTGTTTTTATGCATTCTAACCATCATATTGTGATACCTCCTTTATGATTACGGTACGGTTAAGAGATTTCATCGTCTGAGAGTAATCATGTGACGTAGACTGCCTCTGAATTATAGGCTTTCACTTATTCAACTATATAACCTCCTTTTGCCTCAATTTAATACTACATTGCCTCTTTCAATTTTATGTAAGCTTCACGAATCAGCTATCTCAATATAAACAGTTTTTCCTTTCACCCAGATTAAGATTGTAGCTTAATGCGTCGTTTTGGCTCGATGCCTAGGAGCCTAGCGAGGTTTTGGCCGAAAATCTTTCTTCTGTCTTCATCCGTTATCTCAGGATAGCCATAACCCTGCCTTATGTCTTCTGGTATCTGGAAATCGCGGAAACCCTTAACCGCCGCCGCAATTTGGGCGCTGAACCCGGCATAGTCTGTCCCCCAAATAATCCGCTCCGGGCCTACAAAACGCAGTGCCTCACCTATAATCCTGGCAAACTTGTGAGGCGCGGAGCTTGCCCACGGAACAAGCAACGAGAGGCACGGATATATATTTGGATGTCCTAAAGCCACCATGTTAAGGTCATCACAGTAAGGATATCCCATATGAAAGGCCACGATCTTTAATTGGGGAAAGTCGCGAGCCACATCGTCGAGGAGGATAGGCAACGCGTATTTGCTCTTTCCGGGTGGACACCAAGAGAACCCAGTATGGATGTCGAGCACGATGTCCAGCTCCTCGGCCTTCTCGTAGAAGGGCCACAAGTCGGGGTCGTTGATGTAGGTGTCTTCAGGTGCGTAGAACTTGAAGATCTTGGCGCCCTTCTCTTTGACCCAGTACTCCAGCTCCCAGATGGTGTTCTTTACACCCTTGAATTTGACAGGAGAGATGTTTGGCTGGTACATGAACCGGTCGGGGTTTGACTCGACCACCTTGGCCATCTCCCCGTTGGTAACCCAGCGGCTAGTGTAGCCCGTGGTGTCCATCATTGACTCCGGCAGCAAGCAGGCAATATCCACGCCGTACTTGTCCATTGCCGACAGCAGATTTGCCGGGTCAGGATTCTTTTGAATCTCGTGTGGCTCCAGTTCTGCTAAAATTTCAGGTGGTGTACCCAACATAAGTGGCCTGGCAATAGTGGCAATGGCTGCCCACCACATCTGCACACCTGGGAAGTGGTTGATTGGCTCCATATCACCAATAAGATGGGGCTCAGGGTCGATCTTGAAATAATCGTCCTTCTCAAAAGCCGCCGCTGTCATTTTGAACCTCCTTCATAAGAACATTTTCAAGTCTAGAGCGACATTAATCAAGCCATCTCACCCGGTAGTCTGCATTATCGGAAGAACATGTGCTATCTCGTCAACTGTCCATGTACCGTCCTTATATATGGTCCGTATCGGGGTCGGCTCGCAACATAGAGAAATCTCGCCACGACGCACGAAAAAGGTTCGGCCCGTAATGTTTGCAGCTTCATCGGAGGCCAAGTACACAACGAGAGGCGCTATATCCTCGGGCAAGCTGCCTCCCATTATGCGTGAGCCATCAGCAAGAAAGGTCTCTTTATGCTCAACTGCTTCTTGTTTGTCTCCCGGCTCTGGTTGGATAACCTGAGCAAGCCTTGTTATTGCCAGAGGACGAATAGCATTGCAAGTTACATTATACTTTGCCATCTCTATCGCTACTGACCGGGTGAAGCCAATGATTCCTTCCTTTGCAGCACTATAATGTACTGCACCTGGTACGCCCAATCCTGCGGGGGAAGAGGTATTTATGATTCGCCCACTCTTCTGTTGTCTAAACCATCTACACACTGCCCTCGTGCAATAGAAGTGACC
>Ga0315281_10014514_pt1 | contig 10619 bp, 7 predicted proteins | sample YL17G07_0_MG_FD_204540 | JGI IMG/M metagenome (GOLD analysis project Ga0315281, IMG submission 204540) | Sediment microbial communities from Yellowstone Lake, YNP, Wyoming, USA - YL17G07_0 | ecosystem: Environmental > Aquatic > Freshwater > Lake > Sediment | place: USA: Wyoming | collected... | reverse complement strand
GCGTGTTGATCTCGTGGGCGACACCCGCCGAGAGGAGGCCGATAGAGGCCAGTTTCTCCGACGTCAGCAGCTGCTGCTGGAGGCTGATCTTCTCGGTGATGTCCTCGAAGACGATGATGGTCCCGTAGGGCTTCATCTGGTTGTCGAGAAGGGGAGTCTTGGCGATGTCGAAGATCCTCTTCCTCTCCCCGGGGAGGTCCAGGCCGAGCTCGGTCAAGGGCCGTAAGTCCTGCCGGGTGTCGGTCGGGAAGATGGCCGAGTAATTCTTTCCTCCCAGAACGTCCGCCAGCTTACGGTTGAGGGCGCACTCTTTTTTCAGCCCGAATTGGGCCTCGAGGACCCTGTTCCAGCCGATGATGGTCCCCGTTTGGTCGACGACGGCGACTCCCACGGTCAAGCTCTCGATGATGTTCTCGCTGTAATCCTTGAGCCTTTGCATTTCCATGGTCCGGACGCTCTCCTGGCTGTAAAGGTAGGCGTTCTCGAGGGCCAGGGCAACGGAGGGGGAGATGGTCGTCAGGAGTTCCCAATCCTCGCTGGTGAGGTAGGTCCCGTCCTGTTTCCGTCCCATGGCCAGACAGCCGACGATCTTCTCTTCGACCCGAAGGGGCAGGAAATGGTAGAAGCCGAAGGGGATGAACCGCTCGATCTGCTTCTGGACGCCCTTCCGGTCCTGGAGGGAGTAATAAGAAAGGTAGTCGCTCTCCCGCATCTGTTCGAAGAAGGGCTCGTCGAACGTGAGAGAAGGAGGGGCCGACACCGCCTCTCCCCAGCTCCGGAGAAGCCGGAACGTGCGGGGGTCCGCGTCCTCGGCCAGAAGGAGGGCGATCGTCCGGAGGGAGAGGGCGTTGGCGATCGAGTTCAGCAGGGAGTGGGACAGGTTCTGGAGGTCCCGCTCCCGGCTGAGCTCCTTGCTGATGAAGAGAAGCGTTTTCCGGTATTCGTAGCTCCTCCTGTAGATGGCCCGATCGAGGAGCGTTTGAACGAGCTTCTTCAGCGGGGTGAACAGGGAGGCGCCGAGAATGATGGCCAGGACCCCGAGGATGATGGCGTTCAATCTGTTCTCGGAGAAGATCCTGGTCTGGGAGCTGACGACGTAGTAAACGAGGGCGATGACGAAGAACGCGACGATAAGGGTGACCGCCTTTTTGAGGAGGATCTCGAAATCCATGAGCTTGTAGCGCGATATGGAGTAGGCGAAGGTCAGGGGGATGAGGGCTTGGAGGAGGACGGTAAGCTCGGCGGGAGTCGACGGGGCGCGGCCGGCCAGGAACGGCACGGCGTAGAAGACGGTGAACGGGACGACGCCCATTGCGAGCCCCGAAACGATGAACTTGAGCTGTTTCTTGACGAAGACGCTCGAGGGACGCCTGGAGCTGTGGATGACGGTCGCCAGGGTGGTGAGCGTGAAGACCGTGAAATGGAGAAGGTCCAGGCGTTCGAGTCCGGCCTGGAAACGGAGAGCTTCGGCGTCGGCCCATCCCCGGGACAGGACGACGTGAAAGAGGGCCCTCGTTCCGAGAAGCAGTGCTCCCGGCAGGTAGACCAGGAAGAGGACCGAGGGCCTGTGCTTGAGGAACTTTTTCCGCTGGGGGAAGATCAGGAAAAAGTGGAGGAGAAGAGGCGGAAAGACGAGGAAGCCGACCTTGTCAATGATGTAGAACAGGCTGTCGAGGAAGTCCAGGTTTCCCGTCGGCGAAAACGTATAAAAGGAATAAAAGGCCAGAGTCAGGAGATAGAAATAGATGTATGGCAGGGAGAGGCGCCGGCGGGAGTTGAAGAAGACAATGAGTCCGATGACCAGGGCGGTCAGACCCACGAGGGCCAGGTAGAAATAGACCAGGTTGACGCCCTTCTTTTGGAGATAGAACGACGGCGTGATGATCTCTCCCTCCCGGCCGATCTGGTAGCTGAACTTCTGGTCCGCGTCCCTGGAGATCCAGAGGGTCTTGAGGAGGTCGATCTTGGTCTTGATGGGGATGTTGTTGATGGAATAGAGGACGTCCCCCTTCTTGATGCTGGCCAGGTAGGCCGGGCTGTTGACCTCGACCTTAAGGGCGGTGAGGCCGTTGGGTTTTTGGCCCCAGATCACCCCGTCCGTGGGTTCCTGCCAGGTGATGTTCTTATAAACGTTGATGGCGCCCAAGATGACAAGGACGAACACGGGCGCGAGGGCGAAGTAAAGCTTCTTGTTCATCTTGGAGGTGTCTATTTTAGCTCGAATCGCTCGTAAAATCCAAAAAATTGAATCATGGCCCTAAAAAAAATTGGAGACTAATCCAGGATATGTCGCAAACCCGCCCGGACCGCCCAACTGGCCCGCGGCTGACGGAGCAACCGTTTCATGATCAGGTCTTCCTTCAACCCGATCGGTTTTCTCCCCCTGAGGAATGTGCTCATGTAATCGAACTTGGGTTTCTGTTCCGGAAAGTCCTGGGGTGAGGCCGTGCCCCCGGGAGCCGGAGAACCGGAGCGGGCGGGAACGGAGGCCGGGCTCAACAAGCAGAACGCGAGAACCAGGATGAAAAGGGGCCTCGATAAGGCTTTTCTGACCACCCTTATTAAATAAGGTAATTCGGGTCTGATGTCAACTTTCCTCCGGGATCGGCGGGTTCCTAAAATTGCCGATAGGACGTGAGCCGGAATTCCGGGACCTGAACCGATTCTCTGGATCTAATACAAACGCATTAAAAAGTTCGACATCTGACTTTAAGCGGCCTGAAGCCGCCCTCTGCCCCCGGCCCCCGGGGAACCAGTCCCGTCGGTTCCCCCCATCGGATAAGCCGACGGGTCCCCCCTCCGCTACGGGGGCTTGAGGACGGCATTCAGTGCCGTTCATAAATTGTAACTTTTGTTATTGCGTTCAATTGAGTATTGTGTCCCTGGAATTCCGAGTATCACCAGAAGTCCGTTTCATCGCTTGCCGGCCATTTTGGGCGGGTTTCAGCCGTTTGACAACGGCCGACCGATGGCCTAATCTTTGCTCATATGCCCTATTATATTTGCCGCCTGGCCGGCGAGGATGGACGGCTCCTGTCCAGGTCCGTTCTGGCCGCTTCCCCCGACGAATGCCGCAAACTCTACGAGTCGGAGGGATTCTGTATCCTTTCGGTGGCCCGCGACTGGAAAAAGCTCCAGGTCCGGCTGTTCGGAAAAAAGGTCCGGGACAAGGACTTCATTCTCTTCAACCAGGAGCTGATGGCGCTCATCAGGTCCGGTTATCCCATCCTCAAGAGCATCGAGACGATCGCCGGCCGCGTCAAGAACATCCACCTCAAGGAGCTCCTGCTCAAGGTCGAGGCGGACATCCGCTCCGGGAAGGCCCTCTCCGAGGCCTTCCTCCCTTACGAGGACATGTTTTCAAAAGTTTACACGGCCTCACTGATGGCCGGCGAGAAGAGCGCGAACCTGGCCGGGACCATCGGCCGTTACGTCCAGTATGCCAAGATCGTCTCCCAGACGAAATCAAAGATCCGTTCCGCCCTGATCTACCCGACGCTCCTCATCGTCTTTTCCTTCATCCTGGTGGGCGTCCTGGTCAATTTCATCCTGCCCCGTTTCGCGACGTTCTACCAGGATTATCAGGCCCAGATGCCGGTCATCACGACCGCCCTCATTTCCTTCGCCATGGCCGTGCGACGCAACTTGGTCTTTATCCTGCTTTTTCTGGGAGCCTTATTTTTGACCTTCCTGCGCTTTCGGAAAAACGAAGAAGCCCAGGTCGCCTTCGACAGGTTCAAGCTCAAAATCCCCTTCGGCAAAACCCTCTGGCGGGAGTCGGGGGTTTCGCTCTTCAGCCGGACACTGGGTCTGCTTCTCGAGGCGGGCATCTCGCTTCTCTCGGCTATCGGTATCGCCTGCCAGGCCATGCCGAACAAGTTCCTTGTCCGGAGCATGAAAGGAATGCCTGATTCGATCAAGAACGGTCAGAGCCTGACCGAATCCCTGGCCGCAACCGCGGTCTTTCCCGGGCTGGCCTTGGACATGGTCCGGATCGGCGAGGCCTCGGCCAACCTCCAGGGGATGCTGGCCGAGGTGGCGGACTTCTACGATGAGAGAATTCGTGCTAGAATCGACACGCTGGTCTCCCTGATCGAGCCCATCGTCATCATCTTCATGGGGCTCGTCGTGGGGGGGATGCTCTTGGCGGTCTATCTTCCGATCTTCAATATCATCAAGATTGCCAGGTGAGGGAAGGAACGGCTGACGACGATGAATAAAGAAGAACACGAACGCCTCCTCAGGGCCGAGCAGAAGGAGGGCCGGAAGCTCGCCGAGCGCTACCAGGTCCCCTACATCGACCTCGAGTCGTTCAGCTTGGACCGCGACCTCATCCAGTCGTTCCCCGTGGACTTCCTCTACCGCTTGAACTTCGTGCCCATGGAGGACGATGGCCGTTCCGTCAAGGTGGCCATCGCCGACCCGTCCGACATCGCCACCACGGACGCCATCGAATCCTTTTTGGGGAAGAAGGTCCAGGTCTTCGCCGCCTCCAAGAGGTCGATCCAGGAAGCCCTCCGCAAGAGCGAGACCGCCCTCCAGGTCCTACGGGACGCCACCGAAGGCTTTATCATGCAGGTCGTGGAGAAGGAGAGCGGCGAGGAGGAGGACGTCATCTCCATCGAGAAGCTCGCCGACCAGGATGGCTCCATCATCAAGCTGATGAACACGATCATCTTCACGGCCGTCCAGAAGAGGGCGAGCGACATCCACATTGAGTCCAAGGATGAATCCGTCAGGGTCAAGTACCGGATCGACGGGGTCCTGGGCGAGGCCATGGAGCCCATCGACAAGAAGTTCCAGTCGCCGATCATCTCCAGGATCAAGGTCATGTCCGACCTCGACATCTCCGAGCGCCGCGTCCCCCAGGACGGCCGGTTCCGGCTGAAGATCAAGGGCAAGGCCATCGACTTCCGCGTCTCCATCATGCCCTGCATCTACGGCGAGGACGCCGTCATCCGCATCCTCGACAAGGAGATGATCACGGAAGCCATCTCGGAGCTCCGGCTCGACCTTCTCGGCTTCTCCGAAGAGATCCAGAAGAAGTTCCGGAAATACATCGCCCAGCCCTACGGCATGGTCCTGGTCACGGGACCGACCGGATCGGGGAAGACGACGACGCTTTATGCCGCCCTGACCGAGATCAAGAACCCCGAGGACAAGATCGTCACCATCGAGGACCCGGTGGAGTACCAGATCGACGGCATCACCCAGATCCCGGTAAACGAGAAGAAAGGCCTGACCTTTGCCCGCGGCCTGAGGTCCATCCTGCGCCATGACCCGGACAAGATCATGGTGGGGGAGATCCGGGACCCGGAGACCGCCCAGATCGCCATCCAGTCCGCCCTGACGGGGCACCTCGTCTTCACCACCGTCCATGCCAATAACGTCTTCGACGTCATCGGCCGGTTCCTCCACATGCAGGTGGATCCTTACAGCTTCATCTCGGCCCTCAACGTCATCCTGGCCCAGCGGCTGGTGCGGGTCCTCTGCCCGAGCTGCAAGGTCCCCGTTCACTACGAAGACACGCAGCTCGCGGAGTCGGGGCTGGACCCCGGGCTCCACAAGGGCCGGACCTTCTACGAACCGAAGGGCTGTCCCGAATGCAACGGGACGGGCTACAAAGGCCGCACGGCCATCGCCGAGATCCTCGAGCTCTCGGATACCATCCGGGAGATGATCCTGGAAAAGAAGCCCCTTTCGGAGATCCGGAAGAGGGCCAAGCTGGAGGGCATGGTCTTCCTGAGGGGGGTCGGGGTCGAGAAGGTCCTGGCCGGGATCACAAGCCTCAAGGACCTGAACAAGGTGACATTCGTCGAATGAAACGTCTTCCGGACCTGAAACGGCTCAAGGACCACTTCCTCGAGGTCCCACTTCCGGACGCGGTCTTCCAGTTGACGACGAGCCACCTTACCGGGCTCCGGATCTCGCCACGGGAGAGGAGGGCCGCCGCTCCCTTCATCAGCCGGCTCCCGGCCGGAGTCGTCCGGCCTTCCTTCGACAAGACGAACTTCGCGGACGTCCCGCTCCTCGAGTCCAAGGTCAGGGAAGGCATGACGAAGATGGGCCTTGGACAGGGAACGGTCGCTGTTCTCCTTCCCGAGCTGTGCGCGAGGATCTTCATCCTGAACCTGGATTCGACCCCCGTATCTCAAAAGGAGAGGGAGAAGATCATTCGTTGGCGGGTCGGCAAGCAAATGCCCGTCGTTCCCGGGGACGCGCGGTTCGTCCACCAAGGGTTCCCGGCCGGGAGTTCGGAAAGGATTGTCGTCGCCGTCGGCCGGGAGGCCGTCCTCCAGGAATACGAGGGTCTCTTCTCCCGCTGTCAGCTGGCCGTGGGGAACATCTCGCTCTCTTCCCTCAGCTTGATCAACCTCCTTCCGGCGGCCGGCGGGGACGTCCTCGTCGTCAACGTGGAGGAGGACTCCCTGAGCTTCGTCGCCGTCATCGATTCGGAGCTGTCGCTCTACCGGCAGAAGGCCTTCGCCTTCGACAGGACCCCGGAGGCGCCCCTCGTCCAGACGATCGGGGGACTCCTCAAGGAGGTCGAAAACACGATGCACTTCCTCGAGGACAAGGAGAAGAAGCGGGTCCGGTCCCTCTGGTTCAGGTCGGGCGTGCCGGACGCGGGTGTCGACATCGCCGCCGAACTCCGGAGGCTCCTGGCCTTGACCGTCTGCGAGACGGGGGAATTGGTCGTCCGAGGCGAAGGGAACGGCGAAAAAAGCCTGCTCTCCCCGCTTTTCGGTCAACTGGCATGAAGAACATGGAAAAGATCCGACTTAACCTGGCCTCGCGTCCGCTCAGAAACACGCGGTTCTACCGCGCCTGCCTGGTCGGCCTGGCCTTCCTGCTCATCGTGCTGGCGTTCCTGGCCGGTTTCTTCTTCATCAAGTACGGCTTCAAGGACCGCCGGGCCAAGTCTTCCCTGCGGGACCTCGAGGGGCAGATGCAGCAGGCCCGGGTCGAAGAGACGCGGTTCAAGACGCGGGCCGACGCGGCCGCCAAGGCCGAAAACGGACGGGTCGACCTCGTCAATTCCATCATCTTCCGGAAGAGCTTTTCCTGGAACGCGTTCCTTTCGGAACTCGAAGGGGCCCTCCCGGACCCGAGCTACATCACTTCGCTCGCCCCCAGCTTCGTCGGCGAGGCCTCCCTGGACCTCAGGATCAAGGTGGTGTCGAGGAGCCTGGACGACCTGTTGGCCCTTATCAACAATCTCAGCGCCCGGAACTTCAAGAGGATACGGGTCGAGAACGAGTCGGCCGACGAACGGGGACAACTTATTTCGGAGATCACGTTCAGCTATGAAAGAACTCTTTAAGCTTCTGACGGACAGGGAAAAAAGGACGCTCGGCGTCCTTGCCGCCGCGGCCGTCATCGTCCTCCTGGCCTTCCTCTTTGTTTCGTTGGGAGTGCTGAGGAGCTATGGCCGGTCCGAGGAGGCCCTGACCAGGCTGACGATGGAGCTCGGGAAGACCCGGATGTCCTGGGATGAGGCACGGACCGAATCCGGACGCTGGGAAGAGGCGAAAGGGGACCTCGAAGCTTTCCGGACGAGATATTTTTACGACGACAAACAGGGGATCCGGGACCTCCGCCTCGACCTCGAAAAGGTGTTCGCCGAGGCCGGGATCCGCGTCTCCCAGATCGGCTACAAATACGCGGACCTCGAAAAGGGCAGGGCGAGGAAGGTCGTGGCCGGGTTCACGTTCCGGGGGAATTACGCCACCCTGAAGAGGTTTCTGGCCGTCATCGAAGGGTTCCCGAAGTTCTTGGTCCTGGAGAGGATCGATTTTCTGAACACGGGTTCCGAAACCGGCGCTCTGGAGCTGAAGATCGAACTGGCAGGATACTATGAAACCTGACGCGATCACCCGTCTTTGCGCCGTGCTCGCGGCCTCCGGGCTCATTTTCGGGGGCGCTTGGGGCCAAAGCCTCATCCGGAAGGACCTGCTGAAGCAGAAGCCGGGCGAGATCGGGCCTCCGCGGCGGGACATCTTCAGCCCGAGGACGGCGTTCGCTCCGCCCGGGTTTTCCACGCCCGGGGAATCCCCCGGCGGCCGGATCACGGATGCCGAAAAACCCGAAACGCCGCCCGCGATGGAGCCCGCCGAACCTTCTCTCGACCTGTCCTACATCGGCTATGTCCAATCCTCCCATAAGATGATCGCCCTCGTTATCCTCGAAGGGCAGGCCATGGCCGTTTCCGAGGGAGAGGAGGTCCTGCCGGGCGTAAAAGTGGAGAAGGTGACCCCGGACCGGATCGACCTCATCGGCCCGGACGCCAAACGCTCGAGCTTCCCCCTGAAAGGAGAACAGCCATGAAAAAAGCCGCCGCATTGATCATGATCATGGGGGCCCTGTGGGGCTGTGCGGTGCTCAGCCGCTCCTACAAACAGGGCAACGCAGCCGAGATCAACAAACAGTGGGAGGAGGCTATCAAGTATTATGAAAAGGCGACCCTCGAGAATCCCAGGGAGGCCGTCTACAGGCTGGCGCTCATGAGGGCGAAAACATCCGCCGGATTGTTCTGTGCTCAGCAGGCGAGGGTCCTTGCCGAGCAGGGAAAGAAAGAGGAAGCCGTTTCCGAGGTTCGCAAGGCCCTTTCTTATGACCCGCTGAACCGCATCTATGCTGATGAATTGGCAGCGCTGACCCGGGAGCCCGCGAAGAAGACGGAGCCCGCAGCCGAAAAGGGTATAGAAGCCCCTTTCAAGCTCAAGGTCACCGTGGAGAAGGTCCAGCTGAAGTTCACGGATGCCCAGCTTCGTTCGATCTTCCAGGTCCTGGGCAAGTATGCCGGCATCAACTTCGTCTTCGACGAGCAGTTCCGGGACGTGCCCCTCTCCATCGACCTTACGGACCGGACCTTCGAGCAGGCCATGAGCTTCCTCTGCCTGGCCAGCAAGAACTTCTACCGTCCGATCGACGAGAAGACGGTCATCATCGTCCCGGACCAGCCCATGAAGAGGATGCAGTACGAACTCAACGCGATCAAGACGTTCTACCTTTCCAACCTTAACGCCCAGGATGTCCAGAACTCGCTGGCGATGATGATCCGCACCCAATACAAAGCTCCGAGCATCATCATCGACAAGAACCTGAACTCCGTAACCATCCGGGACACGCCGAACGCCGTGAACCTGGCCGAGAAGCTCCTCAGGAGGTGGGACAAGTCCAAGGGTGAGGTCATCATTGACCTCGAGATCATGGAGGTTTCGCGGCTCAAGATGCAGAAGCTCGGGATCGACCTCGGCCAGAACACCATAAGCGGGCGTTACAGCGGGAGCGGCACGTTCCCCGCGGACGGCTGGTTCGGTCTGAAGGACATCGGCCTCTCCAAATCCACGAACTACCAGCTCAGCTTGCCCTCGATGTTCCTCCAGTTCCTGGAGACCGACGCCGACACCAAGATCATCGCCCAGCCGCGGCTCCGCGGGATCGGTTCCGAGGACATCAAGTACATGGTCGGCCAGAAGGTCCCGGTTCCCCAAACGACCTTCACCCCGTTCGCCGCCGGCGGGGTCAGCCAGCAGCCCATCGTCAACTACATCTACCAGGACGTCGGCATCGACGTCAAGATCAAGCCCCGCATCCATTACGAGAAGGAAGTCACCCTCGAGCTGGAGATCAAGATTACATCCATCGGGGGGACGGGGATCGCCGACATCCCGATCATCACGACGCGGGAGGTGAAGAACATCATCCGGCTCAAGGACGGCGAGACCAATCTCCTGGCCGGGCTTCTCAAGGATGAGGAGCGGAAGTCCCTGAAAGGCATCCCCGGGCTCAAGGGGGTTCCCTTCCTCGGCGCCTTGTTCTCGAACACGGACACGACCATCGAGCAGACCGATGTCATCCTGACGATCACGCCCTACATCATCCGAACCGTTCCCCTGACCGAAGAGGACTCCAAACCGCTTTGGGTGGACGTCGAAGGGCTCCAGGGCCAGACGAGCGATCAGGCTGTCCCCGAGGAGGAATTCTCCACGGCCGAGCCGGAGCCGGAGGAGGGGGGCGGGCCGAACACCATCATCCTCAACCCGGCCAACTTCGAGGCGCCGAAGGGCAGGGAGTTCCGGGTCAGCGTCGACCTGAGGACGGACCTCGAGATCGGCAACATGTCCCTGAACCTCAGCTACAACCCCCAGATCATCAAGTTGAAGGATGTGACCGAAGGCGGCCTGGCCCGCCAGCTGGGGGAGAAGATCCCGTTCCTGAAGAACATCGATAACTCGGCCGGCGCCTGCACCATCGGGCTCACCAGCCCGGTCGTCGGGAAGGGGATCAAGGGCGGCGGCATCCTGGCCGTCCTGGTCTTCGAATCCGTGGCCCCGGGTGAGGCGGCCATCGCGATCACCAGCGTCTCGGCCAACGGTCCCACGGGCCAGCCTCTCCAGTTCGAGACGAACGAGTCCCGGGTGGTGATCCGATAATCCCTCCGGCGTCCGGGTCCTGCCGATGCGAAGAATGGTTCTCGTCCTGACGGGGCCGGTCCATTCGGGCAAGACGACGTTCCTCAAGGGGGCGGCGGCCTTCTGGGACCTGGCCGGAATCGGTGTCGGAGGCTTCCTGAACGAAACGCGCCTCGACGGGGGCAAGGTCCAGGGCTATGA
>Ga0315281_10014513_pt1 | contig 10619 bp, 5 predicted proteins | sample YL17G07_0_MG_FD_204540 | JGI IMG/M metagenome (GOLD analysis project Ga0315281, IMG submission 204540) | Sediment microbial communities from Yellowstone Lake, YNP, Wyoming, USA - YL17G07_0 | ecosystem: Environmental > Aquatic > Freshwater > Lake > Sediment | place: USA: Wyoming | collected... | reverse complement strand
GAGCGGCATATCACCTATCGCCAGTTCGAGGACCGCGTTCATCGCCTGGCCAGCGCCCTCCAGGCATCTGGACTGAAGCCGGGCCAGATGGTGAGCTTCCTCTCGCCCAACACAGCCCCGATGTTGGCGGCGCATTTCGCCGTGCCGCTGGCGGGCGGTGTGCTGGGAGCCATCAACTTCCGTCTCAACCCGGCCGAGATCGCCTACATCCTCAATCACTCCGAAAGCGCCTTCCTTTTCGTTGACCGCGAACTGGCCGGGCTGGTGACGCCGATCCGGCACGAGGTTCCATCCCTGCATACGGTCGTGGTGATGGACGAAGGCGTGCCGGGGCCGGAAATCGAGGCCGTGCCCTACGAGGCATTCTTGGCGCGGGCTGGGGATGAGCGCGTCGTCCTCGATTTGGCCGACGATGACACGACCTACAGCGTCAATTACACCAGCGGCACTACCGGCAAGCCCAAGGGCGTCATGTACACGCACAAGGGCGCCCATATCCATGCCGTGGGCGAAGTCATGGAAATGGGGTTGAATCAGTATTCGACCTATCTCTGGACCCTGCCGATGTTTCACTGCAACGGCTGGGGCTATACCTGGGCGGTGACGGCGGCCGGCGGCACGCATGTCTGCCTGCGCAAGGTCGATCCGCCGCTGGTGTTCGACCTGATCGAGCGCCACCATGTCACCCATCTGTGCGGCGCGCCGACGGTACTCATCATGCTGACGAGCCACGAAGCGACGCGCGACCGGCGCTTCTCGCGACCGATCCGCGTCGTCACGGCCGGGGCGCCTCCCTCGCCAAGGATCATTCAGACGATGGAGGAGCGTGGCGCCAGCATCGCCCATGTCTATGGCCTGACCGAGACCTATGGGCCGCACACCGTCTGCGCCTGGAACCCGGTTTGGGACTCGCTTGACGCCAATTTGAGGGCCCGCCTCAAGGCGCGCCAGGGCGTGCCTTATGCCGTCTATGGCGAGGTTCGCGTCGTCGATGCCGAGATGAAGGACGTGCCGCGCGACGGCCAGGTTCTGGGCCAGGTGGTCATGCGCGGCAACAACATCATGAAGGGCTACCTGAACGACCCCGCCGCCACGGCCGAAGCCTTCAAGGGCGGCTGGTTCCAGAGTGGCGATCTCGCCGTCTGGCACCCCGACGGTTATATCGAACTGCGCGACCGCAAAAAGGACATCATCATTTCGGGGGGTGAGAACATCTCCAGCATCGAGGTCGAGAACGCGATCTATCAGCATCCGGGGGTGTTGGAGGCGGCGGTGATCGGCCTGGCCGATGAAAAATGGGGCGAAGTTCCGATTGCCTTCATCGATCGGCGACCGGGCCAGGCCCTGTCCGAGGCCGAGATCATTGCCTTCTGTCGCGAGCGCATCGCCCACTTCAAATGCCCGAAGCGGGTGGTCTTCGGGCCGCTCCCTAAGACCGCGACCGGGAAGATCAAGAAGTTCGAGTTGCGGGCCAAGATCAGGTGATACAGCACGCAATTGCAAGTCAATCGCGGTCCGTGCCTGGGGATTGTAGCTTAGGGTTAAGCTAGTCTTTACGCCTATACGCCCAAAATACTCCCGCAATTTAGATGATAAGTATTCTTAATTTACAGACGCGGGTGGATTCGCTGTCGAAAAATCAGGATCGCAGAACAAACCAGGCGTCGCGACTGTCGTCGCGCGCGCGTCTGGCGTTATGGCTTATCCCTGGCTGCCTGATCATCTCGCTACTGGTTAGCGGTATTGAGGCGATGGGCCATCTCGACAGCGACTTGGCCGCGACCAAGGAACGCCTGCGGCTGATAGCCTACGCCGGGCGCAGCCTGCTGAAGAATGCTCAAGGCGGCGCGGGTTACGGCTTCGATATCTTGGCCGGCATCGTCGCCCTGCCGGACGTGGAATACGCCGAGGCCAGTGCCGACGGGGCTGTCGTTTTCTACGCCGGCGTCATGCCAGCGGAGGCGCTGATCCAGGCCGAGGTTCCGCCGCTTGTCGATGGCGGGCTTGGGCTTAAGCTCTATGCCTCGGCCGGTCAGGTTCGCCAGTACGCCCTGGCGGCGGCCCGGGACGATGCCATGCGAAATCTATTGATCGCGGCGGTGACCGGCGTTGTTCTTGTGCTGCTTGTCGATTGGATGGTCGCCCGCGGGCTGCGCCAGATGTTGCATGGCACCGCGCTTGGCGCCATCGCTGACCGGCGGCGCCTGGAGGGCACCGGGCTTGGTGCCTCGCAGCTCGACGACATTATCGGCAGGGTCGGGGGTGTCGTGGCCCGCGCCTCGGACGTAATGACGGAGCGCGAACGCTATTACCAACAGGTCATCGACCATGCCTCCGACGGCGTCATCGTCATTGACGACAAGGGAATCATCCAGTCCTTCAACCGTTCGGCCGTTGAGATGTTCGGTTACAGAGCCGACGAAGTGTTGGACCGCAATGTCTCGATGTTGATGCCGGAGCCCGACCGCTCGCGGCACGACGGCTATCTGCACTCCTATGTCACCACTAACGTGTCCAAGGTCATGGGCATCGGCCGCGATGTCCTGGGCCGGCGCAAGGACGGCACGGTTTTTCCGCTGGCCTTGCGCATGTCCGAGTTGCCGAATGCCGACGCAGGCCGCCGCTTCGTCGGCAGCGTCCGCGACATTACCGAGCGTAAGCGGATGGAAGACGCGCTCCGGCGTGGCGGCGCGCTTTATCGCCGGGCGGAGGAAATCGTCGGCCTTGGCCATTGGGCCTGGACGGCGGGGCCGGACGGAAGTTGGCAGGGCGGCGTGTCCGAATATTCCGAAGGCGCCGCCGCCATCTTCGGCGTCAAGCCGAGTGACCTTGTCGGTGGCATGGCCGATCTGGTCGAGCGGTTCACCCATCCCGATGATCGTGAATCGACACGGCTGGCATATGCACGAATCATGGAACCGGGGCAAAAAGGATACGCGATCGATTACCGAATCCTGCGCCCCGATGGATCCGTCGTCTGGGTTCTCGAGATCGCGGAAACCGTCGTGGACGACGCCGGCCACTTGCTGCGCACGATGGGCACTCTCCAGGACATTACTGAACGTAAGCGGATGGAAGACGCGCTTCGGCGCGGCGCGGCGCTTTACCATCGGGCCGAGGAAATCGCCGGCCTCGGTCATTGGGTCTGGACGGCGGGACCGGACGGAAGCTGGGAGGGCGGCGTGTCCGAATATTCCGAAGGCGGCGCCGCTCTTTTTGGCGTCAAGCCGGGCGACCTTGCCGTTGGCACGACCGATCTGGTCGAGCGGTTCGTCCACCCGGAAGATCGCGAATCGGTACTCCGCGCCTACGCGCAAGTCATCGAGCCAGGAAACCAGGGCTATGCGGTCGAGTATCGAGCCGTGCGCCCGGGTGGTTCCGTCGCCTACGTCCTGGAAATCGGCGAGACCGTGGTGGACAAGGACAATCGCCTGCTGCGCACGATGGGCACTCTCCAGGATATCACCGAGCGCAAGGTGATGGAAATCGCCCTGCGCGAGAGCGAGGCGCGTCTGCGCGCTTTCCTGGATAACGCGCCCATCGGCATGTACGTGAAGGATTTGCAGGGCCGCTACCTGATGGTCAATCGCGAGGACGAGCATGTATTCGAGCATGCCACGCAAGGGGTGCTTGGCGGCAGCGCCGAGCAATTCTTCGAGCCGGCCGCGTTGGAGAAGATTCTCGCCCAGGACCGGGAAGTCGTTTCCAGCGGCGGCGCGGTAACCATCGAACTGCACGAGCCGGGCCGGAAACGCTATGTCTGGTCGTTGGTCACCAAGTTCCCGATCCTGGGCGCCGATGGCAAGATCGTCGCCATCGGCGGCATCGACCTCGACATCACCGATCGCAAGCGCCTGGAAACGGCTTTGCGGGAGAGCGAGGCGCGCATGCGCGAGTTTCTCGACAACGCTCCCATGGTCATGACCATCAAGGATGTTGAGGGTCGGTACGTGCTATTGAATCGCGAGGCCGAGCGCATTTTCGGCGGGCGGGCGGAGAAATTCCTGGGCCGGCGGGTGAGTGACCTCTACGATGCAACCTTAGTGGCGCAGATCGAGGCGATGGATCGGGACGTACTGACGCGGGGCGAACCGGTGCGGCGGGAATTTGTTTTCGGTGAACGCGCGAACTTTCAGGCAACCCTGACGACCAAGTTTCCGATCCGCGATGCCGGTGGCGCCTTGATCGGACTGGGCACGATCGATCTCGACATTGCTGCTCAAAAAACATTGGAACGGGAACTGACCGTGGCAAAAAAACAGGCCGAGATGGCCGACCGCGCCAAGAGCGACTTTCTTGCCAATATGAGCCACGAACTGCGCACACCGCTGAACGCTGTTATCGGTTTTTCCGAAGCCATCCTGCGCGGTATCGGCGGGCCAACGACGGAAAAACAAACCGAGTATTTGGGCTATATCGAAGGGGCCGGACGGCACCTGCTCGAAATCATCAACGACGTCCTCGATATGTCGCGCATCGAGGCCGGGAGATTCGAGTTGCGCGATCAGGCCATTGACCTGAAGTCCTTGGTCGAGCGTTGCGGGGATCTGGTCAGGCATCAATGCGAGACCAAGAATATGTTTCTGGAGATAGCGGAGATGGGGGCGCTGCCGTCGCTGACGGGGGACGAATTGGCGTTGAAGAAGATCGTCATCAACTTGCTGTCGAACGCCGTGAAGTTCACTCCTGAAGGCGGGCGGATCTCCCTGGCCGTGGATCGTGACCTGGGCGGGGACGTGATCTTGCGCGTCTCGGATACCGGCATCGGTATCAAACCTACGGATATTCCCCTGGTACTGGAACCCTTTCGCCAAGTGGACAACACGCTGTCCCGCCGTTACGAGGGCGCCGGCCTTGGTCTGCCGCTGGCCAAGTCATTGACGGAGCTTCATGGCGGCTCGCTTGAAATCGACAGCGTCGTTGGGCACGGCACGACCGTTCGCGTCCGCTTGCCGGCTTGGCGCGCGGCGACGCATTAGGTGGCTGTTGAAAAACCGATTCGCTCGTCGTCCCGCTTCGACAAGCTCAGCGTGAGGATGAGCGTTTGCAATGGCTCCGCCTCGTCCTGAGCCTGTCGAAGGACGGAGCGCGACGCGCTCTTAGGCGTTTTTCAACAGCCTGTTAGGTGGTGCCCCGACAGGTTGGCGAAAACCGGCTTTTGGGTTGAATCCGGCTCGAAGAAATAGCTGGGCGGACAATGCCCTAGTCGCCGGCACCCAGGCGCTTGAGATCGGCGGCCAGCCGGACAAAGTTCTCATCGCTCATCGCCTGGAAGGGCGGCAAAGCCGCCCGCCATACACCATTGCCGGTGCGCCGCTCCGTCAGCCGTTTCAGGGCCGGGATCGCCGGATAGGCTTGCAGTGCTTGGCGCAATCCCGTGAGACGCGCCTGGAGGGCATCGGCGCCGGCATCATTGCTGCGCCAGGCTGTCAGCAGTTTCTGGCACAATGCCGAGGTGACATTGGCCGTGGCGCTGATGCAGCCGGCGCCTCCTTCACGCAGCAGCGCCAACAGATGAACCTCGGTTCCGGCGAAGACGCGCAAGGTCGGAAAACGCCGCTGCATGGATCTCATGGAATCCCAGTCGCCGGCGCTGTCCTTGATGCCGGCAATGATCGACCCAAACCGCTTCATCAGGCGTTCAATCACTTCGGGGCTGAAGGCATAGGTCGTCATGCGCGGGAAGTTGTAGAGATAGAGTCGCAGACGGTCGTCGGCGATGGTCTCTATGACCTGGGCAAAGAAGGTAAACACGCCATCGTCGGTGATGGGTTTGTAATAAAACGGTGGCAGCACCAGCACGCTGAACGCGCCGCCGGCAAGGCAGGCGCGGCTGAGGCGTACGACGTCGGCCACGGCGCAGGCGCCCGTTCCCGGCAACAGGCGGTGCGGCGGCAGGTTGGCGGTCGCGGTCTCGATCAGCGCCAGGCGTTGGTCGAGAGAGAGCGAGTTGGCCTCGCCGGTGGTGCCGAGGATGCCGAGGCCGTCGCAGCCATTGGCCAGCAGCCAACGGCAATGCTCCAAAAAAGTCGCATGGTCGGGCGCTAGATCGCGACCGATCGGGGTCAGGGCGGCGGCGAAAACGCCGTGGTCGAGTGCGGTGTTCATGGAGTCTCTCATGTTGCTTCGATCCGACCGGCACTATGCCGCGCCGGGGCCGGAGCCGCATCTCCTTTTTCGTTTGACTGGAACAGAACTAATGCCTATATGGCGTGGTGGAGCGTGGTGTGGTCGGCGGCGTTCCGGCAGAACCGATGGTTGTCGGGATTGTTCTTCTCTGTTTTTTATTGTTTGAATAATATGATCGTTATCAATGAGTTCCGAAGGCTATTTTAGCTCCCGTTAACATAGTCCCAGGCGATGGCAGCGATCGGCGCTACCTTGTCGCCCATGCGGCGGGCCTCGCCGCCGACGGCGTTGCCCTGGAGGGCGCGGGCGCTCACCCCCTGCAAAATGGCCGCCAGGCGAAATAAATTATAGGCCAGGTAGAAGGGCCAGTGTTCGATATCGCGGCGGCCGGTGCGCTGGCAGTAGGCGGCGATAAAACTTTTTTCGTCGAGAATTCCGGCGGCGCTGTAATCGGTGCCGGCGAGGCCGCGAAAAAGCGCCGGGCTCAGGTGCCAGGTCATGCAGAAATAGGCGAGGTCGGCCAGCGGATGACCCAGCGTCGAGAGTTCCCAGTCGAGGATGGCGAGGACGCGCGGTTCATGGTGGGCGAAGATCATGTTGTCGAGCCGGAAATCGCCGTGAACGATGGCGGTCTCGTCGTCCGGGGGCAGGTTCGCCGGCAGCCAGGCCATCAACCTGTCCATGTCCTCGATAGTGTGCGTGGCCGAGGCGGCATACTGCTTCGACCAGCGCGAGATCTGCCGCGAGAAATAGTTCCCTGGCCGACCAAAATCGGCCAACCCGGCCTGGCGCCAATCGACGCCGTGCAGCGCCGCGAGAGCGGCATTGGCGGCGTCGTAGATGGCGGCCCGCTCGGGCGGCGCGCAGTCCGGCAGGGTGGCATCCCAGAACACGCGCCCATCGATCCAGTCCATGAGATAGAACGGGCTGCCGATGACAGTCGGGTCGTCGCAATAGAGAAACACCTTCGGTACGGGCACGCCTGTCCCAGCCAATGCCGCCAGCACCCGGTACTCGCGGTCCAGGGCATGGGCCGAGGGCAGGAGCATGCCCGGCGGCTTGCGGCGCAGCGCGTAGCGACGGCTGGGCGTGGCGACGCGATAGGTCGGGTTAGACTGTCCGCCCTGGCAACGGTTGATGCTGAGCGGGCCGGCATGGTCCGGAACCACTGTCCGGAGATAGGCGTCAAGGGCCCCCGGGTCGAGGGCCAACGGATCGGTCTGCGGGGGTTCAGTCTGGGACATGCGCTCGCTCATGGTGCCGGGGCAGGTATGGGGCAAACCCAGGCCGGGTTCAACGCTCCTCGCGGGCGCTTGTCCGGGGCCGTGCCGTCCCATACTGTCGGGATATTGCCGAATCGCCAGGCGCCGTCATGCTGACCCCAAAACCGACCTATCCTGATCTTGCCTCGCGTTCGGCCGCGCTTTATGAGCGGGCCCGGCGGCGGATTCCAGCGGGCGGTTCGCGGGCGCTCACCTTCGTGAAACCCTATCCCGTCTATGCCGCCAAGGCCGAGGGTTGCGTCATCACCGACGTGGACGGCGTCGAGCGCCTCGATTTCATTGCCAACTATACCGTGCAGATCCACGGCCATGGCCATCCGGCCATCGTGGCCGCGATCAAGGAGCAGGTTGAGCGCGCGGTGTGCATGACCCTGCCGACCGAACTCGAGATCGAGCTGGCGGAGATGCTCTGCGCCCGCGCCACCGGATTCGAGCGTATCCGCTTCACCAACTCCGGCACCGAGGCGGTGATGGTGGCAATGAAAGCGGCGCGGGCCTTTACCGGCCGGCCGAAGATCGCCAAGTGCGAGGGCGTCTATCACGGCGGCTACGACTACGCCGAGGTCAGCCTCGATTCCGATCCGCAAAACTGGGGTGGTGAGCAGCCCGTCTCGGTCGGTTATACGCGCGGCGTGCCGGCTGGCGTACTGGCCGACATGGTCGTGTTACCGTTCAACGATGTCGCGGGATCACTCAAGGTTCTTGAGGCCAACGCGGCCGGCCTGGCCGGTATCCTGCTCGATCCGGTGCCGTCGCGTTGCGGCGGCTTGCCGGCGACGCCGGAATATCTGGCGGCGCTCCAGTCCTTCGCGCGCTCCAACGGCTCGCTCTTCATGTTCGACGAGGTGGTGAGCTTTCGCCTCGATTACGGCGGCGCGCAGTCGCGCCTCGGCGTGGTGCCGGACATGACCACGCTCGGCAAGATCATCGGCGGCGGTCTGCCCATTGGCGCGGTTGCCGGCAAGGCCGAGGTCATGGCGGTGTTCGACCAATCGGCCGGCAAGGCCGCCTATCCGCACTCCGGCACTTTCAACGCCAATCCGTTGACCATGGCGGCCGGCATCGCCGCCATGCGGCTCTTGAGCCGGGAATCGCTGGATCGCCTCAATGCCTTGGGTGATCGCGCCAGGGTGGTGTTGCGCCAAGCCTTTACCGACGCGGGCGTTGCCGGACAGGTTACGGGCGAGGGCTCGCTCTTTCTGCTCCATTTCGGCACCGATGCGCTGGGCGATTATCGGCGCGCCTACCGCGCCCACTCAGAACGCGACCAGGAGCGCCTGGCCCAGCTCTATCGCAACCTGCTCAACCACGGCGTCATCATCAGCAGTTGGGGTTTGGGTTGCCTGTCGACACCCATGGGCGAGATCGAGATCGCGCGGCTGGGCCAGGCCACGTTGGCGGCGTTACGCGACCTGAAGGCGCAAGAAGCGCATACGGAGGTATAGGTCATGGATTTTCGTCTGCCGCCCGAGATCGAGGCGCTGCGTCGCCGTGTCGCCACCTTTGTCGCCGACGAGATCATGCCAATCGAGAACGATCCGGCGGCCCGCGACGAGCACGAATTCATTTCCGAGGCGAGTTTGGAGCCTCTACGCCGCAAGGCCCGCGCCGCCGGCCTGTGGGCCCTGCACATGCCCAAGGAGCGCGGCGGGCAGGGGCTGCCCGTCGTTGGTATGGCGGCCTGTTATGAGGAAATGGGACGCTCGATCTTTGGCGCCCAGGCCTTCAACTGCGCTGCCCCCGACGACGGCAACATGTTCCTGCTTAACAAGGTTTGTACGACGGCACAAAAAGACCGCTGGCTGCAACCCATCATCGACGGCAAGGTCAGATCGGCCTTTGCCATGACCGAACCGCCGCCCGGTGCCGGTTCCGATCCGGCGGGCATGATGCTGACTACGGCCGAGCGGCGTGGCGATCGCTGGGTGGTACGGGGGCGCAAGTGGTTCATAACCGGGGCCGAGGGAGCCCGACACTTCATCCTCATCGCCCGCACCTCGGATGACCCGCGGCGCGGCTTGAGCGCTTTTCTGTTCGACGCCGGGCAGCCGGGTTGGCGGATCGTTCGACGCCTTGGCATCATGGGCCCGGAAGAACATGGCGGGCATTGCGAGCTTGAGTTCGACGGTCTCGAAATACCGGACGAGAACCGGCTGCTCCAGGTCGGCGACGGCCTCAAGGTAACGCAGATTCGTCTCGGCACGGCTCGGCTCACGCATTGCATGCGCTGGTTGGGCATGGCGAAGCGGGCGATGGAAATCGCCTCGGCTTACGTCTCGGAACGCCAAGCCTTTGGCACTCGTCTCGCCGACAAGGAGGGCGTGCAGTGGATGCTGGGTGAGGTGGCAATGGCCATTCATACCGGCCGCCTTTTGACCATGCATGCCGCCTGGCAGTTGGACCAGGGGCGCCAGGCGCGCAAGGAGGTGTCGATGGCCAAGGTGGCGGTCGCCGATACCTTGCACAAGGCGGTGGATACGGCGATCCAGCTCTGCGGTGCGACCGGCTATTCCAAGGATTCCCCTCTCGAATGGATGTATCGCTATGCCCGCTGCGCCCGCCTGGTGGACGGCGCATCCGAGGTCCACAAGATGGTGCTGTCGCGCTTTCTGCTGGCCGAGGGCCCCGGTTTCTGGGGCTGGGAATAGGACAACTGGCCGAGCCAGCGGGTGTTAATAGATTTGTGAACCATTTCGGTAGTATGAACGCCAGCAGATCCGGGCGAGCAATGGATGTAAAATATGGCGGGTAAGCGGCTTGGCAATAAAGAGAAGATCGCGCCGGTGCGGGAGGTTCTCGTGACCTGCCGTCACGCTTTCCTTGCGGTAGCCGGCTTCAGCCTTGCCATCAATGTCCTCATGCTGGCCTCGCCGCTCTATATGATGCAGGTCTTCGATCGCGTGCTGTCCAGCCAAAGCATCGAGACACTGACCATGCTGACCATTATTGTCGTCGGCGTGATGGCCATCATGGCCGTTCTGGAAATGGTCCGGTCGCGGGTTCTGTTGAAAGTGAGCTTGCGCCTCGAACAGGAGTTGAGCCCCCGGGCGTTCGAGGCGTCGATCGCGGCGGCATTGGGGGGGCGCGGCCACAGCGTGCAGGCGCTGCGTGACGTCTCCACGGTGCGAAATTTCCTGACCGGAACCGGCATCTTCGCCCTCTTCGATGCGCCTTGGGCGCCTATCTTCATCGCCGTCACCTTTCTCC
>Ga0315281_10014512_pt1 | contig 10619 bp, 8 predicted proteins | sample YL17G07_0_MG_FD_204540 | JGI IMG/M metagenome (GOLD analysis project Ga0315281, IMG submission 204540) | Sediment microbial communities from Yellowstone Lake, YNP, Wyoming, USA - YL17G07_0 | ecosystem: Environmental > Aquatic > Freshwater > Lake > Sediment | place: USA: Wyoming | collected... | reverse complement strand
CAGCAGCAATTCGGCGGCGGCGTTCACCTGGCGCTTGGTCACGGCCAGCAGGTGGCCCGCTTTGCCCGCGAGCTTTGCCGCCCAGGCCCCCGCCTCATGCGCGAGCTTCTCGGCAGGGACGCAGCGATTCACCAATCGCAGCGCCTGCGCCTCGGCGGCGGAGAATTCGCGGCAGTCGAGCACCAGTTCCCGCGTCATGGCCGGGCCGATCTCCCGCACCAGGCGCGGAATGCCGCCCCAGGCCAGGGGGATGCCCATGTCGATTTCCGGAATCGAAAACATCGCGTCGTCGGCGGCGATGCGCAGGTCGCAGGCCGCCGCGATCACCACTCCGCCGCCGATGCAGCGCCCCTGGATGGCGGCGAGCGTCAGCGCGCGCATGTTGGCGAGTTGCTCCGTCATGACCCGACCGAGGTCGGCATCCTCGTGTCCGGGCGGGCTGCCGTCCGCAGCGCCGAAGAAATTCAGGTCGAAACCGGCGCAGAAGACGCGTCCGGCGCCGGCAACCAGCACCACCCGGATATCCGGCCGGCTGTCGAACCAGCGGGCCGCCTGTACCAGCTCCTTCAGCATTGTCGGGCTGAGCGCGTTGAGCTTCTCGGGCCGGTTCAGCGTCAGGCGGCCGAGCGGCCCCTCGGCGGCGACGCGTAGGGTCTCGAATTCGGCTTGCGCCATGGTTGCTTCCTCTTTATGTTTCGCGGTACATCGCGTCGATCAGCCCGGAGTATTTCTGGTGCACGAGCTTGCGCTTTAGCTTCATCGTCGGTGTGAGTTCCTCGTCCTCCGCGCTGAGTTTCTTTTCTATCAGGCGGAATTTCTTCACCTGCTCGACGCGGGCGAACTGCTTGTTGACCCGCGCCAGTTCGTCCGTCACCAGTTTCTGGATTTCCGGCGCGCGGCACAGGCTGACGTAATTCGAGAACGGGATGTCGTGGTCCTGGGCGTATTTCTCGACGTTCTCCTGATCGATCATGATCAGGCAGACGAGGTAGGGCCGCTGGTCGCCGATCACCACGGCGTCGGTGATGTAGGGCGAAAACTTGAGTTGGTTCTCGATTTCCGAGGGCGTAATGTTCTTGCCGCCGGAGGTGATGATAATGTCCTTGAGCCGGTCGGAGATCTTGAAGTAGCCGTCCGCGTCCACGTAGCCGAGGTCGCCGGTGTGCAGCCAGCCCTCGGCATCGATGGTCTCGGCGGTCATCGAAGGCTGGTTGAGGTAGCCCATGAAGACGTTTTCGCCGCGGACCAGGAGCTCGCCCTCGGCCGAGACCGCGACCTCGTTGTAAGCGGTGGCGGTGCCTATCATGCCGGGCTTGATGCGCTCGATCGGCATGCCGGTCGAGGCGCCGCCCGACTCAGTCTGACCCCACACCTCGAGCATTGGCACGCCCAGCGCCATGTACCAGCGCACCAGATCGGGCGAGATCGGCGCCGCGCCGGTCACCAGGAAACGGCAGCGATGGATGCCGATCAGCTTCCTTACGTTATCGAGCACCAGCCGGCGCGCCAGCCAGTGCAGCGCGCGCCAGCCGGGACTGATGGTCAGCCTCGCCTCGTAGCGGCCGACGAGGCGCATGCCGATGCCGATGGCGGCGCGGTAAGCGAGTTTTTCGAGGGACGTCGCCTCGGACAGGGCGATCATCACGCCGGAGTAGAATTTCTCCCAGATGCGCGGCACGGCGACGAACACGGTCGGCGCGATTTCGCGCACGTTCTCGGGGATGGTCTCGGGGTTCTCGACGAAATTCAGTTTGGTCCCGGTATACAGGGCGAAATAGGCGCCGCCCAGGCGCTCGGCGACGTGGCACAGCGGCAGGAAGCACATGCGCTCGTCGCTTTCGTCCTGCGCGATGAGGGTGTTGTAGCCGCGCACGGTGTAGACGACGTTGTGGTGGGAGATCATCGCCCCCTTGGGCCGGCCCGTGGTGCCCGAGGTGTAGATCAGGATCGCCAGGTCCTGCGGCTGGCGCGCGTCGATACGCGCCTGCCATTCCGCCTCGGCGGCGGCCGCCCCCAGCCTGGTGCTGCGCGCGCGGCCGGTCTCGCGCAGGCGCTGCAGGCTGATGATTTGCGGATCGTCGAGATCGCGCAACCCCTCCATGTCCCAGACGATGATCTTGCGCAGTCTGGGCAGGCGCTCGCGTACTTCGAGCGCCTTGTCGAGCTGCTCCTCGTCCTCTACGAACAGATACACCGAGTCCGAATCCTGCATCAGGTACTCGACCTGGGAAGCCGCGTCGGTCGGATAGATGCCGGAACTGACGCCGCCCGCGCAAAGCACGCCGAAGTCCGAGAATAGCCATTCTTGTTCAGTGTTGCCGAGGATGGAGGCGCGCTCGCCCGGCGCTAAGCCCAGTTCGATCAGGCCCATGCCGATTTCACGCACGATCTGAGCCAGTTCGCGCCAGGTGAGGCTCTGCCACAGACCGAAGGATTTCTGCCGGAAAAACACCTGGTCGCCGCGCTGTTGCGCGGCATTGCGGAACAAGCGCGGGATGGTGTCGCCGGCGACTACGATCTTGTCCGATGCCCAGAAACGCTTGCCGTCCATGTTCCACATGATTAGCGCCAGTTCTTTTTTTTCTTCCAGCGCCGCGTCCCGCGCACGCCGCCTTCCTTCATGCCGAGGTAGAACTCCTTGATGTCCTCTTTCTCGCGCAGCGCGGCGCAGGTGTCCTCCATGACGATGCGGCCGACTTCGAGCACATAGCCGTAGTCGGCGTACTTGAGCGCGACCATGGCGTTTTGTTCGACGACCAGCAGGGTGACCCCCTGCTCGCGGTTGACGCGCACGATGATCTCGAAGATTTCGTGGGTCAACTTGGGCGACAAGCCCAAGCTGGGTTCGTCGAGCAGCATCAGGGCCGGCCGGGCGAGCAGCGCGCGGCTGATCGCGAGCATCTGCTGCTGGCCGCCAGAGAGCTGGCCGGCCGGCTGCCGGGCGCGCTCGCGCAGCATCGGGAAATAGCCGAACACCAGTTCGATATCCTGGCGCACCGCCTCCTTGTCGGCGGCCGGCCGGGTGTACGCGCCCATGAGCAGGTTCTCGCTCACCGTCAGGAAGGGGAAGATCTCGCGGCCCTCGGGCACCTGCACCAGCCCCAAGCGCACGATGCGGGCCGGGTCCTGCTTCTGGATCGGCTGGCCGCGGAACAGCACCGATCCCTTCTGCGGGTCGATGATGCCGGAGATGGTCTTGAGGATGGTCGATTTGCCGGCGCCGTTGGATCCGAGCACGGTGACGATGCTGCCCTGCCGGACGGACAGGGAAACGCCGCGGATCGCCTTGACCGGGCCGTAGGACGACTCGACATTGTTCAGCTGCAGGATGGGGGGAGCGTCGCCTGCGTCAGTCATCCGCGCCTCCCAGGTAGGCCTCGATCACGCCCGGATGCGCCTGTACTTCGGCGGCCGTGCCGAGCGCCAGCACCTCGCCCTGGTTGAGCGCCAGGACGCGGTCGGAGACGCGCGAGACCAGGCTCATGTCGTGTTCGACCATGATCACAGTGATGCCCAGATCGTTCTTGATGTCGTCGATCCAGAATCCCATGTCCTCGGTTTCCTCGACGTTGAGGCCGGAAGAGGGTTCGTCGAGCAGCAGCAACTTCGGCCGCATCGCCAGCGCGCGCCCCAGCTCGACCACTTTGCGCACGCCGTAGGGCAGGCTCACCACCATGCTGTCGCGGTAGTGCTGCAGATCGAGGAATTCGATCACTTCCTCGGCGTGGCGGCGGAATTGCAGTTCGGTGCGGCGCGCGCGCGGTGTGAACAGGAGGTCCTGCCACCAGGAGGAATGGCGCTGGCAATGGCGCCCGACCAGCAGGTTCTGCAATACCGTGGCGTGCTCGAACAGCTCGATGTTCTGGAAGGTGCGGGCGATGCCCAGCCGCGCGATCTCGTAGGGCGCCAGGTGGGAGATCGCTTCGCCCTCGAACATCACCCGCCCCGCGGTCGGCTTGTACAGGCTGCTGACGAGGTTGAAAATCGTAGTTTTGCCGGCGCCGTTCGGTCCGATCAGCGAAAACACCTCGTGCGGCCAGACCTCGAAGGAGACGTCGTTCACCGCCTTGAGGCCCCCGAACTGCACCGACAGGTTTTTCGCCTGCAGCAGCGGCGCCGTCATTTCAGCCGCTCCGATTTCAGGTAACTCTTCTGGCGCCTGAACATGCCCTTGCGATAGAAAGGGAACATCTCGAAGAAGGTGCGGATCTTGAGCCAGCGCCCGTACAGGCCGAGCGGTTCGAACAGCACGAAGGCGACCAGGCACAGGCCGAAAATGGTCGGCTGCAGGCCCGTCTGCTGGCCGATCGCGGGCGGCAGCCAGTCCTTGGCGGTGACGATGAACTGCTGTACCAGGATCCAGAACGCGGCGCCGAAAATCGCCCCGTGGATCGAGCCCAGGCCGCCGATCACGATCATGATCAGCAGTTCGATCGACTGCAGGAAGGTGAATTGGTCCGGCGACAGGAAGCGCAGCTTGTGCGCGTAGAGCGCCCCGGCGATGCCTGCCAGCGCCGCGGACAGGGTGAAAGCGATGGTCTTGTAGCGAGCCAGGTGGATGCCCATGCTCTGCGCCGAGATTTCCGAATCGCGGATCGCGACGAAGGCGCGGCCGGTCGGGCTCCGCATCAGGTTCATGACGCCGAGGATGCACAGCGCGAGCACTGCCAGCGACACATAGTAGAAGCGTTGTTCGCTGTCGATCGGCAGGCCGAAAATTTCCAGCCCGCCAAGGCTGATCCCGCTGCTGCCGCCGGTAATGCCGTCGGCGCGGGTGACCGCCTCCTCGACGATGAAGCCGAAGGCCAGAGTGGAAATCGCCAGGTACATGCCCTTGACCCGCAACGCCGGCAGACCGACGACGATGCCGGTCAGCCCCGAAACAACGGCGGCGCTCGCCAGCGAGAACACGAACGGCCAGCCTTTTTGCTGCAGATAGGTTTCGGTGTAGGCGCCCATGGCGAGAAAGGCGGCGTGCCCCATAGACACCTGTCCGGTATATCCGACCAGCAACATCAGCCCCAGTCCGACGATGGAGTAGATCCAGATGAACACCAGTTGCGACACGAAATAATCCGAGAACAGCCAGGGCGCGAGCAGCAGTGCCGCGCCGAGCAGGCCGTACCAGAATTTCTGACCGCCGTGCTTGAACAGCCGGACGTCCTGCTCGTAACGGGTTTTGAAGAGGAAGCGCATCAGACCTTTTTCCGCATTTTTTCGCCGAACAGTCCTTCCGGCAGGACCGCCAGCATCACCAGCACCACGACGTAGGCGGCGATATCCTTGAAGCCTTCCGGCAGATAGAAGCCGGCCAGGGATTCGACGATGCCGACGATGAGCCCGCCCACCAGGGCGCCGGGGATGCTGCCGAAGCCGCCGATGACGGCGGCGGGAAACGCCTTGAGGCCGATGTAACCCATGTTCGCATGGATGAAGGTGATCGGCGCGAGCAACAGGCCGGCGCAGGCCGAGACGGCGGCCGAGATGCCCCACACCAGCATGTTGATGCGCCGCACCGGTATGCCCATGTAGAACGCCGCGAGCTGGTTCTGCGAAGTCGCCTGCATGGCGATCCCGAGCTTGGTGAAGCGGAAGAACAGGAACAGGACGGCGATCAGGAAGGCCGTCACCACGATGATGGCCAGGTGTTCCATGGAAAGGATCAGCGCGTCGCCGCCGCCACCCAGGCGCAGCACTTCATCCCTGTAGGGTACCGGCAGCGTATGGGTTTCCGTCCCCCAGCCTGGAATCATGGTGACCAGGCCGCGGGCGAGATAGCCGATGCCTATGGTCAGCATCACCACCGTGAATGCCGGCTGGCCGAGCAGCGGCCGCAGCAGCGCGCGCTCCAGCAACATGCCGAACAGCAGCATCACCGCCAGGGTAGCGAGAAAGGCCGCCCAGAACGGCATCCCCAGCACGACCATGAAAGACAGTCCGAGAAAACCGCCGAGCATCATCAGGTCGCCTTGGGCGAAATTGACGGTTTCCGTCGCCTTGTAGATGAGCACGAAACCGAGCGCGATCAGGCCGTAGATACAGCCTTGCGCGACGCCGCCGATCACGAGTTGCAGAAACTGCACCTGAGCTTGTCTCCCCGCCGGTATGCGGTGTTGTCTTTGTCGCTTGCCGTCAGACCTGCCCGGAGAAACTTTCTGGCGTGCCCAAGTTTGACATTTAATTCTACCAAAAGCGCATGCATCTAGACTCGCTTGCGCTCGGACGCGCCGAACAGGCCGTAAATGCAGCCCGTCGGGATGCGGCTGATCAGGATCCGGAGCAGAAGCGCTCCGGCAATGCAAGCAGGCGGGGCTACACGCGCTCCTTGAATTCTTTGCCCAGCAGACCCTCGGGACGGACGAGCAGCACCACGATGATGATGACGAAGGCGAGCGTGTTCTTGTACTGGATGGTGAGATATCCGCCGGTGAGGCTCTCCGCCACGCCTAGGATGAGGGCGCCCACGACCGCGCCGGGCAGGCTGTTGAGCCCGCCCAGCACCGCCGCGGCAAATCCCTTGAGGAAGGGATCGAGCATGAAGAAGGGGTCGAGCAGCAGCGCGGGCGCGAGGAAAATGCCGGCCACGACGCCCAGCGCCGAGGCCACGCCCCAGGACAGCGACAGCACCATCCGCGTCGGGATGCCGAGCGTCTGCGCGGCCATGAGATTCTCGGAGGTCGCCCGCATCGCCAAACCGAGCCGGGTCTTCTGCACCAGCAGGTAGAGCAGCACGCTGCCGACGATCCCGGCGGCCATGGTCGCCAGCGCCAGTTGGCTCACGACGACGACGCCCACGCGGTAGGTCTTGGTGCTGGAGATCGGGAACGGCAGCGACACCGGTTCTGCGCCCCAGATATAGACGGCCACGCCCTGGAGGATCAGCGCCAGTCCCAGCGTCAGCGCGACCATGCCGAGCAGGTTCGCCCCTTCGCGCTGCGCGCGCGCGAGTACCGCGAAGTAGAAGCCAATTCCCAGCGCCGCTCCCGCCGCGAGGCTGCCTGCGAGCGCGAGCGGAAAGCCGTAGCCGTTCGAGAGCAAGGCGAAAGCGACGAACGTGGACAGCGTGGCCACGTCCCCGTGGGCGAAATTGAGCACCCGGGTCGAGCGGTAGATGAGGACGATTCCGAGCGCGACCAGGGCATAGAGGGCGCCTGCCGAAAGGCCGGTGAACGTGTATTGCAGCAGTTTTTCCATGATCAGCCGCTCAGCGGAAAGGCCAGAGTTGGAAATACAGCCGCGTCTTGAGCCACAAGCCGTACAGCCCCAGCGGCTGGAACATCAGCACGAGGATGATGCCAAGTCCGTAGACCACCGGGACCATCTCGCGGAAATCGGAAAAGATCTTGGGTACCAGGATGACGAAGGCCGCCCCGAGGATCGAGCCCTCGATCGATGCCACGCCGCCGACGATCACGGCTGCGAACAACGTGATGGACTCGAGAATGTTGAAAATCTGCGGCTCGATGTGCCCCAGCACTTGTGCGTACAGCGCACCGTGCACGCCCGCATAGAAGGAGGACAGCGCAAAGGCCAGCAGCTTGTAGCGCGTCAGGTTCACGCCGTTGACCTCCGCGGCGATGTCCGAGTCGCGGATAGCGACGAAGGCCCGGCCGACGAAGGAGGAGACGATATTGTAGGTGATCCAGGTGAAGCCGACGAGGAGCAGCATGTACACGAAGTATTCGTAGCGCACGCTCGACAGCCCGAACATCGGCTTGAGTTTGGCGATAGCCAGTCCCGAGCGCCCTCCGGAGAGGGCCTCCGAGTTGACGAAAATCTGGTACACAGCCACGCCGAAGCCCAGGGTCGCAATGGACAGATACGGCCCCTTCAGGCGCAGCGACGGAAAGCCGACGATGACCCCGGCCAGTGCGGCCATTAGGCCGGCGCCCAGGAGCGCCAGCAGGAACGGGGCCCCCCAAATGCTGAAGTGGCCGAAGCTGAAGGCGCCGATGGCGAGGAACCCCGCCTGGCCGAAGGAGATCTGCCCGGTGTAGCCGATGAGCAGGTTCTGGCCGATGACCCCGATGGAGGTCAGCGCCACCAGCGTGGCGATGAACACCATGTAGTCCGGCGCCACCCACGGGAACACCAGCAACGTCGCCAGGAGCAAGGCCAGCAGCGCGCGTGTGATGCGCTTGCGCGCGAAACCGAGATCCTGCTGGTACGATTCGACGAGATCCATTATGCGCTGTAGAGTGTCTTGATCAGCTCGACGTAGCGTGTCTCGAGCGCGCGGCGTTTCACCTTCTTCGTCGGCGTCACGTCTCCCTCCTCCTCATAGAACCGGCGCGGCAGGAGCGCCACTTTTTTGATCCCCTCCACCTGGGACAGCGTCTTGTTGACCTTGGTCACCTCGGCTTCGATCAGCCGGACGATGTCGGGGTTCTGCGTCAGGTCCTGGAAGGTGGTGAACGGCAGCCGGTGGTCCTGCGCGAACTTGGTCACGTTGTCCTCGTCGATGAGAATGAGCGCGACCAGGTACCTCCTGCCGTCGCCGACGACCACCGCGTCCTGGATGTAGGGGCTGAACTTCAGCTTGTTCTCGATGTAGGCGGGCGTGATGTTCTTGCCGCCTGCAGTGATGATGATATCCTTTTTCCGGTCCATGATTTTGAGATAGCCGTCTTCCCACGCGCCAACGTCTCCCGTGTGCAGCCAGCCGTCCCGGTCGATGGTCTCGGCCGTCAGTTCCGGATCCTTGAAGTACCCCTTGAATACGTGCGCGCCCCGCGTCAGGATCTCGCCGTCGTCGGCCAGCATGACCTCGATCCCGGGCACCGGCTGGCCCACCGTAGCCGCGCGCGGCTGCTCCACCCGGTTGATCGAAATCACCCCGGTCGACTCGGTCTGCCCGTAGCCCTCGACCAGAGGCACGCCCATAGCGTGGTAGTACTCGAACAGTTCCGGCGAAGCGGGCGCCGCGCCGCACACGGCGATGCGCGTGCGGTCGAAGCCCAGGCGGCGCTTGAGCGGGGCGAGCACGGCCCAGTAGGCCAGGCGGTACGCGAGGCGCAGGCCCGGCGTAGGCCCTCCGGGGGAGAACTTCACGCGCGCGTAACGGCGCCCGACGTCGACGGCGGCCCGGTAGAGGTTGCGCTTGAGCCAGGTGGAATCGGCCATGCGCAGCTCCACGGTCGAAGCGAGCTTCTCCCAGATGCGCGGGACGCTGGCGAAGTAGGTCGGCGAGACCTCGCGCAGGTTTTCGAACAGGGTGTCGAGGCTCTCGACGAAGTTCACCACATAGCCGACGCGGATCGCCTGGAACACCGAGATCAGGTTCTCGTAGATGTGGGCGAAGGGCAGGTAGGAGACCACCTCGTCGTTCGAGGTGCCGGGATTCACCGCCATCAGGGCCTGCGTCGTCCACAGGATGGAGGCGTGGGAGAGCATGGCGCCTTTGGGCGGCCCGGTGGTGCCGGAGGTGTAAATGATCATCGCCGTGTCCTGCGGCTCCACGCTCTTGCGCCGCTCCTCCACCGCTCCTGGATGCGTTTCCCCGAAGGCTGTCCCCTGCTTGAGGAAGGCGTCGAAGAACATCACCCGCTCGTCGGCGAACCCCCAGAGTCCCTTCGCGTCCCATACTACGACGCGTTCGATCCGGGTCTCGCCCAGGATCGGCAGCATCTTGTCGAGCTGTTCCTCGTTTTCGAGGAATATCAGCCGCGCTTCGGAGTGATTGAGCAGGTACTTGATCTGCTCGGGAGCGGAGGTGGGATAGATGCCGCAGGTGACGCCCCGCGCGGCCTGGATGCCGAGATGGCAGTACAACCACTCCGGCCGATTCTCACCCAGCACCGCGACGTTTTCCTGGGCGCGCAGGCCGAAGGCGAGCAGGGCCGCCGCCACCCGGTCGACCTCGGCGCCATACTGGCGCCAGCTCACGCGGTGCCAGATGCCGTACTCTTTGTAACGCAGCGCGAGCCCGTCGCCGCGTTGCGTCACGCGCTCGGCGAACAGCGCCGGGAGAGTCGTCGCCTGCGCGTCGGTCATCACCATCTCCTCTTCTTGCGGTAGAGCCGCCACTCCTTGGCGGAGTCCTCGGCCGTGCCGACCCCGAGGTAGACCTCGCGCACATCGGCGTTCTCGCCGATCTCCTGCGCCGTCCCCTCGAGCACCACGCGGCCCGTCTCGAAGATGGCGCCACGCTGCGCCACGCCGAGGGCCAGCCGCGCATTCTGCTCCACCAGCAGAATGGTGGTTCCGGTCCGGCTGATGGCGGTGAGGGCTTCGTAGACGCTTTTGGCGATCCGCGGCGCGAGCCCGAGCGAGGGCTCGTCGAGCATGAGCAAGCGCGGCCGCCGCAGCATCGCACGCCCCAGCGCCAGCATTTGCTGCTCGCCGCCCGAAAGCGTCTCGGCCTGCTGGCGCCCACGCTCCTTGAGAATCGGGAACATGCCGAACACGAACGCCATGTCCTTGGCGATGCCCGCCGTGTCGCGCCGTCCCCACAGTCCCAATTCGAGGTTCTCCTCGACCGTCAATTCCTTGAACAGTCCGCGGTCCTCCGGCACATAGACGATACCTAGGCGTGCTATCGCTTCCGGCTGCCAGCCGTCGATGCGCTGGCCGGCGAAATGGATTTCCCCTTTTTTCGGTTGATCCTTGAGCAGGCCGGC
>Ga0315281_10014511_pt1 | contig 10620 bp, 10 predicted proteins | sample YL17G07_0_MG_FD_204540 | JGI IMG/M metagenome (GOLD analysis project Ga0315281, IMG submission 204540) | Sediment microbial communities from Yellowstone Lake, YNP, Wyoming, USA - YL17G07_0 | ecosystem: Environmental > Aquatic > Freshwater > Lake > Sediment | place: USA: Wyoming | collected... | reverse complement strand
TGACAGCAGCACGCTTTTGCTGAGGATGTCGGCAATCACCTGCAACCGCTCCACCGCCGCATCAGCCAGATGCGCCACACCGCCGGTCACGCCTTCCCGGTCTCCCGGCTCAATGCGCACTTCCAGCTCCTCGGTCTCGGGCGTTGCATAGGGATTTGCCACTACCGTTTGAAGCTGCGCGAGAAAAGCGGCTTCGTCGGCCGCGGAGACGGCAAAAAAGACGATCACGCCATAGCGGTGCAGCGTCGCGGCTCCTCCGCCATCGACGGCGACCGTGAGCGGGTTGGTGGCCAAAGTGTCAGTAGCGCCCCAGGCCTTGAGGTCGATGCGTTCACCGACCAGCAGGGCACGCGCCTTGAAGACGACTTGGTTGATAGGCGAACGCTTCGTCATGGAACGAAGGGGTTAACGGGATGTTTTATCGCCGGCTACCGCACAACCTCGAGTTGATTTGACGCCGCGCGCTCCGGACACCGCGCACGAAACTCACCGCATGCCGAGGATACGGCCGATCTCGCTGAGATAGGCGCTGACTTTGACGCCGTCTGCGACCAGTTCGGTCGCGCCGTCCTGAAAGGCGGCTTCGACCGATGTCAGTCCCTCGGCAATCCAGGAATGCCTGGTTCTTGGGACGTTGAGAATTCCTTCGAGCGTTTGCACTTCGGCGCGCAGTTCTTGAAGTTTCTGACTGTCCCCTTCTATCTCGTCAAGTTTCTGAGAGAGGTCCGTAACAAGCCGTTTGACCGCCTCCAAGTCCATATCTTCTTTACTCATGGCGTGGCGCTCCGGCGCGAAGTGAAGTTATGTCCTGTGATCATAGGGGACTTGAATTGCCGGCCTTCTGACCAAGGTCAAGGTCCTGGGTGAATCATTGCAGCATGTGTCAACCGCGCCACCGAAGCCCCGCGGGAGCCATCTACTGATCAACGCCGCTGTAATACGCTGGATCGGGCTGCCTCGTATAGTGTTTATACACGCCACGCATGTCGAAATATACCCAGGCGATCATTATCATCGTACCGTCCAGATAGCGGTAATCCCAGACCTCTTCACCCTGGCGTGCAAACGTGGCCGCGAACAAAGGCTGGCCCAACAAGGTGCGCACGTCGGTTTTTGTCGCCTGCCCGGGTCGAAGCTGAAGAAAATTGGCTTCCTTGATCGTCCACCAGGGTTTGATGTCCGGATTGCTGGCACAACCTGCGCTGCCGACGATCGCAGCCGCCAGAACGAATCTACAAAGCATCCGTCTCATGATCACCTCCTGTTTCGGCATACGCGCGGTAAACGCCACAGGGTCACTGCATATTCCCGTGCTCGAATCGAGGTCGGCGATCAATCAGCCGCGAGGTAGTTTCATCGCCGCGCGAGGCGAATACGCTCAGGCCTTGGTCTGGTAGACGTAGGCCTGCTGCTCGATCTTCGATTCCTCGACGCGCTTTGACTCGTCAGGATCGGTTTTCTTGTCCCACCAGAGAGCGCGCCCCCTGGCCTGATCCTCGACGATCAGGGGTTTCTTTTGCAGCAGTTCCCTGATGAACTGAGTCGTGTCGGATTCGTAGTATTTCCAGGGGAAAGTCATGATCTGAACCACTCCGTGACAGGAAGAGATACACACGCATTATAGACGAGGCGCAGGCTTATCCGCCGTGGCATTCGGTTTCGTCCGCACTTGCGAGGCCGTTGCTGTCCGTGATCATCTCCTTCAAAAACAACCATTTGTAACGACGCCCTCCAATCTGCTTGCCAAACGCCCGATTACTGTATAAAAATACAGTATGCGCTGCCTTTGGGCGGCACCCGTATCGATGATGGACACACGGATCGAGGCACCTATGAAAGAGTTGACCTCCCAGCAGCAAAAGATTCTGCAGTTCATCCGCGAAGCGATCGAAGCCACCGGCTTTCCGCCCACGCGCGCCGAGATCGCCAAGGCGCTTTCGTTCCGCTCGCCCAATGCGGCCGAATCGCACCTGCGTGCGCTCGAGAGGAAAGGCGCGCTCGAGATCCTGCAGGGCGCAGCGCGCGGCCTGCGCCTGACGGAAGAACCGGGCATTCCCCTTGTCGGCCGCGTCGCCGCGGGCTCGCCCATCCTCGCCGAAGAACATGTCGAGCGCCGCTACCAGTTCGATTCTTCGCTGTTCAAGCCGCACGCCGATTATCTGCTGCGCGTGCGCGGCATGAGCATGCGCGACGTCGGCATCATGGACGGCGATCTGCTTGCCGTGCATCGCGCCGCCGAGGCGCGCTCGGGCCAGATCGTGGTGGCGCGCGTGCACGACGAGGTGACCGTCAAGCGCTTTCACCGCCGCGGCGCCATGGTCGAGCTGCTGCCGGAGAATCCGGAGTTCGAGCCTATCGTCGTCGACACGCGCCGAGAGACGCTTGCGATCGAGGGCATCGCCGTCGGCGTGATCCGCAACGGCCGCATCTAGCCCTCCCCTCATCCCGATGGACAGACTGTCCGATGATCAGCATTGCTTCCAACGCGTCGCCCATCCCCGCGCTTGCGCATCCCGCGCTCTGGCGGGGCAGCGAACTTGCGCGCGTGAGCGTGCCGAGCCTGCCGACAGGGTTTCCTGCGCTGGACGCCGAGCTTCCCGGCAAAGGCTGGCCGACGGGCAGCCTCACCGAGATTCTGCCCGCACGCGTAGGCATCGGCGAGCTGCGCCTGCTCGGGCCTGCGCTTGCCGGCCTCTCGGCAGCGGGCAAGCGCCTGGTGTGGATCGATCCGCCGCATCGCCCCTATGCGCCGGCGCTTGCCGCTGCGGGCATCGAGCTCGCAAGGCTGGTCATCGTCAGAACACGCACCGACAGGGAAACGCTGTGGGCGCTCGAGCAGGCACTGGACTCCCGCACCTGCGGTGCGGTGCTCGCCTGGCCGAGCGCCGTCAAATACACCGAACTGCGGCGGCTGCAACTCGCCGCCGAAGACAGCCGGGCTCTCGCGGTGCTGTTTCGGCCGCAGCAGGCGACGGTTGAATCCTCGCCCGCTGCATTGCGCATCGGGCTCGCGATCGCTGCCGGCGGGCTTGCTGTGCACATCCTGAAACGCCGCGGCGCGCCGCTTGAGCGCGCCATCCTGATTTCATCGACAAGCTTTCACTCACATGCTGTGGATTGCTCTTCACCTGCCGGAACTGCCACTCGAAGCGCTGCTGCGCGGCTCGCCACTGCCTGAGGCGTGGGCGGTCGTCGAACACCATCGCATCGTCGCCTGCGACGGCAAGGCGCGTGCGCGCGGCGTGCGCAGGGGGATGTCGACAACGGCCGCGCTGGCGCTCGCGCCCCAGCTGCGCGTGCGCCAGCGCGACGCATCCGCTGAAACCGAAGCGCAGCTCGGGATCGCCGCCTGGGCGATGCAGTTCACGCCGAATGTCGCGCTCGAGTTTCCCGATGCCGTATTGCTCGAAGTCTCCGGCAGCCTGAAGCTGTTCGGTGGTTTGACTCAAATTCTCGGTGACGTTCGCGAGGGGCTCGCGGCCATGGGTTTCACGGCTTCCCTCGCCGTGGCGCCGACCTCGCGTGCAGCCGGCTGGTTTGCCTGCGCCGGCCAGGAAACGCTGGTCACCGACGCTGTGCGTCTGGATGAAGCCGTGTCGGCCCTGCCCGCGGCTGCTCTGCGCTGCGATCCCGACATCCTCGAAGCGATTGCAGCAATCGGCGTCATCACGCTCGGCGATCTGCTCGCGCTGCCGCGCGACGGCCTGGCGCGACGCTTCGGCCAGACGCTGCTCGACGATCTCGACCGCGCTCGCGGACGGCTCCCCGACCCGCGCACTTTTTTTACGCCGCCGGTCCGGTTCGACGCCAGGATCGAACTGATCTCCGAGGTCACGCAGGCTGAGGCCCTGCTGTTCGCCGCCCGGCGGTTGCTGCTGCAGCTCGCGGGTTATCTTGCCGCACGCTCAGGCGGCGTGCAGCGCCTGGTGCTGAGGCTTGCGCATCGCGACGGCGGCACCACCGCGATCGCTATCGGCCTGGTCGCCCCTACGCGCGACGCCGAGCACTTCACCTTGCTCGTGCGCGAGCGCTTGGGCAGCGTCGCGCTGCGCGAGCCGGTGCACGCGATCGCCATCGAGGCGACGGACATCCTGCCGCTTGCCGGAGACAACCTCGGCCTGTTTCCCGACGACACAGGCACGCCCGGCAACTGGGAACGCCTGATCGAGCGCCTGCGGGCGCGGCTGGGAACCGAAGCCGTGCACGGACTCGCCACGCACGCTGAGCACCGGCCCGAACACGCAAGCGTGAAGGCTGAGCCTGACGAAAGACAACTGAAGCTCGAGTTCGGCGAGCGGCCGTTCTGGCTGCTCGATGCGCCGCGCCCGATAGCAGAGGTCGGCACCGTGCCCAACTACGAAGGCCCGCTCACGCTGCTCGCGGGTCCGGAGCGCATCGAATCCGGCTGGTGGGACGACGACGACATCGCGCGCGACTACTTCGTTGCGCGCACCTCCGCCGAATCGCTGGTGTGGGTCTATCGCGAGCGCAGAGGCGGCGGCTGGTACTTGCATGGGCTGTTTGCATGATATCGCTGCCCTAGCCGCACTATGGCCGTTCTTCGTGGACGCACGCGCTGCGCAACTCGACGCGGCACTCTTCCCCCGACGCCGCCCCGTCGCTTCGCGCCGGGGTTCCTTGCGCTACTCGACCGAGCGGGCCGCTGCGCAACTCGGGCCTGCGGCCCTCAGACAGTGCTCGCGGACCCCTCCCGCTCGGCCTGCGTTGCTCGGCGGCGCCGCAGGGGCCCCTTGCGCCGCGCCGAGCCGCGCAGCGCGACGAGGGGCAGTCGGCGAGCACTGTCCGAAGCTCAAGCTGCGCCAGCAGCTTGAGCAAGTTGCGCAGCCGCCGAGGAGCGCGAGCAGCGAGGGGAGCCGAAGGCCGCGGTGCCGGGGACACTGCGGTGCCGCCGAGCAACGCAGCTTCCATCCACGAAGTCCGATACGTATCGCGTCGAATAACATCGAATTGGGCTACTGATGCTCTCCGCACTCCCCGCCTACGCCGAGCTGCACTGCCTATCCAACTTCACGTTTCTCCGCGGCGCATCGCACCCGGAGGAACTGGTGCAGCGCGCGGCGGAGCTCGGGTACTCGGCGCTTGCGATCACCGACGAATGCTCACTCGCAGGCGTCGTTCGCGCGCACATGGCGGCCAAAGACTGCAAGCTGCCGCTCATCGTCGGCACCGATATCCGGTTCGATGACGGCCCGAGGCTGGTGCTGCTCGCCACCGACCGCGAAGGCTACGGCAATCTTTCCGAGCTGATCACGACCGGCCGGCGCCGCAGTGCGAAAGGACGCTACTCGCTCTCGCGCGCCGACCTCGATGGGGGATTGCCCGGATGCCTTGCGCTTCTCATTCCGGGCGAACAGCCTGACCAAGCGCACGCGCGCTGGCTCGCGGAACGCTTTCCAGGCAGCGCCTGGATCGCGGTCGAACTGCTCTGTGGCCCGGACGATCGCGCCCGCCTCGCGCAACGGCGCGAACTCAGAGCAAGCTCCGGCCTGCCGCTGGTGGCGGCGGGCGACGTGCACATGCATGTACGCTCGCGCCGCCGGCTGCAGGACACGCTCACCGCGATCCGCCTGGGAATGCCGGTGGATCGCTGCGGGCACGCGCTCCATGCGAACGCCGAGCGTCACCTGCGGCTGCGGCTGCGTTTGGCGAACCTCTATCCGGACGAACTGCTGGCAGAATCGCTGCGCATCGCCGAGCGTTGTTCGTTCTCTCTCGACGCGCTGCGCTACGAATATCCGGAAGAACTCGTTCCCGAGGGCGAAACGCCGGCGAGTCACCTGCGCAAGCTCACCGAGGAAGGATTGATCCGCCGATTTCCCCAGGGCGCGCCGGAGCACGTGAGAGAACTCATCGCGCACGAACTTGCGCTCATCGCCGAGCTTCGGTACGAGCCCTACTTCCTTACCGTCCACGATATCGTGAGGTTTGCGCACGAGCGCAACATCCTCTGCCAGGGCCGCGGCTCGGCGGCCAATTCCGCGGTGTGCTACGCGCTTGGAATCACCGCGGTCGATCCCGCGCGCATGAACATGCTGTTCGAGCGCTTCATTTCGAGGGAGCGCAACGAGCCGCCGGATATCGACGTCGATTTCGAGCACCAGCGCCGCGAGGAAGTGATCCAGTACCTCTACGGCAAATACGGCCGCCACAGGGCAGCGCTGGCCGCCACCGTCATCCGCTATCGCCCCAAGAGCGCGCTGCGCGATTGCGGCAAGGCGCTCGGCCTCGATCTGCAGCAAGTCGATCGCCTGTCGAAAAACCTCGCCTGGTGGGACGACAGTGAGCGCTTATCTGAGCGGCTGCGGGAGGCGGGCTTCGATCCTGCGAGTCCGATCGTGAAACGGCTGCTCGATCTGGCCGGCACGCTGATCGGTTTTCCGCGGCATCTGTCGCAGCATGTCGGCGGATTCGTGATCGCCCGCGACCGGCTCTCGCGCCTCGTGCCCATAGAAAATGCGGCGATGGAAGAGCGCAGCATCATCCAGTGGGACAAAGACGATCTCGATGCGCTGGGCCTGTTGAAGGTCGATGTGCTCGCGCTCGGCATACTCTCGGCGATTCGCCGGGCGCTGGACTTGATAGGGAGCTGCCGCGGCAGGCCTTTTGGCATCAGCGACGTGCCGCCGGAAGACCCGGCCGTCTACGCAATGATCCAACGCGCCGACACCGTGGGCGTGTTCCAGATCGAGTCGCGCGCGCAGATGTCGATGCTGCCGCGCCTGAAACCCGCGAGCTTCTACGACCTGGTCATCGAGGTCGCGATCGTGCGCCCGGGCCCCATCCAGGGCGGCATGGTGCATCCGTACCTGCGCCGCCGGCAGGGTCTGGAGCCGGTCACCTACCCCAGCGCAGCGGTCAAGGACGTGCTTGCGCGAACCCTTGGCGTGCCGATTTTCCAGGAACAGGTGATGCAGCTCGCTGTGGTCGCCGCCAGTTTCACGCCCGGCGAAGCCGACCGGCTGCGGCGTTCGATGGCGGCCTGGCGCAGGAAAGGCGGTATCGAGCATTTCGAGGAGAAGCTGATTCGCGGCATGCTCGCGCGCGGCTATACGCGCGAATTCGCCGAGCGCATCTACCAGCAGATACTCGGCTTCGGCGAATACGGTTTTCCGGAATCCCACTCGGTGAGCTTCGCGCTGCTCGTCTATGTCTCGGCCTGGATCAAATGTTACGAACCGGCGGCGTTTCTCGCCGCGCTGCTGAACAGCCAGCCGATGGGCTTCTATGCACCTTCACAACTCGTGCAGGACGCGCGCCGCCACGGCGTCGAGGTGCGAGCGGTGGACGTGCTGGCGAGCGAGTGCGACTGTACGCTGGAACGCCGCGACGAAGGAGAACCTGCGGTCCGATTGGGGTTGCTGATGGTGCAAGGCCTGTCGCAGGCGGGTGCGGAGCGTATCGTCGCCGCGCGGCGGGAATGCGCGTTTGCATCAGTCGATGATCTGGCGCGCCGCGCCGCACTCAACCGCCGCGATCTCAAGTGCCTCGCCGCAGCCGGGGCGCTCGAATCGCTCGCTGGCCACCGTTGCCAGGCCTATTGGGATGTCGCCGACATCGAGACGGGGCAGCACATGCTGCGCGATGCGCCGGTCGCAGAATCACGGCCTGTGCTCCGCACGCCCACCGAAGGCGAGAGCCTGGTCGCCGACTACGCCAGCACAGGCCTCACGCTCGGCCGCCATCCCCTTGCGCTGCTGCGCACGCGGCTCGCGCGCATGCGCTTCGCCACCGCCGAGGAAATCCGCGCCCAGCCGCACGGCCGACGAGCGCGCGCCGCCGGCATCGTCACCGGCAGGCAACGGCCTGACACCGCATCCGGGGTGGTGTTCGTCACACTCGAGGACGAAACCGGCTGCGTCAACGTGGTGGTCTGGCGCGATCTCGGCGAGCGCCAGCGCCGCGAACTGCTCGGCGCGCAGTTGATGGGAGTGGACGGCATGATCGAGCGCGAGGGCGAAGTGGTGCATCTGGTCGCCAGGCGCCTGGTGGACTGCAGCGGATGGCTCGGGCGGCTGGCCACGGCCTCACGGGATTTTCACTGACTTGGGTCTGGACGGCACGGCTGAAATAGCCTCAAGTTGAGGAAAGTAGCGAGGATATCGCGTCCAACCCCTAAACTTCCCCCCGCTTTCTGCCGACTTAGCAGGTATGTATGCCCAGACGCTGAAACTGATCGCAACCTCTCCTGAGCGGCAGCCCTCCCCGCTGCTCCCGGAACGCCTGTACCCGCTGTTCCGGCGCCTGGCGGCGACCACTTTGCCCACCGAGGCAGCGCAGACCGAGGACTGCATCTGGGATCTCTGGATGACCCACCCCAATGTCGCCGCGGCGACGGCACTGAACCGCACCGCCAGCGACATCGCCGCACAGCGCTTCGACATCGCCGAGACGCGCCTGGAGCGATTGTTGCGCGCCCGCCCGGATTTCGCCGAAGCATGGAACAAGCGCGCCACGCTCTATTACCTGCTGGCGCGCGACGAGGAATGCGTGCACGACATCCATCGCACTCTGGAACTCGAACCGCGTCACTTCGGCGCCATCTGCGGTTTTGCCGAGATCTGCCGCGATCACGGCGACCGCGATGCTGCCCTGTTCGCTTTCCGCGCTGCCCTGCGCATCAATCCGCATCTCAAGGACGTCGAGAAGACCATCGCCGATCTGGATTTGGAGCGCCGCAACGCCGTTCATTGAACGTGCGAGCCGGTCTCGTTCAGCGAAAGCCTGTCAGCCGCGGTACATATATTCGCGCGTGAGCGGCAGTGTGTTGAGCAAGGGTGCGCCCCTTTGCAGGCGAGCACTTGGTAGATGTTCATCCACTCGTGTTCAAATCCGTAGGCGCAGCCTGCGAGATAGATCTGCCAGATGCGGAGGCGTTTCTCCCCGGCGGCGGCGATCGCTTGGTCGCGATTGGCATCGATCCGGTCCGCCCGTTCGTGGCAGGTCCTAGCGTAATGACGGCGCAGCGACTCGACGTCGGCCACCTCCATGCCGGCTTGCGCCATCTCGCGCAGGACGAGGGAAATATGCGGCAGCTCACCATCCGGGAACACGTAGCGATGGATGAATTCCCCCCCATGCCGACCCAGTGGCTATCCGGCACCGTTACCCAGAGTGCTACACTTTGAGCGGGTGAATCTGGAGGAGGGGAAAATGGCTGCTTTTCCGCTGGAACCGATCGAAAAAGCTAGCGTAGCCGAGCTCCGGGCATTGCAACTGGAGCGACTCAAGGGGCAACTCAGACACGCCTACGACAACGTCCCGCACTACCGCGGGAAATTCGATGCCGCCGGCGTAAAACCCGAGGACCTGAAAGTCCTGGGCGACCTCGCGCGTTTCCCCTTTACGAACAAAAAAGACCTGCGCGATACCTATCCTTTCGGCCTGTTCGCCGTGCCGATGGACCGCGTGGTGCGCATCCACGCCTCCAGCGGCACCACCGGCAAGCCGACGGTGGTCGGCTACACGAAAAAGGATATCGACACCTGGTCGCAGGTGATGGCGCGCTCGATACGCGCCGCAGGTGCCAAGCCCGGGGACAAGGTGCACGTATCCTATGGCTATGGCCTGTTCACCGGCGGGCTGGGAGCGCATTACGGGGCCGAAGCGCTGGGTCTCACGGTGATTCCCTTCGGCGGCGGGCAGACCGAGCGCCAGGTACAGCTCATCACCGATTTCAAGCCCGAAATCATCATGATCACGCCCTCCTACATGCTCGCGGTCGCCGACGAGTTCGAGCGCCAGGGACTGGATCCGACAAAGAGTTCGCTGCGCCTGGGCATCTTCGGTGCGGAGCCCTGGACCGATTCGATGCGCAAGGAGATCGAGTCGCGCCTGTCGCTGGACGCCATCGACATCTATGGCCTGTCGGAGATCATCGGGCCGGGCGTCGCCCAGGAATGCGTGGAGACCAAGGATGGCCTCACCGTCTGGGAAGACCACTTTTATCCGGAGATCATTCATCCCGAGACGGGAGAAGTGCTGCCGGAGGGCGAAAAAGGCGAGCTCGTGTTCACCTCGCTCACCAAGGAAGCCTTGCCGATGATCCGCTACCGCACCCGCGACCTGACCCGGCTGCTGCCGGGCACGGCACGCACCATGCGGCGCATGGAGAAGATCACCGGCCGTTCCGATGACATGCTCATCATTCGCGGCGTCAACGTGTTCCCGACGCAGATCGAGGAGCTGATCCTGAAGCAGCCCTCGCTGGCACCCCACTATGTGCTCGAGGTCTCGCGCGAGGAGCACATGGACCGGCTTGACGTGGTTGTGGAGCTCAAGCCCGAGATGCACGCCCTGGCGCGCATCGACCGCGAAGCCGCGTCGGCAAAACTGCAGCACGACATCAAATCCTACATCGGCGTATCGACGCATGTGCGCATCGCCGACGTCGGCTCGATCGAACGCTCCATCGGCAAAGCCAAGCGCGTCATCGACAAGCGCCCGAAGACGTAGCCGGCGCGATTGCTCGGCCGGAGGCATTTCCTGCAATAATTCGGGGAGGAGAGGTCTCGTACATGCCATTGAAGCCCCACTACCCGGTCATCATCGTCGGCGCAGGTCCGAGCGGACTCGTGCTCGCCAACATCCTCGGCGTCGAGC
>Ga0315281_10014510_pt1 | contig 10620 bp, 4 predicted proteins | sample YL17G07_0_MG_FD_204540 | JGI IMG/M metagenome (GOLD analysis project Ga0315281, IMG submission 204540) | Sediment microbial communities from Yellowstone Lake, YNP, Wyoming, USA - YL17G07_0 | ecosystem: Environmental > Aquatic > Freshwater > Lake > Sediment | place: USA: Wyoming | collected... | reverse complement strand
GGTGGCGGCGGTCGTCATGACGCTAGCCCTGGCGTGCCCATGTTCCGCGGCAACGCCGCTCGCACCGGCGTGAACCCCGGCCCTGGCGTCGAGCGCTCGCCGACCCTGCTCTGGCACTTCCAGACAGGTGACGAGATCTTCTCCTCTCCGACGGTCGCCGGGGGGCTCGTCTACATTGGCAGTCTGGACGGCTCCCTCTACGCATTGGACGCGAAGACGGGTGAACAGCGCTGGCGGTTTGAGACAGGCGACGCCGTTTGGTCCTCTGCTGCCGTCGTGGACGGGGTCGTCTACTTTGGGAGCTGGGACCACTATGTCTACGCCTTGGACGCGGGTACGGGCGACCAGCTTTGGCGGTTCAACACTGGAGGCAGAGTCGCTTCCTCGCCAGCCGTTGAGGGCGGGGCGGTCTACATCGGCGGCGATGACGGATACGTATACGCGCTGGATGCGGCAGCGGGAGAGCGGCGCTGGCGGTTCGAGACGAGCGGCAGCGTGTGGTCAGCCCCAGCCGTCGCTGATGGCGTCGTCTACGTCGCTAGCGACGATGGCTATCTCTATGCTCTGGACGCGGCCACGGGCAACGAACGATGGCGGACGGGCGTTAGCGCGCGGGAGGAGGCCTGCCCGGTGGTGGTAAATGGAGTGGTGTATGTCGAAGGAAATGCCCTCTACGCTTTAGACGCTGTTACCGGGGATTACCTCTGGCGGGCACAAGAAGGTACAAATGGCCCCTGCCCGGCTGTCGCAGGCGGCGTGGCCTACCTCGGCGGCGACTTCGTAATGGCAGTGGACGCGAACTCGGGGGAACGCCGCTGGGACATGTCTGCACGGGGGATGCCGGGTTCCTCACCGACGGTGGCAGATGGCTTGATCTACGTGGCAGGCAGACCAGGCAGTGATGTCGTCTCTCGCGAGCTGGGTATCCTCGCGCTGGACCCCGTCTCGGGAGCGGAGCGCTGGCGGTTCCCCATCGAAGCCTATCGCTTCTCCTCTCCAGCGGTGGCTGAGGGAGTCGTGTACGCTGCCGGTGAGAAGGAGGTCTACGCTATTGCCGAAGGGCCAGCGGCGGAGCAGGCTTCTCCCACCGCGATTCTGCCCGGGCCAGCCCTGGAGCAGCCGCCCACACCCACTCTGGCACCGGCAGTAGTCCAGGGGGACTCCGCTGACGCCGCAGGTGCGCCCATGGATCGCGGCGACGCCGCCCGCACCGGCGTTAACCCCGGCCCGGGCGTTGAACGCTCGCCAAGGCTCCTCTGGCGGCTCCACGCGAGCGGTGGCATTGACTCTTCCCTGGTGGTGGTGGACGGGACGGTCTACGTCTCAGGAGTATCCAACCTCTCGCTGTGGGCCAGCTACATCTACGCACTGGACGCGGCGACTGGAGAGGACCGCTGGCATTTCGCGTTCGGCAGCGGCCTGGCCTTCGACCACGGCTTCTCCTCGTCACCGACCGTGGCGGGTGGGGTCGTCTACGTCGGCAACGGTGGCTATGGCAACCGCGAGAGCCACGGCTACCTTTACGCGCTGGACGCGGTGACGGGCGAAGAGCGCTGGCGGTTCGACATAGGTGGCGTTTCTTCTTCTCCGCTGGTCGTTGGTGGCGTAGTTTACGTCACAAGCCACACGGGAGAGACGGGCGGCCTCTACGCCCTGGATGCTGCGACAGGAGAGGAGCGCTGGCGATTCGAGGGTCCCGGCCCCATTGATTCATCCCCGGCGGTGGCCGATGGCGTGGTCTATGTCAGTGCCAGCGGGGCGGAGCCGCCGGGAGACTACGTCTTCGCCCTCGACGCCGGTACAGGGCAGGAGCGGTGGCGGTTCAAGGCGGCCGGCGGCGTTGGTTCGCCCGCAGTCGCGGATGGAGTCGTGTACGCCGGCGGCGTTGGTGCCGGCTGGACGGAGGGTTACGTGTACGCGCTGGACGCAGCTTCGGGAGAGGAGCGCTGGCGCGTCAGGACCGGCGGCGGTTCTTACTCACCGGCTGTCGTTGATGGGACGCTGTACGTTGGCGACGGAGGCTCCGTCTGCGCCCTGGACGCAGCCACGGGCAACCGGCAGTGGTGCTTCGACACGGGCACCCCGCTTGTGGCTCCCCCAACGGTGGCTGGTGGAACAGTCTACGTTGGCACTCGCGAGGGCATCAAGGACGTGCACAACTACGTCTTTGCCCTGGACAGGGCCACGGGGGAGGAGCGATGGCGCTTCCAGGGGAGTGACTTCCCCTTTTCTTCGCCAGTGGTCGTAGACGGCGTAGTGTACGTAGCAGGCGACGACGGCTACCTGTACGCCATCACGGGGGAGTGATAGGCGCGGTCGGCCGCTGCCCCTACCCCTCCCTGGTGACCACCAGCCCCTCTTGATCCAGGGTGAAGTCGATGATCTGGGCGCCGTTACCGGCCAGGGCCTCGCAGACCTGCGAGGCGGCTCCCTCCTCGCACCAGAGGAGGAGGCAGCCCCCGCCGCCGGCGCCGCAAGCCTTCCCCGAGATGGCCCCCGCCCCTGTCGCCGCCCGGAAGAGCCCCTCCACCGTCTCGTTGGTGATCGACGGGTGAAGGTCCTTCTGGCACCGCCAGTTCTCCCCCAGGAGAGCGCCGAAGGCCCCGAGGTCCCCGCACACGAGGGCCTCCCGCATCTCGAGCGCGATGTCCCGCAGGCGCTGCAGGGCCGCCGCCACCTTCTTCTCGCCCGAAAGGTAGCCCTTCCAGACCCTCTCGTGGATCTCGCCGGAGAGGCGCGACTCGCCGCTGTAGGCCAGGACCAGCCGCCCCTGCAACCGGCGCAACGTGTCGTCGCTGAGAGATAGCCGCTCGACCTGGACAGCGCCGCCCTGGAAGTGCAGGAGGTTGATGCCCCCCAGAGCGGCGGCATACTGGTCCTGCTTGCCGCCGGTGACTCCCAGGAGGTCCTCCAGCCGGTAGGCCTGCTCCGCCAGCTCCTCTCGCGAGGGCTGACGGCCCAGGGAGGCATTCACCAGGGCCAGCCAGACGACGTTGAGAGTCGCCGAAGCGCCCAGCCCGGCGCCTGGGGGGATGTCGGTGTGATAGTTGACCTGGAACTGGCCCTCGGCGCGGGCTAGCTCGCCGTGCACGTGGTGAGCGATGGCGACGTTAAGGACGGCGCCCTCTTCGCGGTCCGCGAAGTAGTGGACGTCTGTCCAGCCCCCCGCCAGGTCGACGCGCACCGGCGCCCGTGCCGTAATCTTCATCTGATTTCGAGCATTCACATGATGGCTTTCAGCCACAGATGGGCACAGACCTGCCTACCCTCCTACGGCGGGCAAGGCGGCAGGCAGGCAGGCACGGATTGCCGCCAAACAGGTTCCGCCGACCCCCTGGAATCCGTGTTCAATCTGTGCGAATCTGTGGCGGGCCTATCCTTCGGGCTCCCGCAGCACCGCCCCGGTATTGGCGCTGGTCACCAGGCTTGCGTAGCGGCGCAGCCAGCGACTGGGGATCTCACGCCGGGGTGGCTTCGCCTCCGCCAGGCGCCGCTCGATCTCGGCATCCGTCAGGTCCACCTCCAGCCGGTGGTTGGGGATGTCGATGTGCACAACGTCGCCATCGCGGAGGGCGGCGATGGGCCCGCCGGCCGCCGCCTCCGGCGAGACGTGGCCGATGCAGAGGCCGCGGGTGCCGCCCGAGAAGCGGCCGTCGGTGATGAGGCCCACCTGGGTGTCCAAGCCCATCCCTACGATGGCAGAGGTGGGGCTGAGCATCTCCTTCATTCCCGGCCCGCCCTTTGGGCCCTCGTAGCGGATGGTGACCACGTCGCCGGGCTTGATCTGCCCGCCCATGATGGCCTCGTTTGCCTCCTCCTCAGAGTCGAAGACCCGGGCGCGACCCTCGAAGACCAGCATCGAGGGGTTCACGGCGCCGGCCTTGACCACCGCGCCTTCCGGCGCCAGGTTGCCGAAGAGGACGGCCAGGCCGCCCGTGGGGCTGAAGGGGTTCTCGATGGGCCGGATCACCTCCGGGTCGAGCACCTGCGCTTGGGCCACGTTCTCGCCGAGGGTCTTGAGGGTCACCGTGCGCTGCCCCAGGTCCAACACGCCCGGCTTGCGGCTGAGCTCGTGGAGGATCGCGCTGACGCCGCCGGCGCGGTGGACGTCCTCGACGTGCACGCTGGAGGCGGGCGAGACGCTGCAAAGGTAGGGCACGCGGGCGGCCACCTCGTTCAGGCGGGCCAGGGGGTACTCGACGCCGCCCTCGTGGGCCAGGGCCAGGGTGTGGAGAACGGTGTTGGTGGAGCCGCCCATGGCCATGTCCAGCGCGAAGGCGTTGTCGATGGCCTCCGGCGTCACGATCTGGCGGGCAGTGAGATCCGCTTCCAGCAGGCGCATGATCTGCCGGGCCGTCTGGCGGTAGAGCTCCAGCCGCTCCTCGGTCTGAGCCAGGATGGTGCCGTTGCCGGGGAGGGCCATGCCCAGGGCCTCGCAGAGGCAGTTCATGGAGTTGGCGGTGAACATCCCGGCGCAGGAGCCGCAACTCGGGCAACTCTTCTCCTCCAGCTCCCGCAATTCGCTGTCGCTGATGCGGCCGGCGCGGTAGGCGCCCACTCCCTCGAAGACGGAGATGAGGTCCACGATGCGGCCGTCGCTCAAGCGGCCGGCCGGCATGGGGCCGCCGCTGACGAAGATCGTGGGGATGTCCAGGCGCATGGCGGCCATGAGCATGCCGGGCACGATCTTGTCGCAGTTGGGGATGCAGATCATGGCGTCGAAGCAGTGGGCGGCCACCATCGTCTCCACGCTATCGGCGATGAGCTCGCGGCTGGGGAGGGAGTACTTCATGCCGAAGTGTCCCATGACGATGCCGTCGTCCACGCCGATTGTGTTGAACTCGAAGGGGAGGCCGCCGGCCTCGCGCACCGCCTGCTTCACCACCCGTCCCACCTCCTGGAGGTGGGCGTGGCCGGGGATGATGTCCACGTACGAGTTGACGACGGCGACGAACGGCTTGTCGAAGTCTGCGGGGTGGCGAACGACGCCGGTGGCGCGCAGCAGGCTGCGGTGGGGCGCCCGCTCGAAGCCTTTCTTGATGACGTCGGAGCGCATAGGCATGGTGAGACCAACTTTCCAGGTTGAGATGACGTGTGCCTGAAATCGTACGGCAAGCGGGGAAGGGTTGGCAACTGTTGGAAGCGGGTTCAGCAGCCCGCTGCTTCCTGGAGGGTCTCTAGCTCCTGCGGGGTTAGCCCGAAGAGCTCGGCGACGGCAGCATCGATCTGCCGCTCGGCGGCCGCAAGTCCGGGGCCCTCCTCAGCAGCGAGCCGCGCCGCGTCAGCGGCGAGGGCTGCGATCCGCGTGTGCAGCGCGTTGCCCGGATCGAAAGCCGGCAGGGAGAGATGCTCAAGGACGTGGGTGGACATACTCACCTCGACTATGTAGGCGCGCGTGAGCGCTCGGCACAGGCAGGAATTGAGCGCGCCGCATAGGTAGTGGGCCTCCTGGGGTGACGTGCAGGCCACCAGCATCAACTTGTGGTCGGGTACTATGGGCTTACCGTGCGCGTCAGGCAACAATACGACCGCCGCCGTCATCTGCGCGGCCTGCTCCCGCCATACCACCTTGTATGGCGCCAAGGTATAGGGGCCTATGTTGAACATCGTGTAGAACGGGGCGTCCGGCTTGAAATACTTCTTGTAGGCCGGGCGTTCCAGCAGGAGCGGCTCAAACTCCTTCAGATAGGCGTACGTGTTGGGCCAGCGCACGCGCATCTCAGGTTCTGGCCAGCCTACGCGCGTGTCGGGGTTCTGGGCCAGGATGATATGCGCCGACGGCACCGCCACCCAGGGCCGCACGTCGCGGCCCCGCAGCAGCGGATAGAGCAGGTCGCGCTCAACGGGGCGGGTCAGGGCGGGCAGCGCCTCCGTCCTACCCACGTCGTGCAGGTTCCGGATGAGCAGCTTCCCGTCCGGCAACTCCTCCACTATCTCAACCCAGTAGGCCCCGTTAGCACCACCGGTGTTGGACCCCTCCCACGCTCTGTAGGGGGAGGCACCTATCGCCTTGCGCAGCGCCGCCAGCGTTTGTCTGGGGGCGGTCAACCAGGGATCGGTAATGCGGCTGAGGGGTTCGGCCGCCAGCTCTGTCTGCTCAAGCTGGGCGCGCACGTCCCGCAGGGCCATGAGCTCATTGATGCGTGCCCGCTCCTTCCTGCGCCACACGGTGTACGGCACGGGATAGGACGTCGGGCGGCCCTTCTGGAGAACCATCACGGCTGTGCGGTTGGCGGCGCCCGCGAAGGGCTGGACGCTCACCAGGTCGTGCAGGCGCAGCACCTCCACCGGCTTGGCGGGAACGCCCTCGTCACCCAGCAGGTTCGTGTCCGGGGCCAGGTTGAAACGCCGGAAGCCCTCACCTGCTCCCCGCGTCTTGAACACGGTCTGGGTGATGACGAAGGCCAGCACCCCGCCGTCCCGCAGATAGCGGTCCATGGCCACGTAGGCCATGATCATGGAAATGTCCTTCTTGCCGCCGCCCAGCCGGGCGCGGGCGCCGGAGAGCGTGAAAAGTCCGTACTTCTTCCACAGTTCCTGCGTGCGTTTCCGGTAGTCTGGGGGCAGGCTCTCCCAATTCACCCACGGTGGATTGCCCACCACGATGTCGAAGGGGCGCTGGCTCTGGAAGAGAGGCGCGAAGGCGTTCTTGATGATCCTGGCCCAGATCCCGTTGCGGTCCTGCTTCTTGAGCTGGAGCAACTGGTCATAGAGGGGGCCCAGGATGTGCCGCGTGGCTGCTTTGTCCTCATCGGAGAACGCTAGCTCTTCCCCGACCAGAGCAAGGAAGTCGTCTCGAGGGTAGTCGTGCTCCACGCAGCGTTCCAGCGCGCCGGCGAGAGCGTCCAGCTTGCCTTCGTCCACCACGCGGCGGGGGACGACGAACGTCTCCGCCGTGGTGATCAGGGGTATTTCTTCCCGGCCCTCGTTGACCTCAGCGGGGACCAGTACGGAGTCACACAGGTAGACGGGAATGTCGATGTCGCCTTCGCGGTGGGGCAGGAGGTCTCGGATGGCCATGAGGTAGTTGGTGCGGGCGGCAATAACCGCGAGCGGGTTTAGGTCGAAGCCCACGATGTTGGAGGTGAGCTTGGATAGCAGCTCGCGCTCCGGCATCTGACGTTCTGCCGCGGCAGCGATGGCCCGGCGCAGGAGCAGGACAAGGAAGGTGCCGGAGCCGCACGCCGGGTCGAGCACGCGGGTGTCCGGGTCGGCGTCATAGGCGCTCTCGTCGATAGCCAGGTCTGCCAGCCAGTCCGGCGTGTAGTACTCGCCGAGCCCGTGCCGCAGCTCCTTGGGAAGGAGACCCTGGTAGAGCTGCTTCAACAAGTCGCGCGCTTCTTCCGGCTCAACGCGGAGGGTATCGGGGTCGTACGCGTCGAGCGCCTGGACGATCCCGCGCAGGGCGTCGTCCAGCTTGCCGTCCCATATCTCCAGGTACCAGCGGAAGAAGTCTCCCTCGAGGAAGTTGCGGACGCCCACGTCCCGGAAGATATCGCCATCTTCCAGGCGGTGCAGCTCCTCCATGAACCGCCGAGCGGGCATAGTTAGCCATTGCCCAAGGCGCGCTACCCCTGTCCTCTGAAGTGTCACCATGTGGGCCGCCAGGAGCTTCATGAAGGCTGCGTAGTACGTGTGCAGGGCAAACAGGAACTTGCCAGGGTGAATCTTCGAGTCGAAGATGCCGTACTGGTGGGCCAGAGGCTGAATGAGCCGCTCAGCGGAGGCCGCGTCATATCCGCTGACCTGGCCGAACATCGTGTCCCACTGGAGGAAGAGGGTATTCACCTTCTTGCTGTTGGTGATGTCCCGGAGCTTGCCGTAGAGCACCTTAACAGAGGCCGGACCGGGACGGTCGGCGTCCGGGCCAAAGTCCTGCAAGAGGTTCTCCGCGGTTAGCGCCTTTCCCCGTGGCGCAAGCGAGGCCAGGCGCAGAAGGAACTGCTCGATAGAGCGAGCGGAGACCGCGACAGGCGGTTCCTCCTGCCACCTGCCCTCACGGTACTTCACGAAGATCATTCGTGTGCCGTCGAGGCAGACGCCCAGCATGCGCGCCGGCGACCGCCCTTCTTCCCTGTCCAACCCCTTCAGGTAGCCCTTCACTTGTTCGATTGCTCTGCGGTTCCAGAGGCTATCGTTTCTGTCCGTGAATGCGTGGGGGTGCTCGTACTCGATGACCAGGCGGCCGTACGTGGAGTCGGCGCGCCCACGGGCGATGTTGTACTCGTGGCGGTCTTCAAGAGAGATGCCTATTTCTGAGGCAAAGGTTCTGAGGAGGGCAGCGACACCGATGCGCAGTTCCTCCTCATTGTGGGCAGATGCGCCAATGCGGAGGATCTGGTCGGCGACTTCGGGCGCCTTCGTCCGTATCAAGGTTTCCGGGAGCATCGCGCTGGTATGGTAGCCGATCTGGTGGCCGCCGTGTAGGCCCGCGCCCTACTATTACCGTTGCGGTGCGCAGCGCGATGCCCCTACAATGCCCTCGGCGTGGGAGATGCGTCAGGCGGCATCGTAGGGGCGCCTCTCACGGGCGCCCGGGAGGCAGCAAGGGGGGGCTTCATGTACGGCAAGATCCTGGTGCCCCTGGACGGCTCGAAGCTGGCGGAGGCGGTCCTCCTCTACGTGCAGGAGCTGGCGCAGCGGTTCGACTCGGAGGTGACCCTGGTCCAGGTCATAGCACCCCTCTCCAAGCTGGTGGCCGGGACCATGCCCGCCGGCCTGGAGCCCACCGGCGCTGGCGCCGCCGTCAGCGTGGAGGCTGCCTCGGAGGCCCTGAAGGCGGAGCGGGAGGGCGCCCGCTCCTACTTGGAAAAGGTCGTCGGTCGCCTGAAGGCCCAGAAGATCAAGGTGCGGGCGGAGATCCTGGAGGGTGTGGCAGGCGACGCCATCGTCGAATACGCCCACGGCCATGCCATGGACCTGATCGCCATGTCCACTCACGGCCGCAGCGGCCTGCTCCGCCTGGTCTTCGGCAGCGCAGCCGACCAGGTGCTGCGCCAGGCGGGGACGCCCGTCCTCCTTGTCCGCAGCCGAGAGGCGGCGCGGTAGCCCTTAGACCTCGCCGAGGGCCTCGGCGTACTCCACGAGGCCCGGCGGCAGCACATTGGCCCCCTGGTCCACCACCACCTGAATCACCGCCGGCAGGCCCGACCTCACGGCCGCCGCCAGGGCCGGCTGTATCTCGGCCGGGTCCTCGACGTAGGCGCCAAAGCAGCCGAAAGCCTCGGCCACCTTGTCGTAGCGGGGCCGGGAATGGTCCACGCCGATGAGGTTCTCCAGGCCCAGGCTGACTAGCTGGCCCGGCACCTCCATCCCCCAGCGGTAGTCGCAGGACACCAGGCAGATGACGGGGATCTTCTCGCGGTAGGCCGTCTCCAGCTCCTGAAGGTTGAAGCCGAAGGCGGAGTCGCCGGTGATGAGGAGCACCGTCCTCTCCGGCTGCGCCAGCTTGGCAGCCATGGCGAAGGGGAGACCCGTGCCCAGGTGCCCGAACTTGGAGGTCCAGAGGAAGCTCCGCGGCTTGTAGACGCGGAGGTACTGGAAGCAGAACATCGACGTGTTGCCGCCGTCCATGGCCAGGATGCCATCGTGGGGGAAGAAGCGCCTGGCCTCGGTCATCAGGCGCGCCGGGTGCACGGGCTTCGTCTCGGTGGCCAGGGCGGCCAGGCCCTCCTCCCACTCCCGGCTCTGGCGCTGATACTCCTGGAGCCTTTCGGAAGGCGGTCGCGGCCCTGTGATGGCCTCCACCTCCTCGAGCAGCGCGGCCAGGGTGGCGCGCGCGTCCCCCAGGATGCCCAGGTCGACGGGCCGGTTCCGGCCGATGGCCTCCGGGTCAACGTCCACCTGGATGGCCTTCTGGCGCTGCGATAGCGCCCAGAATGGGGGCCTTCCGTGGGCGTCGAGCTGGCTGAGCTGCGTGCCCACCAGGAGGACCAGGTCGGCCTCTTTGCGCAGGTTCATACCCCCCGTCGAGAGGGGGATGAAGCAGAGGGGATTGTCCTCCGGGAAGACGCCTCGCGCCCCGGGGCTGAGGAGGACGGGGCAGCTCAGGTGCTCCGCCAGGAGCTTCAGCTCTGTCCAGGCGCCGGAGTGCCGCACGCCGCCTCCGACGTAGATGGCCGGGACGGCAGCCTCCGTGAGCATCGCCGCCGCTTGCTTGACCAGGGCCCTGTCCGGCACCTGGGGCTGCACCACCCGGTAGCGCTGGGCCTCCTCCACCGGTGCCTTCTCCTCATCGATTTCGGCCTCGACCACGTCCTCCGGGATGTCCAGGTGGACGGGGCCCGGCCGGCCGCTCGTGGCGGCGCGGACGGCCTTCTGGACCAGCTCAGGGATGCGCTGGGCCTGGGATACCAGGGCGTTCCACTTGGTGACCGGCCTGAACAGGGAGACCTGGTCCGTGTACTGCATCACCCCGCCGCGGTCGGGGTAGATGGAGGCGCTGTGTCGGTTGGTGGTGATGGCCAGGACAGGGGAGCCCTCTGAGTAGGCGGTGATGATGCCGGAGAGCAGGTTCGCTGTGCCAGGCCCGGCGCCGGCCATGCACACCCCTAGCTGGCCCGTGACCCGCGACCAGCCGTCGGCCATGTGAGCGCCGGCGGCCTCGTGGCGCGGCGGCAG
>Ga0315281_10014509_pt1 | contig 10620 bp, 10 predicted proteins | sample YL17G07_0_MG_FD_204540 | JGI IMG/M metagenome (GOLD analysis project Ga0315281, IMG submission 204540) | Sediment microbial communities from Yellowstone Lake, YNP, Wyoming, USA - YL17G07_0 | ecosystem: Environmental > Aquatic > Freshwater > Lake > Sediment | place: USA: Wyoming | collected... | reverse complement strand
CGCAGTGTATGGTTTTTGTTAATTAGTATTTAAATAGTTAACATTTTTGACACACCATGACGCCAGCTGCAATCCGCTTCATTGAGCAGGCGTCCGGCGCGCGCTGATGCCTTTTCAATCATACTTTTCGTTTGCCACGAGGATAGCTACACGACTGTGGGCTGCGGAACTCAAAGTTTCAAGTATTTCCTCTGCGGTATTGTTTGGTGGCGGCGTCCGTGACGAAGTGTGAACGGGACCCGCCCAACAAGTCTGGTGAGTACCCGCGGATCAGGCTCAGCTTCTTCTTGGCTTCGGGTTGTAGAGCGAACTCGGCGGCGATGCGATGGATACGCGGAGATTCTTCGAACATGCAAAGTCTTATGTTGATTCACGCAAGAATTTGATGTGACTTCTGCTCGCTGAAAGCTAAGGAGGCTATTCCTCTGCCTGGTGTGGGTTCGAAGGTAATTGCAGTTGTTCTTGTGGCAATTGTGGTCGCGGCCGGGTTCGGGTACTGGGTGCTTGCTCCCAAAATGCCGAGTCAAGTTGCGACATATACGACTCAGCAAACTTCGCTTCTGACATCATCCGAACAGGCTCAATTGACCTCGACTTCATCAGCGACTCTTACTTCTCAGGCAAGTCAATGGATCAATGTGGGCGCCGCTCAGCCGGTCAGCTACTACTTGGAACTGCTCGAATCCACCGGGGCTGAACCATACGTGTCATTGGCGAGAGAGCTCAGGGAGCTTCCCGATTCTTCCAACGCAACAGCTGTAGCCCAAATCGTCTACCTAGCCTTGAACGCCACAATCAGTTCAAGACCGAGCGGTCCTGAAGTGAAGGAGGCGCTTGAGCTAATCATCAGAGGCGGGACCCCAAGCCGGTCTGACTTCAGTTATGCCGTCCCCTCGTACAATACTGAACTGCAGGTTCTGTACTGGCTTGCAAGTTCGACTCAGTTCAAGCGCGACGACACACTAGCCCTCGCAATCGCGATGTCGAATGGTTTCTGGGTTACTGTCGGAGATGACCAAGTCCGAAACGCCGTGAAGAATGACACGAGTAGTCTGCTTGCCTTCCTCAGAGAAACTGATGCTCTCCAAGGATCCATGGGATACTTCAGGCTTGAGGATTTGCCTCTCGAAGCAAAGATCACGCTCGCGTGGACGGGAGACGAATCGATGAGGCATGGCTATGGTCCCCCAATAGGTCTGATCTACTGGACCCAGCAGAGACTCCCTCTGTACATCTACGAAGCTGACACGGTGAGTGTCGCCACCCTCATTGAAATGAGGGCTGAAGCCTTGAAGAACGGCTGGATACAGCGAGGCGACGGTGTAGAATCGTTGGTTTCCAGAGTTGAAGACTACTTCTACTCCTTTCCGGGGAACAACGAACAACACTTCAACGGACGGACAGACTATGACAAGATTGTCAACGATCAGGGAATAATGGCTGTGCATGATGTAGACTGGCAGTGGGCACAACACAATAAGGGCTTGAAGTTTCAGGGCGACTGTGGAACTGAAATGACAATTGCCGACGCTTGGCTGAAAAGCTGGGGCGTTGCGACCGTCTCAGAGTGGGCTTATACACTTTTCACCCAGTACGGAATGGAGAAGCAATCGCACTCGTTCATCATCTACTACGAACCGACAAACAGAGTCTGGAAGGCGTACTGGAAACAGATCTCAGACGGTGGAATGCCAAATTGGATAGCTCATATGGGTGGAAATACGAGCCAACCATATGACATGTTCATTTGTCGACCGCCCGTTATTCAGCAACGCTACCTGAGAGAGAAGTACTTTGAATCCCGTACTATCAACGGAGTCTTCTATCCTTCGTATTGGCACTTCCAGGGCAATATGTACTATCAGATCGAACTTACCCCGTGGGCGCAGTTACAGGACATGCTTTCGAAGGGCATTCCGACTGACACGATGAAAGAGTGGCTCTTCTATACGAGCCAGGTCGTCTGAATTCAAGAGCGCACTATCGGTGGCAACAGTGTCGTAGGACTAGTCGCCGTATGCCCGAACCTGACTAGATTCGCATTTCAGGAGCTGTAGCGGGTTCGTCGAGATGCGCCGGGGGTGGGATTTGAAACCACGACCTGTAGAATGACGCACACTTCGCTGTCAAGGAGAAGAAGTCTCAAGTACTCATTTGGTCGTATGGTTTGTTGGCGGCGTCCATGACGAAGCGTGAACGGGACCCGCCCAACAAGTCTGGCGAACCCCCGCGGGCCCGCCACATCAACAAGTCTTCTTGCAACTTGCCCGACGCCAGATGTCAGCTATTTGAGCAGAGAAACCAAATGCTAAATAGTCACCCTAATGGGGAGACTAAATGCGATAGTCACCCCAATAGGGAGACTATGGTGAAGGACTATGCAGTGGATGCCGCCATGGGTTGCGAGGGCTTACGCACGGCTGTACGCAGCGAAGAGAATGGATACTTTCGATTTCTGGGAAGCCGGAAGAATACTTGAGCTCAAGGATAAGCGACGCGTCGCGAAGAGACTGACGAGGCTGAAAACTTCCGGGCATTTGACCGCGAGGAGAGATCCCGTGGACCCGAGAAGGAAACTGTTCAAGCTGGTAGACCCTGAGAGTATCGTGCTGGCCGTGGCAATCCAGTCGAGGGCCAAGACCGCTGATGTGTCAGGAAAGCTGAAGGCGGCCTCAGGCGTTCTGGACTACTATGTGAATGGAGCTTATGCAGCTTACCAGTATCATCATTATTCGGCGCCAGGAAGAATCGACATCTCTGTCAGAGCAGAGCAGTTGCCCACGTGGATAGCGCTCTTTTCCGAGAAGGATGTCGCAATCTCCATCGATGAGATTCCTGCCGAAAACCCCGCCGAGACAAACGTCAGCCTTCGGTCCGAGTTTGACGAGAAGTTCTGGGAGCACGTCAGAGTGATTGATGGAATCAAGTATCTTCCACCCGAAGTTTTGGTTATCTTGGGAATCACAAGAGACCGTCCTGCCGTAGAAGATGTGTTGGCGATTCTTGTTGTCCAAAGGGCGAAGCTTGACTGGAAAGCACTGACTGCTTTATCCAAGGCGTACAACGCAACCAGATTCCTAGGCTGCTTGCTGGATGTCCTGAACTCGGAAACCCGCAAGCCATTGTTTCCTACTACGCACATCAACAAGCTACTCAGAGAGTCCAATCTTCAGGCACGGCTCGATTTTCCCAGCAGCATGAGGAGTGATCCCGCGGAAGAGCGCTATGCGACGATTTCCTCGAAGTGGAACGTGACGTTGTACCTGAGTCATGCGGTCGTTTCCAAGATTCTGACCGACCTGGTGCGAACATGAGCGAAGAGGAAGTTGAAAAGAGAAGCCTGCAGGACCTTGATACGATACTCCAAGCCGCCCGAGAGTTGGGCATAAAGCTTGTTCTGATTGGAGGCTATGCAGTTGCCGCTTACACGCGCGGGTACAGATATACAAAGGACATTGATCTAGTAGCGGACAAGCCCGCTGTCGGCAGACTGAAAGGACTTCTCAAAAGCCTCAGCTATTCTATCCGCAAAACTGAGTTCGGCCTAGCAGGGTCGAAACGACTGAACAAGGGCTTCATCGATTTGCACATCAGCGTCGGAAGAATCTACGATGTATCGACAGGAAAAGAGTATCCGGTCGACTCATCACTCTTCAAGAATGCAAAGCACTTGACCGTCAAGGGGTACATCTCCAAGACTTCATCACTGAAAGCCCCTGTGGTTGATTTGGAAACTCTCATCGTGCTGAAGACAATGACTGTCGGGAGGGACAAGGATACTATGGACCTGCTCTCCCTCTTCCGTGACAGGAGAGACGACATCGACAAATCGTTGGTAGCAGAGAGAGCGAAGGCCGCGGATTTGGTTGAGCATCTCTTGGATCGGATAAGGGACTATGCACGAAGGCTCAGAGAGGATGAGCTGGATGAGGTTTGGTTCAACGTGACTGCGACTCGACTACCGCACACCGAAAAGCGAGAGATAGGAAGCCTCTTCTCGAAGCTGGCGGAGCTGTTCCGTCGGTCATAATCGAGATCTGACAGAGAGCACTTTGTGTGGGTTGGAGGGTGAGGGTCGGGCAGATTTTGAACCCTCGCGATAACAGTGGGCCGCATCCCCGCGGGCCCGCCACAGTTTTTCTCCTAGCCCATTTGTCCCCGCAGCCTCGCCAACGACGTGGTCTAGGAGAGGGATTTTGTTGGGTCAAATCGCACCACCCGCATCATGAGACGTGTGGGTGGGTATCCTGATGCGCTTGACCAATGAGAGGGGGGTACCCCCCCTGGGGGACTTGTCCCATCAATACCATATTGATTCTCACATTCCGAACAGGTCGGCCCCCGACGGGAGCATACAGAGGCTCTTTGCGGAGCTTACAGTTGCGGATCGGCAAGTGCGTCAAGCGCTCGCGTTTTCCTGCCTTGGTGCGAGGAAGGATTCGGTGAACCCACACCCCAAGGGACGCTCGTATCCATCATCTTCCCGTGGGGCCGCCGCCATCGACCCTTCCTATTCAGATGGCATGCGGCTGATTCGAGTGATGATCTCGTCTAAGGTCAGGGTTTCCTCCGTGCGTTTCTTCATGTCTCTGAGCTTGAGCTGGCCGGATTTGAGTTCTTGAGGGCCGACGATCAAAGCATAGGGAATACCCAGCGAGTTCGCGTACTCAAGCTGCTTTGCCAGCGACTTGCGCTTAACATCCACATCTGAAGGGATTCGAGCGTCACGAAGCTTAGCTGCAATCGAGAGTGTATGCTGTCTAACCTCATCATTCACCGCGGCCACGAAGACAGTCCCCACCTCTTTGTGCTTGGGAAGTACACCGGCCTTCTCCAGTGAAATTAGCAGTCTCTCGATACCTCCGGCAACCCCTGTCGCTGGAATGCTCCTTTTTCCATAGACGCCGCAGAGTCTGTCGTATCTTCCTCCTCCAAGCACCGCTCCAACCTCTTCTCCTCCTTTGTCGAAGGCCTCGAAGACGATGCCATCGTAGTATCCGATTCCCCTAACGACGCTCATGTCGAATAGGCAACGATCCAGTTTGCCTAGACCCTGCAGCGCGTCAGCCAGCAGGACAAGTTGCCTGTATCCCAGTTTTGCTTCCTCGCTTCGTGTTTGCACTTCAGAGATCTTCTCGAGAACGCTGGCAGGTTTGTCTTGGATCGATATGAATTCAACCAATGAATCAATGACGCTGCTCTCTAGGCCCGCAGAACGAAGCTCGGTCTTGACAGCCTCAGCAGAGATCTTTCGAGACTTGTCGACCGTTCGGAACACTGCCTCGATTTTCTCTTGACTCTTCAACCCCAGGCTTTCGACGAATCCCTGTATCACTTTGCGATTCGAGATTCGGACTTCGAATTCCTTCAACCCAACGTTGCTTAGAATGTCCATGCTTAGAGCGACAGCTTCTGCGTCAGCTGTTGGGTCATCGGATCCGAAGATCTCCGCGTCCCATTGAGTGAAGTACCTGTATCGGCCAAATTGTGGTTCATCGTATCGCCAGTTTCCGCCAATACACGCGAGCTTGATTGGTTCAGGGAGGTCGGAGCGGCCAGCTACCATGCGAGCCATACCGACCGTGAGGTCGAACCTGAGGCCGATGCTGCGGCCTGCCTTATCGTTAAACCAGTAGATCTCATCCTTGATCGCCGGTCCACTCTTGGCTTCTAGGGTTCTGAGTTCCTCGAGCGTCGCGGGTTCCATTTCTTGAAAGGCGTATCTTCGAAACATCTCTCTTATTCTCTCGTAGACCCAGTTTCGCTTCGCCATTTCATCTGGCTCGATGTCCCTGATACCTCTCGGCAAAGTGAACTGCTTGTCTGACATGCCGCTCGCCCCTATGCTAGTACGATTCGCTAATTGATTCGGAGGTGTGCTAAGTGTTTTCTTTCGATTTGGTCGCACCACGGCTTATTAGGGGGGAGCAGCAGGTTTCCTAGACTCCTGCTAGGATGCGTGAATGTTGTCAAGAATGAAAGCAGACATGGGTCTATCCGTCGTTGCCGGGTTGGCAATCGGAGGAATCATAGGAGTCGTTCTTGACATCACCGAAGTCCCGGCGGGAAGCGCCATTGGCACCTTTGTTGGAGGGTTCGTCGCCGCGCTGCTCCTGTACGCCGCACGCAGGAGGACATTGATCGCCGGATTTGTTGTGGGATTGTTCGGCTTCCCCGTTCAACTCCTAATCTTCTTGGCGCTGGTTTCTACTCATCTGTACACGCCGCCTCAGGTCCCAGAGATTTCTCAGGAAGTTCTTCTCGTCGCCTTGGCTGTGACTGTCCTAATGCAGGTCGTGGGAGGCGCGATTGGAGGACTACTTGGCGGCATGATTCGGCATCCTCCTCCGGGAACTGTGGAAGTACCGCGCTCGTATTTGCCTCCGCCTCCGCCGCGTCCGGAGAAGTATTGCGTTCAATGTGGAGTGGGCTTGGCAAAGGAGACCTCGATCTGTCCCGCTTGCGGAGCAAAACAGCCCTCCTGATCGATCCACAATTGCGCTGGCTCAGCAACCCGAACCTTAGTCGGTCATCGTTTCACTGAGGCAGACGTAACCCAGGATTCGAAGTGCAGCTAGACTCTGAGGAATTCAAGTGAATAGTAGACGATGTCAGTTCGTCTGTCAACAACGGAGAGTATCAAGTCTTTCTTGTCCCTGGAGGCTCGTTTCAGCAGTGTGCGAAGCGTCTTGAGGTCGGCTTCACCACCTTCGTAGATTATATAGATGTACCTTCGCATCGGTCCTTTTCCGTGGACCTCGAAATCGAAAACGGGGCATTCTCTGACGACATATCCTCTGTCGCGGAGGTCACGATATACGAGGTACTTCACCCAGACTGCAGGTTGCCTCGAAGAGACCGACTTCACCAGTTCCTCGAATGTGATGTTCTCTTTGTTCTTTCCCTCGACGGTAATCCTGCCCTTTTCGAGAAGATAGAAGGCCTCGTGAGATGTGAGAACGAGTCTTCTTCCCCTCAGGGTTCCGAAACCGCGCTCACGCATCTCCATCAGTTCTGAGGCTCTCGGAAGGAAAACTTCGTCTGCTCGCAGGGAAGCTTCGTAGACTTGGAATGGCTTCTCGCTCTCCGACTCATTCGCTGTGTGCTCAGTCACGTGCAGTCAATCCGCGGTCATCTACACTGACGCTGCACTTTTAATGTAATCGTGTCATGCTCTACAATGGCGTCACATTTGGTTGACCTCACAACTCTGAGGACTGTCGAATGGACTCGTGACGGTGTGCGACTGATCGATCAGAGGCAGCTGCCAGACCGGCTGACATTTCTCTTGTGCAGGAACTACAGGCAAGTCGCTCGAGCGATACGCGACATGACCGTGAGAGGGGCGCCCGCCATCGGAGTGACCGCGGCGATGGGCTTGGCCCTGGCAGCAAAACGCAGCAGACACAGCGACGGAAAGATGCTATTGCTCGACGTTGAGAAAGCCGCAGAGATCATCCGAGCAACACGACCCACCGCGAGAAACCTGTTCTGGGCGGTCGAGCGAATGCTCGGGAAAGCCCGAGAGGTGGCTGATCAGGGACGTGACATGCGAGAAACGCTCGCGGCTGAAGCACAGCTCATGGCCGATGAAGACGTGCAAGCCAACCGGAAGATGGGAGCCTACGGCGCAGAGCTGATTCAAGACGGGGACACGATCCTAACGCACTGTAACACAGGAACGATGGCCACGGTGAGCTATGGAACGGCCTTGGGAGTAATCCGAAGTGCGATCTCGCAAGGCAAGAAAGTCAAACTCATCGCAACCGAAACCAGGCCTAGACAGCAAGGTGCCAGAATAACTGTCTATGAGGCCTTATCAGACAAGATCCCCGTGACCTTGATAGTTGATAGCGCTGTAGCGATCACGATGTCAAAAGGCATGGTAGACAAGGTCATCGTGGGCGCCGATCGCATAACTAGGACTGCAGTCGCCAACAAGGTGGGCACTTTCATGATCGCGCTCGCAGCCAAACATCATTGTATTCCATTCTACGTTGCGGCACCTACTACAACCTTCGACCTGACCATAGAGCCCACTGCCGTGTCGATCGAAGAACGTGATCCCAGGGAAGTCACTGAGATTAACGGAAGGCAAATCACACCAAAGAAGGGGGTCAGGGTTTTCAATCCAGCCTTCGACTTGACTCCGTTAGAACTCGTCACCGCCGTCATCACAGAAAAAGGAGTCCTTTCGAGAGAACAGATTCAGAACATGACCAAGATCAGACCGAACATTGGCGGTTAGACTTGTCGGCTCGGCTTACTCTGATCTCTTGAAGTCGCAGAGGTCAGTCGGTTCTTCCAGGTATCTGTTGATCGTCACCTCTGCGATCATCTGACAGTATCGCGCCGTCTCTGTCAGATTCCACGCAATCGACCTGAATGCCAGTGCAACATTCCGATTTGAGACGTCGTCCACAATCTTTTCCGAGATCTTCCTGTTTCTGGTTTGAGCGCGTATCCCGTCCTCGATCGACTTGTTCGCAAGGTCAACATCAAGCTTAACGAATGCCTTCATCGTGTTCTCAGAAATCAGCTTGACTGCCTTGCTCATTTCAGTGGTCTCATCAAGTACCGATTTGTGCTTGTCATAATCCTCGTCTTTGATTCCGATGACTTCCTTAGCCTCACTCTCTGCACAGTCTGCGATACATTCGAGGTACTTGGAGACTATGCGGTTCCCCAAGGCGTGCTGCGGATTGACAACTCCAATATCGCGAGCAGCGCTCAGCTTAGTAGTTGCAAGTATCAGTTGGCGAACTATCAACCAATAGATCCTATCAGCCTCGTTCTCCATCTGAAGGACCTCACCTGCGATGTCCTGCCTCTTTTCCAAAAGAGCGGTCATCGCCGCGTCCTGCATGGATAGCCCAACTCTATGTAGCCTCTGTATTAGGCCGCTTACGGGGAACTTTGAGGGGTCCACGAAGCTCTGAATCACAACCTGCCTTGGAGTTTGCTCGACAATGCTAAGCCCCATCAGCCTCTGAACAGTGCTTCTAATCTCCCACAGATGCTCAGAACTGAGGTCCTTACTAGATGTGATTACTATCGAATCTCGTCCCTCGATGTAGTTGCCTGTGATTATCCTTGACAGTAGTTCGTGTTCTTTGCAGAGATCAGCGTTGACTCTGGCCGCCGTAGATTCTGCTTTGTCGCCAGCCAAGCCCGGGATTAGCCTGAGGCAGCCGTCATCGGTGCGTCTCATGGTTACAACGTTTCCCTGCTTCAGTCCTACTTGTTCGACCCAGTCTCGTGGCAGTGAGACTGTGAGTGTCGAGTGTCCGACTTTCTGTACCTTCCGAATTTCCATCTGTTTTGCACAACCGAGGGCTGGGCAGTGTGGCCTTCGTTGCGTTGCTCAGGTCATTACCCAGTGTGTAATGGTACGAACGAAGTTTGGATCATATATATTCCGATTAGAAAGCAAGTAGAACAATTAGCTCCGGGGCAAGTCATATTCCCGGCACGGGTGTAGCATACCCTCGTTCTATCCTAAGCTGCGCTAGACTCGACATCTCATGGTCGATATGATCTTGTGGTCTGCCCAGATCTTGCAGGTTCCCTCGGACGAAACCATCGTAGGACCAAGCGGGCTCGCAGGAGTACATTCCTTCAAGTATAGTGGACATTCTGGAGGGTCGATCTTGCCGATGATCACGTCAGCACAACGAGCATTCCTAACAAAGTCCGCGCCCTCACGCTTCGTATTGAGGCCATAGTGTTCCCGTGCGTCCAGACGGGAGAACTCAGCTTTCAAGTCGAGTGCACTGTTCGGTATCGTTGCGACACCACGCCAGTATCCTTCGTGAAGGTCGAATGCTTTCCTCATGGTTTCCTGTGCTTTCAGGTTCCCATCCCAAGTCACGGCCCGAGTGTATTGGTTCTCCATCTTGGGTTCATTGTCACGGATCTGCACCAGGATCATGGCCACGGACATAAGGACATCAAGCGGTTCGAATCCTGAGAAGACCATCGGCTTGTGGCATTCATCAAAACACGGCTTGTAGGCTTTCATTCCTGTAATCGTTGAGGCATGCCCCGCGTTGATGAAAGCATCAACCCGAAGATCCGGCGATCTCGAAACCGTCTCGACCGCAGACGGCACATACCGATAGCATGTAAGAAAACGAAGATTAGACGGCGGTCCTTCGAGTATCTCGTACGCAGTCGCCGGCGCCGTAGTCTCGAAACCAACTGCGAAGAACACGAACTCCTTATCCGGTCGCGACCTTGCGATCTTGACCGCGTCGTGGACGCTGTACACCACTCGAACGTCTCCGCCGAGAGTTTTCGCTTCGGCAAGTGATTGCTTCGATCCCTTCGCTCGTGACATATCGCCGTAGGTCAGGATTGCCTTTCCGTCAAGTGCGAGATCTACTGCTGAGTCAATGTCAGCTGCGGGCGTCACGCATACCGGACAACCGGGGCCTGCCCGTACCTCCACATTCTCGGGCAGCAAGCTTCTCACGCCATGATGTGTGATTGTCCACTCATGAGAACCGCAGACATGCATGATCAGTATTCTTCGTCCTATCTCATGACTAAGACGGTTGATCCTTGCCTGCAGCTTCTTCGCTAGGTCAGCGTCCCTGTAACCATCAAGGATCGACAACG
>Ga0315281_10014506_pt1 | contig 10621 bp, 10 predicted proteins | sample YL17G07_0_MG_FD_204540 | JGI IMG/M metagenome (GOLD analysis project Ga0315281, IMG submission 204540) | Sediment microbial communities from Yellowstone Lake, YNP, Wyoming, USA - YL17G07_0 | ecosystem: Environmental > Aquatic > Freshwater > Lake > Sediment | place: USA: Wyoming | collected... | reverse complement strand
CCTTCGAGATGACGGGCGACGGGGTCAGAGCTCGAGAGACCCCGTAAAGACCGTGCGGGCCGGCCCCTCCATCTCGTTCTTCTCCCCGAGCCTGACGGTGAGGGGTCCGCCAACCGTCTCGACGTGAACGGTATCCCCGACCATGCCGAGTTTCCTCGCGACAGCCGCCGAGGCCATGGCCCCCGTGCCGCAGGAGAGGGTCTCGGCTTCAACCCCTCTCTCGTAGGTCCGGATATGGAGGGCGTTCTCCCCGCCCTTCTCCACGAAGTTCACGTTTGCCCCCGTGAGGAAGGTGTGGTGGTTCCGGATGGCAGGGGCCAGCTCGGCCATTTCGACAGCGCCGACCTCGTCCACGAAGACGACGGCGTGAGGGACGCCGGTGTTCACCGCGTACACGGTGTATTCCAGGATCTCCTCCTTGTACTCCCCTTCTCCGGTTGCCGGTATCTCGCTCCGGTTGAACTTCGGGGCCGGCATGCCGATGGTCGCGATAAACTCCTCATCCTCGTCGTACTTCGTGGAGACCTGGATCACGCCGGCCAGAGTCTCTACGGGGAAGGAGTCCTTCGTGAAGCCCTTGTCCGCGAGGTACTTATCGTAGCCCTTGTCCACGATATACTTGGCAAGGCACCGGATCCCGTTCCCGCACATCTCGGCCTCGCTCTCGTCAGGGTTGAAGATCCGCATCTTCAGGGGAGCCTTCTCTCCCTTCGAGAGGAAGAGGACCCCGTCCGCCCCGATGCCGAACCTCCGGTCCGAGTAGAGAGATGCGAACTTCGGCTTCAACTCGTCGGGGATCAGCTCACGCTCGAACTCATCGATGAGGATGAAGTCGTTCCCGTTCCCCTGCAACTTTGTAAAGACCAGCTCTGCCATTGAAAACCTCCTATCCGATCCCCCAGCGCCTGAGGGCCCGCTCGAGCTCGTAGTGCTGCTTCGCATGCTCCTCGAGGGGTATCCCCTCCATGAAGGCGTCCACCGCCTGGCGCATGGCCATCGCACCCGCGGCTGTCCCGTCCGGGTGCCCGTGGATCCCGCCACCGGCCTGGAGCACGATATCGGTCCCCAGGGTCTCGAGCTCGGCAAAGACCTTCCCCGGGTGAAGCCCCCCGCTCGAGACCGGAAAGACCCTCTTCTTCCCGAAGCACGGCCCGGTGAGGACCGCGTTGTCCCCCAGCACCTCCTCGGCGTCGTGGCTCATCTTGCCCGAGACGGAGCCGGTATGGAGCTGGTCCCCTCCGAGCCATCGGACGAGGCGTGCGAAGGGGCGCATGGCGATGCCATGCTCCCGGTTCCTCGTCATCGCCGCATGCATGGCCCGGTGGACGTGAATGGGAACGGTCACCGACGGGGCCTCCCCCAGGGCCTGGAGGGCACCGAAGCCGGCGATGATGACATCCACCATCACCATGTTCGCCCCGAGAGAGATTGCCTCCTCTGCCTTCTCCACGATCCTATCGGCACGGGCGGTGACGTTCACGGCATAGAGCACCTGCCGCCCGGTCTCGTCCTTCACCTTCCCGAGGGCAGCCATCACCTTCGGGACCCGCTCCCGGATCGGACAGAAGGCCTGGTCGGTGAGGGTCTCGTCGTCCTTGATCAGGTCGACGCCGCCCACGGCCGCCTGGTAGGCCACCTCAGCCGTGTCATCAGGCGAGAGCCCGACCTTCGGCTTGATGATGGTCCCGACATGGGGGCGGTTCGTGGTGCCCACGATAGCGCGGATGCCCCGGATCCCGAACCTCGGCCCCGGGAAGGGGATCAGGGCCTCGGGGAAGTCCACGTCCAGGAGCCGGACCGCGGCGAGCTTCCGGAGGCCGAAGAGGTTCCCTGCCACGACCGAGAGGTACTGGGCGACGTTCCCGGGCTCGAAGATCTCGGCCGGGTACCGGATCTTTACGACGTAATGCCCATCTCCGGGGATGATCTCCATCACCTCTCCGTCCAGCCTGCGGACATACTCGGCCCTTGTTCCGATAGCGGTCCAGGTGCCGGTCGTCTCCTCCTCGGCGATCCACCTCGCCGCCTCCTCGGGTGACGTCCCCGCATCAGGCCTGAAGGAATAGGTTGCGAACACATCGGGCATGCCGATCATACCTGATCTCGGTGGGCTATCTGAAATGTCTTGTGGAATTCCTCGATGGACCAGCCCAGGAACTCGCGGATGATGATGTAGGCAAGGGACGGGGGGATCGCCCCCTCCTCGGTGACGATGAGATCGATGTAGGCTGCGGGGGTCACATCGAAGACCGGGTTGTGGACGGTGACCCGGGGGAGCCGTGCCGCCTCCGTCGGCGGAAGGATCTCCCCCCCCCCCCTCTCCTCGATCTCCACGAGCTCCCCCAGGGTGGTGCGGGGCGCGAACTTGTAGGTCTCGGCCGCGACGATGAAGGGAGTCCGCGCCTCGTGGGCCGCGAGGGCGACCTGCGAGGTGCCGATCTTGTTCACGACGGCCCCGTTCACGGCCACCGCATCGGCCCCGACGAAGACCCGGTCGATCCTGTTCATGAAGTGCCGGACCGCCGAGTCGACGATGAAGTGGGTGGAGATACCGGCCTCGGAGAGGGTCCGTATCGTGAGGAGACCCTGGTTTCCCGGCCTCACTTCGGTCGCAAAGACCTCGAAGTCCTTTCCCAGCCGTGCCGCCGTGAGGATGCAGGAGAGGGCGGCCTCGGAGTTACAGTGGGTGAGGATCGTCTCCCCGTCGGCGATATGATGGGCCCCGATCTCCCCGATTCTCTCCACGGCACCCTTCGATGAGCGGATGAACTGGTCCGCTGCCCGGATCACTCTCTCCCGGGTCTTCTCCAGGTCCCCTGCCCCCTCAAGGGGCATCATGACCAGGTGCACGGCGTTCGGGAGGGAGACAGCCGTGGGCCGGGTGGCGAGGAGGAGGGAGGCCGCCTCCTCCATCTTCTTCCTGAACTCCTCCAGGTCACGGGCCTCAAGATCGCGGGCATGGGACCGGAGGGCCTCGGCCGCGGCGCGGGCGATCCTCCCCGCGCCCCGGATCTCCATCCTCTTTATCTTCTCTGCAGTCTCACGGACAGACATAGGAACCCGTATTCTCTGTCTTCTCCGGAGCATAGAATGGTTGCGCAGGCCCGTTCCCCTCCAGTCGCCGTGGTCTTTGACAGTGCAGGGACCCTGCTCCGGACCTACCGTGTGGTGAAGAACATTCCGGGACAGGAGCTGCTCGCCGATGTGGAGACCACGGCCATCACCGCGGCCTCGGACGACCGCGCCCTCCTCGTCCTCAACGTCCGTTCCCGGGATGTCATGAAGGCCCCCCCTGACCTCTTCCTCTCCGAGTACCTCGGCACTCACCAGGTTAGCTTCGGGGTCTCCTGCGCGAACCGGGTCTTCACCCACGGGGAGATCGCAGATCTCCTGTACAGCGACCAGGCGGCGAAGGTCTCGGACCTCCAGGAGTGCATCCGCGAGGTCTGGGCACGGTGCCGTCTCGAGGCCCTCGTGGTCATCGACAGCGGGGTGATCGTGAACTTCTCCCGGCGGATCATCGAGTTCACAGTCACCTCGGGCGGGAGGCCCTTTGCCGATGCCGTGGAGACGATCGAGGAGCTGCACCGGATGGGCGTCGCCACCTTCATCGCGTCGGGCGACCGTGCCTCGAAACTCGAGCGGATCGCGGACCACCTCGGGATCCCCCGGGACCATGTCCATGGCGTGGCAACCCCCTCCATCAAGGCGAGGATCGTGGAGGACCTCCAGGAGCAGCACTGCCTCGTTGTCATGGTGGGAGACGGGATCAACGATCTCCCGGCGTTCGAGAAGGCTGACGTGGCCATCCTCACCCTGCAGCAGCCGGGCGAGAGACCCGACGTCCTCTACCGGGCTGCAGACCATGTGGTGCCCCGGGTCCGGGACGTGGTCACGATCGTGAGGGACCTGGTCCGTCGGAACTGAACAGCTTCCGGCACGCTCGTCAATATAAAAGATAATATTAATCCACTGTACAGAGTAAGGGTGAGAGGATGGAGCACGCATGACCCCCCTGATCACGGTCGATAGACTCTCGATGCAATTCGACGGGAAGAAGGCCCTGAGCAACGTGAGTTTCGAGATCGCCGAGGGCGAGATCATGGGGGTCATCGGGAGGAGCGGGGCAGGGAAGACGGTGCTCATGCACCTGATGAGGGGCGTGGACCAGCCGCCAACCGGCGGGAGGATCATCTACCACGTGGCGGTCTGCGACCGGTGCGACAACATCGAGCTCCCGAGCATGGCCGGGAAGCCCTGCCCGGCCTGCAAGGGCAAACTCGCCGCCATGGACGTGGATTTCTGGGACGAGAGGAACGACGCCATGAAGCTGCGCATCATGCATCGCACGGCGATGATGTTCCAGCGGACATTCGCCCTCTACGGGAACGACCGGGTCATCGAAAACGTCCTCCGTGCCCTGGACGATATCAACTACCCTGAGGAGAAGTCCATCAACCGGGCGGCAGACCTCCTCGACCAGGTCCGGCTCTCCCACCGGATGATGCACATCGCCCGGGACCTCTCGGGAGGGGAGAAGCAGAGGGTCGTCCTCGCCCGGCAGCTTGCGAAGGAGCCCTTCCTCCTCTTTGCCGACGAGCCGACCGGTACCCTGGACCCGGAGACCGCCCGACTCGTCCACGACATGCTGAAGACCGCGGCGAAAGAGAACCACATGGGCATGGTCGTCACCTCCCACTTCTCCCAGGTGGTCCAGGACGTGGCAGACCGTGCCCTCCTCCTCAACGACGGCGAGATCGCCATGATCGGGTCCCCCCGGGAGGTCATCCAGAAGTTCATGAGTGGCCTCCAGGACCTCGAGCAGTTCGCCCAGCCCAAGGTGGGGAACAAGCTCATCGAGGGAAGGGACGTCATCAAGCGTTACATCTCCATGGACCGGGGGATGGTGAAGGCGGTGAACGGGGTCACCTTCGACGTTGCGGAGAAGGAGATCTTCGGGATCATCGGGAAGAGCGGTGCCGGGAAGACCACCCTCTCCCGGATCATCGCAGGGATCATGGAACCCACCACAGGAGAGATGAACATCCGGGTCGGGGACGAATGGGTGGACATGACCAAGCCGGGGATCGAGGAGAGGGGCAGGGCCAAGGCCTATATCGGCCTCCTCCACCAGGAGTACGACCTCTACCCCCACAGGACGGTCCTCGATAACCTCACCGATGCCATCGGTTTGGAGTTCCCCAAGGAGCTTGCCGTTCGTAAGGCGATGATCACCCTCCAGATGGCCGGGTTCACCGACGAGAAGGCGAGGGACATCCTGGACCGGTACCCTTCCCAGCTCTCCGAGGGGGAGCGCCACCGGGTCGCCCTCGCGCAGGTCCTCATCCGGGAGCCCAGGATCGTTATCCTGGACGAACCGACGGGGACCATGGACCCCATTACGAAGATCGACGTGAAGCACTCCATTATGCACTCCCGGGACGAGATGGACATGACCTTTATCGTCGTCTCCCATGACATGGACTTCGTGAAGGACATCTGCGACCGCCTTGCCCTCATGCGGGGTGGGAAGATCGTCCAGATGGGGCCGACCGATACGGTCCTTGCGGGCCTCACCGAAGATGAACGGGCCATCATGTCCCACCCCTCCCCACCGGGGTGAATACCTGTGAAGATCCTCCTGGACGGAGGGCGGGTTGAGGTAAGTGACGGGACAACCCTCGGTGCCATCCTCGGGACACGGGACAGCCGTTCAGCTGTTGCGGTGATCCGTCCCCGGGCGGCCGAGGCGGCAGAGACCCAGACAGTCCAGCTGACCACGACGAAGGGGGAGGTGGTGGTGGAACTCCTCCGCCCTGAGCCGGTGCTCCTCGCTCCACAGGGAGGGGAGAAGCCCCTCAACCTCCACTGGGAGGACCGGTACGCGGCCGCCTTCGGGCCGTTCCAGGCGGATCTCGCCCCGGCCCGGGTCCCCCACCAGTACGCGCGTGGCGACGTGCTCGTGGGATGCGGGGGGTATGACCCCAACCGGTCCTACCTCATCTTCTCCCGGATGAACCACCTCGCCGACCACGGGGCGGCTGCCGATGGCGGGGTGATCGGGAGGATCGCGTCGGGGAAAGGGGTCATCGACCACTGGACAGAAGGGGACCGGATCGAAAAGGTCGAACGGGTCATCACCTGGGCCGATCGCTCAACCTCCTTCACGACCACGGACCCGGGCCTTCCCCTGGAGGACGGGATGCAGGTCGTGACCCATATCTCAGCCCTTGCGCAGGGGTATACCCCTGAAGCCATCGACATCGGGATCGCAGACCTCCTGGAGCATCTCCACCTGGCCCTTGCGAAGGGGCACTTCAGGGTTGACCGAGCCTCGAGCACCCATATCCGGGACGAGAGCCTCCCTGAACCCCATATCCCGCAGGGTGAGAAGGGGTTCCGGGGCGAGGGGACCATCACCCTGCGCACCCGGGGCCCGGCCGCGGGCGCGGCCTACATCTACCGGGGCGACGTGGCCGCGAACCCGGCCCATGCCGTGATCGGTCACGTGGTCCACGGGATCGAGCTTGTCCGGGTTGCCGGCCAGGGGGATCTCCTTGCCATCGAGATCAATCCCGCGAGGATCGACTTCATCGGCCTCCAGGCACCCGAGGCGCTGCAGCTGGCCGCGACAAGGGGCCTCTCGGCCTCTATCGACAATGCAGGCGCGGGGATGGTGGTGGTGGACCAGGAGCCAGGGACCACGCTCGAGATGCTTGCAGCAAAGAAGGTGAAGCTCACCACCGCTCCCGAGGAGAAGGTGCTTGCCATCCGGCTCTCCCGCAAAGAAGCCCCCCAGACCTGCCATATCTTCCTGGAGATCACCGGTCTCTCCCGGCATGCCCTGGGGAGGATGCGCCTCTTCTTCCGGTTCGAGGACGTAGCGCTCTTCAAGGCGGAGCTCCGGGAGGGGATGAAGATCCTCCCCGAGCACACCCCCCTGGAGGAGGTCCTTGCATACACCCTGGGGATGACGAACGACTCGCGGAGGGGGGCGGGGACGATCGGGATGAGGGCGGCACCCCACGGGGAGTTCGGCCCGACCTCCGAGCCCTTCGAGGGAACAAACATCTTCGGTCTCCTGCTCGATACCGGGAAACTCGCAGGTCTCAGGGAGAAGGATATGGTCTACGTGAAAGAGGTTCCATGAAGCGCTATACCCCGGCCTATGCCGGGACGGTGACGGTCTACATCTTCATCGAGTCCACGGATCTCACTCCCGAGGATATCGCGGTCCGGGCCTACGAGATCGCGCCGCGGGCGATGGTGAAGGAGACCTGCTTCGGCCTCCAGGTGACAGGGAAGTCGGAGGAGGTCGACGGGATCGTGAAGAAGATCCGCAGCTTCGACCCGGCCCATATCTTTGTCAAGGACCGGGGGTTCCCGCCCGGTGACCCCCGGAGGTGCCGGGCGAACCTCGGGGGGGCGAGGCCCGGGTTCCATGGCCATGAGTTCGAGCTCTCCCTCATCGGGAACGTCTCGCGGGGCCTCGAGGAGGACCTCCACCCGACGGGCGCATCCGTCCCTGAGGCCGCAGCCGGCCGCCGACCCCCGCTTCCCGTCAAGCGGCTGAAGAAGATCATCGAAGAGGAGGAGACCGCGCATGGTTAAAGTCTTCATCTATCCGACCACGAGCCTGATCCTCTCGGACCTTGTTGCGCGGTTCGGCCACGAGCCCCTCGGGTCTGCCCTCGGCATCCGGGAGCGGATCCAGACGGCGGGCTTCGAGTCCCCGCCCCTCCAGATCACCCCCGAGGAGCCGAAGAAGGGCCTCCGCTGGGCGGCGGTCGAGGTCCCGAGCGGGGTCCGCGGCAGGATGGCCATCATCGGCCCCCAGATCGACGCGGCAGAGGCTGCCGTCATCATCAACGATGCAGACCTTGCCTTCGGGTGCATGGGCTGCGCCCGAACGAACGAGCTCATCATCTACCTTCTCAGGACGAAGGGGATGCCTGTGCTCGACCTCATCTACCCCACGACCGAAGAGGAGGGGATTGCGTTTGTCGCAGCCATCAGGAAGTTCCTCGGCTCACTCGGGGGTGGTTCCCCATGACCGCGCCGGTGCGCATCGCCGAGCTCGCCTGCGGCCCCGAGTACAGCGGGGTCCAGAAGGAGATCAACGACGCCGCGAGCGCCGTGGGGGCCGAGATCTTCTACCCCGAGATTGCCCTCGCGGACCTCCAGCGGGACTACCCGGCCTTCGGCCTCGATATCCGCAGCCCTGACCTGAAACTCGCCATCGCCCGGGCAAAAGCCCTCGTGGAAGGGAGGATCGAGGCCGACGCGGTCTTCATCGCCACCTGCTTCCGGTGCGCCGAGGGGGCCATCGTCCGGAACGAGCTGCGCCGCTATATCGTCGAGAAGTCAACCCTCCCAGTCGTCTCCTACTCATTCACCGAGCGCACCACGGCAGGCACCCTCCTCACCCGTATGGAGGCGCTCACCACCATCGCCCGCCGGAGGGCGCTCCTCGCACGGGAGATTCAGGAGGGGCTAACCCTCGGGGTGGACTCCGGCTCCTCCACGACAAAAGCGGTGGTGATGAGGGACAACCGGATCATCGGGAAGGGCTGGGTCCCCACCATCGAGGTGGCGAAGTCCGCCGAGGAGGCCATCGGGAACGCGCTCTCCGAGTCCGGCGTGAAGAGGGAGGAGGTCCAGGCCGTGGGGGCGACCGGCTACGGGAGGCACCTCGTGGGTTCCCGGATCAAGGCCGACCTCATCCAGGAGGAGCTCACCGTGAACTCCAAGGGTGCGGTCTACCTCGCCGACCATCAGAAGGGGCCCTGCACGGTGATCGATATCGGGGGCATGGACAACAAGGCCATCACCGTCCATGACGGCATCCCCGGGACCTTCACCATGGGCGGGATCTGCGCCGGGGCGAGCGGCCGATTCCTGGAGATGACGGCAAAGCGCCTGGGGGTCGAGATCACCGAGCTCGGGCCCCTTGCCATGAAGGGGATGGCAAAGAACGTGCCGATGAACTCCTACTGCATCGTCTTCGGGACCCAGAGCTTGGTGAACGCCCTCTCCGAGGGCTCGGCGCCGCAGGACGTCGCGGCCGCGGCCTGCCATTCGGTGGCCGAGCAGGTCTTCGAGCAGCAGCTCCAGGAGGTGGAGATCAAGGAGCCGGTCATCATGGTCGGGGGCACCTCCCTCATCGAGGGGCTCGTCCATGCGATGGGCCTCCTCCTCCAGACGAAGGTGGTCGTCCCGCCCAACTCCCAGTACATCGGTGCCGTCGGCTCGGCGCTCCTCGCCTCGGGCTTTATCAGGGAGAAGAGATGACCGGGATCGAGGCCTTTACCTCGGACTGCCCGGAGAAGGTCGGCGGGGACTACTACGAGAGGATCGCGGCCGACGTCCTCCAGGACATGAACCTCCTCCGCGTCATCTCCAAGCTTCATGTCTCGGTGGACCCGACGATCCCCCTCTTCATAGTCGTGGGGGTGATCCGGAAGCTCCCGGCGATCGTGCGGGTGCATGACTTTGCCTCGGTCCAGGTCCAGGGGAACCGGATCACCCTCTCCATCGGGGACGAGACCTACCTCGCGCCGCTTCTCAAGTTCCTCTGGGACCGGTACGGGAAGGCCCAGGTGGAGCAGCCGGACCGGTGGACCGTAGTCATCACCGTTCCTGAAGGTGGGGCCGAGGGGTTCGAGGACCTCCCGGTCTACGACCCCCGTGAGGACATCTTCCGGGACCTCATGTACGCCATGATCTGCATCCAGCCCGAGGGGTTCAAGGTCAGGAAGGAGGCATACCTGGACGGGAAGTTCTTCTTTGTGGCGAGCGAGGACACCCTCCCCGAGGACGTGGTGGAGCGGCAGGTGAGGGAGAAGTTCGCCCTCATCGGGGAGGAGCTGTGATCCTCGAACCCATCACCTACAAGGGGGGCCTCTACCGGCACGAGGAGATGGTGGAGCTGATCGAGGACCTGGGGGGCTACATCATCCAGCTCCAGCAGATCGCGGGCGATATCATCATTTTGGCCCTTGTCCCCAAGGAGGATCTCGACCTGGTGCGGGCCATCGCAAAACCCATCAACGGCGAGGTAAAGGTCTCCCCTCTCGTGGGGACCGAGATCGCCGTGGTCTCCATGTCCCTCGAGATCCACCACCTCCCCCATGCCACCTGCGACGTTGCCGAGTACCTCAGGCAGTTCGGGGCAAAGACAAATGTCATCGGCCTCGCCCGGGGCTTCGGGAAGAGGATCGCGCAGTTGAACGTCGAGGAGCGGGACGTCATCAACGAGCACGACTGCGCCGTCCTCCTGTACGGAAACTTCGAGGAGTGCATCCGGCACAAGAACCCCAAGATCAGCCGGGGGATCACTGTCCCCCTCATCGCGACCGGAGCGCCGGACAAGGAGGCACTCATGAAGTGCATCGACCCACCGGTCGAGGGCTACGTCGGGGGCCTCGGCCGGCTCGCCCACCGGGCGAAGCGCCCAGAAGAGCTCGCAAAGCTCGACGAGATGGTCGGAGAGGTGAGCAGGGTCCTCGATCTCCGCAGGACCGAGATCTACAAGGACCCCCTCTCCGTGGCCCCGCCCCGGCTCATGGACCTGATCATCGAGAAGGTCGAGGCCATCCACGAGGTAACCTCGCCCACGCCG
>Ga0315281_10014505_pt1 | contig 10621 bp, 9 predicted proteins | sample YL17G07_0_MG_FD_204540 | JGI IMG/M metagenome (GOLD analysis project Ga0315281, IMG submission 204540) | Sediment microbial communities from Yellowstone Lake, YNP, Wyoming, USA - YL17G07_0 | ecosystem: Environmental > Aquatic > Freshwater > Lake > Sediment | place: USA: Wyoming | collected... | reverse complement strand
CCCCCGAGATTTCGACCGGAGAAATCGTGCCTGAGCCCCTCTACGCCATCACTCCGTCGCGCCAGGCGCGCACCTATTCCGGTGGCGTCCGAGTGCGCGTGGTGCGGGCCGGCTGGTTTCGTCCCGATGCCGGCGGCTTCTTCGGCGTCGTCCCGCGTCCACTCTGGTCGCGCCTGGTCGAGACCGACGAGCGCGGCCGCCTGGTCTGCAGGCTGAACCTCCTGCTGATCGATGCGGGAGGCAAGCGGATCCTGGTCGAGACCGGCACCGGGAGCCGCATGGGCGACAAGGACCGTGACATCAAGGGCGTCGAGGGGGGCGATCCGGCGGTTGCGCTTCGCGCGGTCGGGATCGATCTGGAGAGTATCGACTTCGTGGTCGTCAGCCACCTGCACTACGACCACGCCGGCGGCATGGTCAACGCCATGGGGGTGCCGAACTTTCCTCGCGCCCGTTATGTTCTCCAGCGCGTCGAGGTCGAAGCTGCTCACGGCGATGAGCTTCGGCTCGCGGGTGTGATGGAAGTCGCCCAGCTCGACCTGGTGCGCGCCGCCGGCCAGTTGGCAGAGGTGCACGGCGAAGTGGAGCTTGTCGAAGGAGTGAGCGTGATTCCCACCGGCGGCCATACCCGCGGGTCGCAAGCCGTGCTGCTCGGGACGACCGGGGAGCGCGGCGTCTTCTGGGGCGACCTGATCCCGACCCGCTGGCAGATTCCGGTGCGCTGGACCAGCGCCTTTGACGACTACCCGATCCAGGCGGTCGAAGTCCGCAACCAGCTCGTCACCCGCGCGGCCGCCGACGGCTGGTGGTGCTACTTCACCCACGATCCGGGCGAGCTGCCGGTGCAGATCGAAGCGACGGAGAAGGGGTTCCGGGTGCGCGAGTCGTGAGGCGCGCCGTGGCCGCGCTGCTGCTGACGCTGCTTGCCGGCTGCGGCACGGCGCCATTGCCCTCGTTCTCGAGGGCCGATTGCGCGCGGGCAAATGCGGACGGCGTGATCGTCATTTCCGCGAATCATCTGAAGTTCAGCGCACCGTGCATGATCGCGCCGGCCGATGCCGACTTCACCATCCAGTTCATCAACCACGAGAGCGGGCAGCACGACCTGGCCATCTACGACGATGCCTCCAGGGCCAACGAGCGGTTCCGCGGCGACACGATCGGTGGGCCGGATGCCACCATCGATTATCCGATCCGGGCGATGCCGGCCGGCGAGTACTACTTCGACTGCATCATCCACCCCGCAGACATGCGCGGCACGCTCTTCGTGGAACCCTGACCCTAGGCGGGGCCCAGCAGGGCGCGGAGGTCAGGTGCGGTGATCGGAGCTTCGAGGCGGTCGACCCCGTCGAGCGCCAGCACTGGTACGCGGAAGCCATAACGCAGCACCAGGTCGTCATCGGCGTCGATATCGACGCGAGCGTAGGTGCCCGGTCCGGCGATGCGGTCCAGCAGGACGCGCGCCTCATCACACAGGTGGCAGCCCGCTCGTTCGTACAGGACCAGGCGTGGACTCATCGGCCGATGATAGGGTGGCCGGGGTAGGATGGGAGCAGCGCCGCCCCCGTAGCTCAGCGGATAGAGCGAGGCCGTCCTAAGGCCTGCGTCGGGGGTTCGATTCCCTCCGGGGGCGCCACAAGACGACAGGCACCCAGCGTGGCACTTCGGTTGCAGATGGAGAACGAATGGTGGACTACGAGAAGCGCCTCGGGGACCTCGGGATCGAGCTCCCCGATTACAGCAAGATCCCGTACTACGGCATGAGCTACGGCTCGATGAAGCCGCACCATCGGGTCGGCAACCTCCTCTTCCTCAGCGGTCACATCCCCGAGTATCCCGACGGTCGGATCCTTTACCAGAACGGACGGCTCGGCAAGGACCTCACCATCGAGCAGGGCTACGAAGCCGCACGCCTCTCGGGGATCAACGCGGTGGCCGGCATGAAGTTTGCGCTGGGCGACCTGAACAAGGTGGTCAGCATGGTGAACTCGCTCAACTACGTGGTATGCACGCCTGAGTTCACCGATGTCCACAAGGTGTCCAGCGGGTCGACCGATGTGATCGTCGAGATCTTCGGACCCGAGATCGGCCTCGGCGCCCGGGCGACGATCGGCATCACAAGCCTGGCCAGGGGCAACCCGTTCGAGAACTGGGTCACCGTCGAAGTCCGCGACTGACGCGGGCGGGAGATCAATGACCGCGGGCGTCTCCGGACAAGCATCGGGCGAGCGTGCGCTGTCGGGGACCGGTCGACGGTTCGCCATAGCGACGCCTGTCACCGCCGCCTCGCAGGCTGGTCTCGAAATGGTGCGGACGGGGGGCAGCGCGGTTGACGCCGCGATTGCGGCGAACGCCGTCCTGACGGTCGCCTACCCGCACATGTGCGCAATCGGCGGGGATCTGCTGGCGCTGGTGGCGACCCCCGCCGGCGACGTCCACGCCGTCAACGGCAGCGGCGCGGCGGCGATGCGGATCGACGTCGAGGCGATCCGAAGATCGGGTGCGATGCCCACCACCGGACCGCTCACCATCTCGGTCCCCGGCACGCTTGAGGGCTGGTCGACGCTTTCACGGATCGGTGGCCGGCTCGACCTGGCCGCCGTACTGGCGCCTGCCATCGCCCTGGCGCGCGATGGCGCCGAGGTGACCGCCTCGCTTGCCCGGAACCTCGCCTCGCACGCAGCGGTGGTGCGGGCCGACCCTGGACTCCGTGGGGTCCTGTTCGTCAATGGCCGGCCCCGCCGCGTCGGCGAGACGTTCCGCCAGCCGGCGCTCGCAGAGACGCTCGAGGCTGTCGCCAGCGATGGAGTCGAAGCCTTCTACGGTGGCGCGCTGGGGCGCGGGTTCACAGAGCGACTCGCCCTCTTGGGCTCGCCACTTCGACTCGACGACCTCGCGGCGCACCGCACCGAGGTGACCGAGCCGCTGGTGGGTGGTTTTCGTGGATCCGAGGTGCTCACGGTGCCTCCCAACTCGCAGGGGATCCTGCTGCTCGAGATCCTTGGGGCGCTCGAGCCGTTGATCGAGCGTCTCGACCCCGCCGGCGAGGATGCCCCCTTGATCGCCGAGGTGATGCGGATCGTCTCGCTCGACCGCGACCGTTGGCTGGCCGACCCGCGCGTCCAGTCGGTCCCGGTCGAGGGTCTCCTCGATCCCGAGCGGCTGCGCCACATCGGGCAACGCGCGATTCGTCGGATCGCCTCCGGCGAGCGACCAACCGACGGCGCCGAGGCGCTCCACAGCGACACCATCGCGCTCTCCGCGGCTGACGCCGAGGGCTGGCGCATCGTAATCATCCAGAGCATCTTTCACGGCTTCGGCTCGGGGATTCTCGAGCCCGAGACCGGGATCCTGTGCCACAACCGCGGCGCCCACTTCTCGTTGGACCCACTGGCCGCGAATGGGCTGGCCGGTGGCAAGCGGCCGGTTCACACCCTGATGCCGGTGATGGTTCGCCGCGGCGGCCGCGTAACGCACATCAGCGGAACCATGGGCGGCACGGCGCAGCCGCAGATCCAGGCCGAGGTCCTGGGTCGCATCCTCGACCTTGGCATGTCGCCCGAGGACGCCCTGCACGAGCCGCGCTGGGTCGTCGGCGGGCTCGAGCTGGGCACGCCGCCGGACACCGTCAATATCGAATCGCGGCTGGCCGCACTGGCGCCGCGTTTCTCTGCCCACGGGATGCCGACACACCTGCTCGGGGCCTGGGACGAGGAGGTCGGGCACGCACAGCTGATCGCGATTGGGGACGACGGAGAGCTGGTGGCCGCGACTGACCCACGAGCCGACGGTTCCGTGGCGACCCTGCCCTAGGTTCAGCCGGCCGGACGGCTCGATCGGCTCAGTGGGCGACAGGCGTGGTCGGGATGCATCGATCTGCCTGTGGCTAGATGAAGAACGTGAAGAGCCCGGCCATGCGGGCGAAGGCGTTGGTCAGGATCAGGACACCGACCGCCATGATGAAGAGTCCGGAAATCAGTTGCACCCAACGTGCGTGGCGCCGCAACAGCTCGATCAGGGGTCGCAGGCGGGGGAGTGCGACGGCAGCCGCGACAAATGGGACGGCCAGACCGGCGGAATAGGCCACCATCAACACGGCGGCCACCCATGCGTCCTGGCTGGAGGCGCCCATGGTCAGGATGGCGCCCAGCACGGGGCCGATGCACGGCGTCCAGCCGATCGCCACGAGCGCGCCGAGGGCCACCGCGCGCGCCGACCGTGCCGCCGGCAGGAGGTCCGAGCGCACCCCGATCCGCATGAATCGGTCCAGCACCGGGCCGAACAGCCCGGTGGTCAGCAAGCCGATCCCGATCACCCCCACGCCTGCGGCTTGCCGAGCGCCGTCAATCCGGAACAGCGCGCTGCCCAGCAATCCAACCGAGGTGCCAAGCGCCACGAACACGATGCTGAAGCCAGCCACGAACAGGAGTGCCTGGGGGAGCACCCGGTCACGTGCGGCCGCGCTTTCGCCGAGGAAGGCGAGGTAGACGGGCACCAGGGCCAGCACGCAGGGCGACACGAAACTGAGCGCGCCGGCGACGAAAGCCAGGGCGAGGCTGACCTCCATGATCAGCGCAGGAGGAAGGCGGCCGGGCCGCTGCCGGGCTCGACGGTGATCGGCTGCGCAATGATCCAGAGGCTAAAGACCGTGTAGCCGACCATCAGGATCACCAGGGGCAGGCCGGCCAGGATCGGGCGGCCTCGGGCGTCACGCAGCGCCAGTCGATGGGCGAGCACGACCGCGGCGATGTGGCCGGTCACGATGGCCCCCACCGAGAGGTACCAGACCACGCTGATCGGCATCCAGTCGAGCGGCGGCGCGACGCCGGAGATCGGGTCGGCCAGTAGCGCCGGCAACCAGATCACCCCCTGCACCAGCAGCGTGAAGTAGTGCGCGATCAGATAGCCCCCCGCGATCGGCAGCAAGGTGGCGGCATAGGCGCCCACCGTGGTACCCAGCGGCTCCGGCTCGACGCCTGGGTCGTGCATGGCGCGGGTCAGGAAGGCGGCTGCCGCGAACGCGGCCAGGAAGCCGCCCCAGATCACCAGCAGGCCGCTGGTCTGCAGCAACAGGACCGTCCAGAGCGGCCCGACGATGGGTGTCAGCACCGGAAAGAGTGGGTTCATGACGGCGCCCCAGGCGGCCGTCTCCGAAAGGCCGTCGAAGCTGACCGCGGCCAGCGCGAGAACGATGAAGCCTGCATCGGACCAGTCAGCGTGGCGCACCTCGGTCAAGCCGGCGAACCACGGCCGCAGCTCCGGATGACGCTCGCCGCGCTCGGCCACTGCCGCGCATTCGGGGCAATCGACGCAATGTGCGGGATCGCACCGCTCGCCGCAGTCGGCGCAGGTATCCGGCTCAACCACCCGCCGGCCGAGCGGGCCAACCCTTCCGAACCAGCCCAGGTAGATCTCGAACAGCTCGACGTTACGTAGCCAGCCGACCCGGCCGAACAGCGTCATCCCACCCAGCGTGAGCAGCGTGTAGCCGGTCAGCAGGGAGGCCACCGTGCGTGGTGTCGTGCGGTCGGGTAACACCAGCTCGCACCAGATCACCACGAACAGAAGGAAGACGGCGGGCCAGCGCCGCAGCTCGGCGGGGTAGCGGAGGCCCAGGTCGATGCGATCGAAGCCAATCAGCCGTGCAGCGCGTTCGAGAAGGTCGAAGACGGTCCGGAAGGGGCTGAGTGACGGCCAGGGGTTACCGGCAAGCACGGTGATGATGGGCAGGCCCACCCAGATGATGATCCAGAAGAGCACCGCGGCGAGCGGCGAGATAGGATCCACCACGAACCCGATGGCGACGGTGCCGAACCACCACAGCACTCCGATCACGCTCAGCAGCAGGCCACCCCGGCGTGCCGTGACTGCTCGAACGGGGCGATGGCGGTACGCCGGGACCGACCCGGCCGGTCGCACTACCGCCACGGCGACGACGAACGAGGCAGCCACGGCCGCAGCCGCGGCAAGAAGGTAGAGGGTCAGTGGGACCGGCAGCGTGAAGGCCTGCCCGAGCGCGTGCGCGGCTGCGGGGAACGGTGCGAGCAGGATTGCCAGGGCGACAGCCGCCGCCGCCGCGGCGAGTCGCCTACGGCTCATAGACGGTCAGAATGCCGACCTCTGCCTCCTCGGTTGCGGACGAGTGCAGCTCAATCGGGAACTGCCCCGCCCGCGTCATGTCGAAGGAGAAGCTGATCGGCTGCCCGGCATGCACCTCCGTCTCGGGCACCTGGTCGTCGTACCCGTGGAAATGCAAATCGCCGTCCTGCTGGATGTCCAGCTTGACGGTCACCTTCTGGCCCTTGCAGACGTCGATCCGCTGTGGACTGAGCCGATCTCCCGAGAGCGTGGCGCTCCGTTCGACGCTGGGGCTCGCGCAGTCGGCAGGGAGGCTTGTCCCGGCGACGCAGGCGCTGGTGACGACGGCGGTAATCACGAGGGCGGCGAGAAGGCGGCGAATTCGGCGCGCACTCATCACACAGGGCATCCTAACCGAGGGGCCGCGTCGTGATCGTCAACGGGATGCAGCGAACGTGCCGCGCAGGTAGTTCACCAGGTCCCAGCGGTCGTTCTGGGTGAGAACACCGGCGAAGGCAGGCATCTGGGTACCCACCTCGCCCATCCCGATTCTGAACTCGAGCGTGCCATCGCCGAGATCGGGGACGACGCCGCGCAGGTCGCCAGCTCCCGGCAGCATCCCGGCTGCCGCCGGTCCGTCGCCTGTGCCTGACGCTCCGTGGCATGAGGAGCAGTTGGCCAGGTACAGCCGGCGCCCGCGCTCCACCGATGCCTCGTCGGGGTCGATCGGATTGACGGCCGCGGCGGCAGCTTCCGGCGGGGCGTTGGCCACCTCCAGGGCGGTGCGTCCCGCGACGGTGAGCCCGACCACGAGGGCGAGTACAAGCGCGGCGGCACGGATCGGACCCAGGCGCGACGGGCTCCCGCCGCGGTCCAGGCGAGCCAGGCCGACGGCCATGGCGAACAGGATGGCCGTTGCGACCCAGCCGGCTGCCCCGGCCGGCACCATGCCCCAGATCAGCGACAGCGGGGCGGGCACGTCGATCCCGCTGGACCGGGGTGGCGCGAGTTCCGGTGGCACGGGCTCCATCACCGTCAGATCGAAGATGGTCGATGCCTCGCCTCGGCCGGCGCGGAGTACGACCACGCCCAGGCGCCACTCACCGACCGCGGGCGTGTAGGCCCCGGCAACGCCCCACAACCACGGTTCAAGGCTGTGCGCAAGCGGCACGCGCCGCTGGGTCAGGCCGCTGCCCGCCGGCGGCCGGAAGACCAACGTCACCTGCTCCACGTCGGTGAGGAAGGCGCCGCTCAGCGCGTCCGCCACGCTCACCTGGTACCGCTGAAGGCCCGGCGCAGGCAGGTTGACGACCAGGTGGACCGCCGTCTCACCGGCGGCACCGAAGAGCTGCGTCGCGCCGATGGCCGGGCGAACCAGCACCGACGGTCGGCTGGCCGCAGGTTGGGCTGTCGCCAGGCCCGATGCGACCAGCACCGCTGCAACGCCGATCACCAGTTCAACACCGATCAGTGGCAGGGAGCGTCGCAGCGAGCCTGCACGGACCAGGAAGAAATTGGCGGATCCGATCGCCAGCGCCAGGCTGAAGAGGAGTGCCTTGGCGATCAGCAGGTTTCCGTAGTCGCTCGCCACCAGGGCGCGGGAGCTGCCCAGCAGTAGCGGAGAGTTGGCCACGCCGGTCAGGGCAACGACGGGGGCTGCGACCATGGCCAGGCGCGAATGCCGGCGCAACACGGCGCCAATCGCGGTTCGGGCAGCCTCTCCGTCGCGCAGACGGCGGACGAGCAGGAAGAAACCGGGCAGCGTCCCCAGCCACGTGGCGACCGCCACCAGGTGCAGCCAATCGGCGACGCCGAAAAGGGCACCGCCTGACGAGGCAGGGTGCCCGGCCAGGGCCAGCCCGCCCAGGAAGAGGGCGGCGGCCACCCCGACGGCCAGGACGGACTGGCGGCTGAGTGCGAGGAGCAAGGCGGCGCCGGAGCCGACCAGCGAGATACGCATCGCCAGGGCGAACCAGGTCGTTCCAAACGGCGCCGCGAAGTCGAGCGGGAATCCTCCGCCACGGCCTGGGGCGGCGGCGGTCGAAAGGGGCGCGGCGGCCAGGACCAGGTGCACCGCCAACGCGCTGAATGCGAGGGCGCTGCAGGCCGCCAGAGTGATCCAGGGAACCGTCAGGCTCGGAGCAGCGATGCCCAGCCCGGTCAGCGCGGGCCGCGCCGAGGCGACCCAGAAGATCGTTGTGCCGAGCAGTGCGAGGCCGGCCAGCAGCGCCAGCCAGCGCGCCAGCACGGTCGGGGGGTCGGACGACAGCGAGCTGCTGGCCCCGGCGACGCCGGGCGGTGGGCGCGTGCCGGTGGGGTCAACGAGGAACGACCAGCTCCCTGCCAGCGAATGGCCGTCGACGGCCGAGGTGATCCGGTAGTGAACGGTGTAGATGCCCGGCGGCAGGGTCGGAAGCGGCACGGTGGCCGTGGTGCCGGTCAGGTCCACGGTCAATGTGCCGAGTCCGGGGATGGCCACCTGATCCGCGCCCACGAGTTCGACGAAGGCGGTGACCGGGTCGATCGGCTCGACAAAGGTCATTGTCAGGGTTGGCGGTGCCTCCGGCACGCTGGCGCCATCGCCCGGAAAGCTGCTGGCCAGCTCGGCATGCCCGGCGGCCAGCATGGGGCCCAGCAGCGCCAGGCCGACCGACCCCACCAGGGCAGCGGGCCAGCGGCGGCCCGCCCCTTTCATCGGTCAGTCCTCAGCGAAAAACGGGTCATCGCCGTACAGCTCCAACCATCGGCGCCGCATCTGGCGAATGGTGGCGGTGACCGCCTCTGGCCCAGTCCCGGCCGGAAGCAGGGAGGCGATGGCGGCACGCACCGGCTCGGCCCCCTCGATCCCGAGCAGCGAGAGGTAATCGTGCACGCGCTGGGCCGGCGTCTTGCCGTCGGCGCGCAGGCGGACGAGCACGTCGGCTTCGTGCTTCAGGGCGGCGGTGTAGTCCGCATCGGTCCGTTCGAGCTCGGCCAGCAGGCCGGGCACGTGGTCGAGGCGCGGGTCCGAGTATGCCCAGCGGACGAAGGAGTCGAGCGCCGCGGGCGGCCGTTCGTGGTGTCGAGTGTGAAAGCCCTGGAGGTACGTCTGCCGTTCAGCCTCGCTGCGGGTCAGCGCAATCTGGGCGATCTGCCGCATCTCCGGGGTCCAGCGCCGCAAGGACTCGACGAACTGGTGAAGGGTCAGGCTACCCGCCGGCTGCGGTCGAAATCGGTGGTCGTGGGTCGGCTGCACGGGCCCGTATACTAGCCGTCGCATGCGTCGCCTGACCTCGGGAGGCCGGCTGCAGCGCCTCGTCGCAGGTGTCGCAGCCGTCCTGTTGACTCTCACCCCGTCGCTCCCGTCCGGCCGCGCGGAGGGCGCGACCGCGTCCCTGCGCTACGGTGGCGGCGCGTACGGAACGCTGGACCCCGCATTCATCGACAGCGCGACCGATGTCCAGCTCGTGCTTCAGCTGTACGCCGGCCTGACACGCCTCGACGAAGACGGCAATCCCTATGCTTCGCTCGCCAAGTCGTGGTCGCTCAGCGACGGCGGTTCGACCTATACGTTTCACCTCCGCCCAGGTTTGACCTTCAGCGATGGGGCGCCGCTCGATGCGACCGATGTGCGCCGGTCCTGGCTGCGGGTACTCGATCCGGCCACTCACTCCTCCGCTCCTGACGTGCTGGCCATCATCAAAGGCGCCGCCGAGCGGTTGGCCGGCGGGCCGGAGAGCGGGGTCGGGATCGAGGTACGTGACTCATTGACCCTGGTCGTCCATCTGAAGCATCCCGCGGGCTATTTCCTGTCGATCGCGGCCACGCCCACCGCCTTCGTGACTCCGCCCTCGGCCAACGCTTCTCGCGATTGGCAGGCCATCGGCTCGTTCGTCGGATCTGGCCCGTACCTGGCCGATGCGATGGACGGCCCGGACCTGGTCCTCACGGCGAACCCTCACTATGTCGCTGGCCCGCCGCCGATCGCGGAGGTCCGGTGGGTCACCGACCTTACCGGCGACACGGCCACGGCCTTCGCCGAAAACCAGATCGACCTGGCGACCATCGGGGCAGGCAACGCAAGCTGGATCGCCTACGACCGCGGGCTGGGGCCTGCCCTGCACCAGGCACCGGCGTTCGGGGTCCAGTATTTCGGCTTCGACACGAGCCGGCCGCCGTTCGACGATGCGCGTGTGCGTCGCGCGTTCGCGCTGGCTCTCGATCGGCCTCGGTTGGTGGCCCTGGCGGAGCCGGCGGGGGCCGTGGCAGCTTCGAGCATCGTGCCCAGCGCGCTGTGGCCGGCGGGCCTGATCGATGACCAGAACGTGAATCTCGATGAGGCGCGGAGCATTCTGGACGGAGCCGGCTACGCCGATCGGTTGAAGTTGGGCAGCATCACCGTGAACGAGACCGGCCTTGGTGTCGGGCCGGCGATCGCCATCTGGCAGCGCGAGCTTGGGGTCACCATCAACCAGGAGACGATGGAGTTCCGCGACTACCTGCGCGTCCTCGAGAGCAACACTCCGCAGATCTTCACCATCAACTGGATCGCCGATTACCCCTC
>Ga0315281_10014504_pt1 | contig 10621 bp, 11 predicted proteins | sample YL17G07_0_MG_FD_204540 | JGI IMG/M metagenome (GOLD analysis project Ga0315281, IMG submission 204540) | Sediment microbial communities from Yellowstone Lake, YNP, Wyoming, USA - YL17G07_0 | ecosystem: Environmental > Aquatic > Freshwater > Lake > Sediment | place: USA: Wyoming | collected... | reverse complement strand
GCCGGGCGTTCGAGTCGCCCATCGCCCGCCAGTAATATCAGGTACTTAGCTATTTTATGGTCTTCCTATAAGCCCCTTTGGTTGCGTATAGGTTGCGTGTTGGCCCCGGTGAGAGGTAAGCGCCGGGGCCGATTTCTTTTTGGGAAAAACGGGTCATGTGTGCTGGGAAGATTAGATAGCAAGTGCTATGAAGTGGTATCAAGACAAAGGAGGCCGTCCCGTGACCCTTTTAAGCACTTCCCAAGCCGCAAAGGCACTGGATGTATGTGAATCCACTATCCGTAACTTAGAGCGCCAGGGCAAACTTCAAGGTCTTCGGGACTACCAGGGCCGGAGAAGATTTAATGCCAGTGACATAGACAGGCTCAAAAAGGAGCGCTCAGAGCTAACGCACAGAAGCGATGATTAGAAGGGGTTGAACCTCCTTAAAAAATGTTGAGTGCCCCAATCGTTTAGTTTAGGCGAATGGGGCGCACCATATCACCTCCTGAAATGCCAGACGGCCAACGCAAGCCCCGCCAAAGCAGGACAAATGGCGAAAGCAGGAGGCGAACCGACTTGTCTGTAAGCACAAAATCTCAGCAATTTCCTCCACTCCGAAACCTGCCAAAGTCCAAGCCGATTGAGCCGTGCTATCTGGACCTGCGGACACTTGCAACTTATTCATGCCTTAGCATTCGGACCATTAGGAGAATTTTGCAAACTCCTGGAGGCCCCGAATATATTCACTTGAGGGGCAAAATTCTACTTAAAAAAGAGACTTGGGACTCTTGGCTTGAAGGCTATAAGACCCAAGCCCCGGACCTGGACGCTATCGTGAATGAAGCTCTTGCAGGTCTTAAATAGGGGCAATTTGCCATGACCGTCAGACGACACCGAACTAATCCCTACAGGCTTCAAGATATTCCCAATGCACTCAAGGAATTGACCACATGGGCTTGCCACCGTCGCAAAGGCGGGGGTTTCACTCTTATCAATCCAATTTCGGGCTACCAGATGTGGCCAGAAAAAGGCCCCGTCTTTGGAATTTTCGAAGTTGCCTTGCTTCGCTTCCTTAAGGCCCCCGATCTTGACGGGATTGGAGTGGTGCTTACTCCCCAAGACCCTTACGCCATAGTGAAGGTCCCACCAGAAATGTTGCCATTTGATGAGATTTGCTGGGAAAACTGCCGGACCTACATTGAGCTTTTTCCTAACCACTATCACCTATGGTTAAAGGTCTCAGGCAAACCCCCTGCTTGGGGACCGCTCAAGCAACATGGTTTTGTGCCCATAACAGGTAATATCCTGGACGTGACCAAAGACATTGCGGAGGTTGAGTTTATCACTCCTTCCGGCCTTCAAGTTGTCCCCCCTATTGACCTTGACTCTTTTTTGAACGAAATGTTTTATGAGCCAGAGAAGGAAGCAACGGGAGAGGTTGAAGAGATAGGAGACTCCTGGGTACGAATCAAAAGGTAACGGGGGGGGGGGCGTTGTGGGTACTTGCAAGGAAAACCGAAAAAAGAAGCCCAAGAAAGTAATCTGTTCATCCGACAATCCGGCATATGCTATTAAAGACAAGTGCTTGTGCTTCCTTAAGGATGTAAATAGCAATGGAAAGCCTGTGTATTTTCCGCTATGCAACTTCGTGGCCCAATGCATAGAGGAAGTTTTAAGAGACGATGGCCGGGAAGCAATACTTGAGTTTGTCATTAGCGGCACACTCAATAATGGCACACCATTAGCCCCCGTAACAATCAAAGCGTCCGACTTCGCCGGAATGGGCTGGATTCCCAAACATTGGGGTATAAAAGCCATGGTATCGGCGGGGTCTTCGTTGCGGGATAAACTCCGGGTCGCCATTCAATTACACTCTCAAGATGCACCAAAGCGAAAGATTTATGCCCACACAGGCTGGCGAAAGATCGACGGCGTTTGGGTTTTTCTTCATGGTGGAGGGGCTATAGGAAGCGACGGCCTTGGAGTTGAAGTGGACTTAGGAACGGACCTTGGCCGTTATCGCTTGCCTATGTCTGGGGACCTTAATGCCGCTCAAGCAAGTCTGCGGTTTCTGGAAATCACCCCATGGGAGATCACGGCCCCAATCATTGCCAGCATTTACCTTGCCACTCTTAGTGATGTCCTTGGGGTCAATTTTACCCTATGGATTCATGGCAGAACCGGGAGCTACAAAAGCTCCCTGATTGCTTTGGCATTGTCTCATTTTGGCGACTTCGATCTTTCAACCCTTCCGGGCCAATGGTCCAGTACCGCCAATGCCTTAGAACACCGGGCTTTTATCCTCAAAGATATGCCGTTTGTGATTGATGACTTTTCCCCTGGCATGAACCGGCGAGAGGCCCAAGGTCTTGAGGAAAAAGCCCACAGGGTGCTTCGGGCCACAGGCAACCGGGCCGGGCGGCAACGTTTAACCTCAGACCTTTCAGCCGCACAAACTTACTATCCCCGGTGTCTGGTTATCAGCACTGGCGAGCTTCTTCCATCCGGTCACAGTATTGTAGCCAGAAGTTTTACGGTAGAAATGCAACAGGGGCAGGTTAGCCTTGCGAAACTGAGTCAGGGCCAAAGTGCAAAGGCTCTTTACTCACAGGCCATGTCTGCATTTCTGGCTTGGCTGGCCCCACAGATTGACGAACTTAAGACCGAAATCCAAGGAACCGTTTTTCCAGACTATCGGGCAAGGTTTCAGGCTGCCGGACACCCCAGGCTGCCAGAGGCTCAAGCGTGGCTACAGATCGGATTTGAGCTTTTCACTCGGTTCCTGGGCACAATGGGCGCAATCTCCGAAGCGACGGGCAAGGACATGAACGACCGGGCTTGGGAGGTGTTCAGGACCTTGGGAGAACGCCATTCCCAAGTGATTGAAAAAGAGAAGCCCGCTTTGAAAGCCTTAAGTGTTCTAAGGGACCTTCTTTTCCAAGGCAATGTTTACGTTAGTAGGATAGGTGGCGGACCCTCTCAGATAGTGAGTGAAATGGGGGGTGCGGACATTGATCCCCCAAGAGACCGGGAGTTTATTGGCTGGGAAGGAAACGGAGACGGGTTTCTTTATCTCCGTCCTGACCCCACATTCCAAGCCATTCAAAAGGCCATGAAACAAAGAGAGGATTTCCTGGGGTTGAAAAAGAACGGATTGCTAAAGGCCCTGGCAGGAGAGGGAATCATTCAATCAAGCCCCAAGGAGGAACATACCCAGCCTAAGACCATTGAGGGCAAGTCGCATAGGGTCTTGTGTCTTTTCAGTGACCGGCTGCTAAACGTGGAAGAGTCTTAAGATTACGGTTTAAATTACGGAAATTACGGGTAGATTACGGATTTTTTTAAGCGTTTGTAATTTTTATCTATCTGCAATCATTAAGGAAATATATGATAATTACGGAAATTACGGATTTTTTTACATATATACCCCTCTTTTATTTTGGCCCAAGCCCAGAAAGAAAAAATCTGAGAGGGGGGTAGGTGGAAAATAACCGTAATTTCCGTAATATATGGACTTTTGGTTATAATATCAACTACTTACCAGTTACACCAAACCGTAATTTGGGTGTAATTTCCGTAATCGAAAACGTAATTTGAAATTAAGCGCTCTTGCGCTCCGGGGCCAAGGGAAGGTATTGGAAAGATGCAAAGAGTGCTCTCCGATTCCATAACAGTGCGATTCACCCCAGATCAAGCCCGCAAAGTAAGGCTTGTGGCCATGTCGTATAATCTCAATGTAAGCCAAGTAGTGCGAAAGCTTTTATGGCCACTCTTTAATTTATCAGAAGCCCAAATCATGGTTTCTGGAATAATGCAGGACATGAAGAAGCCGGGAGCATAATGGACACTTCTTAATTACCAAAGTTATGTATGAATCTTATTGAGCCACATCGCCCAAAACACATATCCACATAATCCTAACTTGGGCATACTCCATTTCCTGTCACTGCTTATTTCTTGCCTTCCCCGCCACTCTCGTTTGGCGAACTTGCTGGCATTCCAGAACCCCCTTGAGGCGGGTCTGTTTTGTCTAAACTGCCCTCAGTTGGATAATACCCTTTCTTTAGGGGTTGGTATCCTTCCCGAAACGGCACTTCGTTAAGTTTAGAGTCCTTTTCATCCACCATTTTAGCTCTCCTTTCTCATTTAAAAAATTCCACTGCCACTATTTCATCCTTCAAGATTATCATTCCCTTAGACCGTTCGATTGGGTTAAGGAACCTTCCCTCATCGTCAAGTTTCCATATTTCCTCTAAATATATCTGTTCCTCTGCCGGATAAGATGAGGCAAAGGAGTTTTCATCATACACCCCGCCTAATTTCTTCCCATTCTTTAGGTGAACAATAACCCAATACCTTTGTCTTTTGCTGAATACATAATCCCAAGGCTTAAGAATCGGGTGAATGATGTGTTTGGCGAAAAATCCCCAGCTTGATAGTTTAATAAGGCAAATAGGCCAAAGAATAGGGGATATAAACAGAATAAAAAACAGAGATATAAAATACCACAACTTGTGGTTTGCGAATAGCTCCCCTGAGTAGATTAGAATAATCAACCAAGACAAAGCGGCAAAGTTAAGCGCACTATAGCCGATGACCTCAAATAGCGATTTAGTAAAGTCCCGCCGCTCGCCAGCAATAAGCAAATCGTAAACCTTAAGGGATATGAACCCAGGAATGAAAAATACCAAGAATAAACCCAGCTTATCTGTTTGCCAAATATCCATAGATTCAAAAGGGCCAAAAGGCGTTATTGGTTAAAAGGGCGTTCTCTGCCAAGCCCAAACCGCTATATGGATCAATGATGGTTTCCAGCCAAGCGATAAAGCTGAAACAATACGTTATCTCGAAACTGTGGCCAATGCCTCAGTTACCCCTCGCCTCATCAACTCTACCAAAACCAGCTTCATTGCTTCAAAGGTAATGACCCCGGTTTTCTCTAAAACCATCTTCTTAGCTTTATTCCACCGTCCTTCATCCTTGGAAGCGTCCAAAAATTCATGTCCTGCCCAGGTTAGGCTATGAGGGACCCATTGAATAAAATCCGGGAGGGGGCGTTCCGAAGCTTCAATTAGTCCCGCTTGTGCCAGCAGTTTAACGTGATAGGCAATCTCTTTATCGGAAAATTCATCAATCTTAAGTTCAAAAATCCAATCATGCGGTTCTGGGTTGGCTTCGATGGATAGTAATATTTTTCGCACTAAATCCATATTACGCTTCATGCGTTAGCTCCTGTCTTTGAAGTCAACTATTCCCAATCGGCCAGCCCCCATGGGCCAGAATCACCCCGTCAATCTCTCCCAAAAGGCGAATAGTTTCCGCCAAGGCCACAAGGCCCTTTTAGCACCGGTGAAGGTCCTCAAAGGTGAGGATAAGCCCTTGCGGTCCTTGAGCCATTTGTGGCAGACTTGATACCCCCAGGTGGTGAATGTCCAAACTTCCGGGGCACCTGCCTCTAAATACTGCTCTGACTTGATAGCCACAACTAATTATCAAAGTGAACATAAAAGCTTAAGGCTTTACTATTGGTCTCAACCAATAATACATCATCTTTGAAACATAAATTATTAATCCTCTCCTTCGTTGATAGATGCCCCAAGAAATCTCCATCAGCCTTATAAAGCTTTACCTCATTATTGAATTTAAAAAGAAACCCCGAGTCAAACCACTTCACCTCCGCCTTATCAAGCTTTATGTATTTCACTAATTTATCGTCATTAAATACGTATAAATACCAGTATGACAAAATATATAAAAATCCATTTTGTTCTAAAACATACGTTACAGGGTTTGATTGTCCATAAATTCCTTCTTTATCTTCTGGAATTATATATACTTTTTCTGCAATTCCATCTCTCTTTATTTGGTATGTTTTCCCTGAGTAACAGCCTAAATAAATTCGTGAACCATCATCTGAGATTCCCGACCCATATATCCAGTCTTCCCCTGGCCCGCCCATGGAAAGGGTTATTGTCAAACTAACCCCAGCTACCTCAATTTTATGAGTGCTTATTACTTTTTCCCAATACTCAGCATCCCGCATTCCTTTAAAGGCACTCTTAGCCTCTTCCTTTGTGAGATATTCATAAGCCTCTATTATTTCTTTCATTTTATCATTGGCATGTGGATTACCAGGATTCCTATCAGGATGATATTGGAATGCAAGTGTCCGAAACGATGATTTAATTTCATCTTTAGTAAACGATTCACTCAAGCATAACAGATTTTGATATTCCTTTTCCTTAATATCAGTTAATGATTCAACCGTATCTCCTTTAACTTTATGCCATCCCTCTTTGTGAGGGACTTCCCAGGATGCAATTAAAGTAAAATTAGAATCCAATAAATATGCTTTATCAATATTTGTAAACATAAAATAACCTAAATTTGAAGCTAACTCAACCCGTCGTAAATGATAATGATGTTGTGAAAACCGAGAAGCGTCAAAGGAGTGCAACAAATTCAAGTTAGGATCGTATAGATAGATATTCAAATCTTGCGAACTCATAATAAATGCGTTTCTTTTTGAAGATTCTCTAAAACGGTATATCCCATGTTCTATATCAGGAACAGTGCCCAGTATATTATACTCTAATATATTGTTATAAAAAGAAAGATGCGGCAATGAAGCCGGTATTAAGTCTGAATGTCTAATTAGGTTATAAATAGATATTGTATTCGCTGGTGGCAATTTAAGGTTTCTCGGTTTTTTGCATTCCGATATAAAGGTTATATGGTCAGATTCAATCGCAAAATCGGGCTCGATGTTGATATTTAGCTCTTTCTTTTCAAGGATATGGCCGGTCTCCATAGAGCCAATTATATCTAACAATTTATTAAATTTCGTTATATCAGTGTTTGTGGTATTGGGGCACTTGGAAAACATTTCCAATAACTCATCTTTGGCCTTATCATATTTTTGTTCAGAAATAAATTTATCAACTAATTTTCTATAGGTTCTAAGAAGATGTGTATAGTATGCAGATGAACGATGCTGCATTTCAATAATCTTCAGAAAACTTCCTTTGGCCTTTTGATAGCTTTTACTCTTGTAGTAACTAAGGCCGGAATTAAAGTGGTTCCAATAAACCATATACTCGTTTCTATCAAACTCTTCGTTTGAACTGTCCTTAGTAAATGGAAGTTGGGGAAGATAGATTGCCTTGGCCTTGCTAATATCAATAGGTAGGGGTTTGTTCAGATTTTGATTTTTAAATTTACTTGAATTTGCTAAAGAATAATTCGGTTCTATCCTCGAATGATTATCTTTTGTTGTGAATATCTCTTTTATCTTAATAAAAATATTCAATAGTGACATCGGGGTTACTCCTAAGTATATGGCAACATTCCGCAGAAAATGCGTATGAGCACCGGCTCCCGATAAACCGCCACGTCGAGCTTGCCACACTCGGTAACTTGGCGGGGTTCGTTAGTGGCCATAAGGTGTTTCCCGAAGGATTCCAGGAGGGCCTTGAGCACAGGCCGGAGGGTATGCTCTGAGGCGTTCCCCATGGCCAGGGCGGATTGAAGGGACCGGATGTAGTCTTTAAGTGGTTCGTTCATAAGTCTGAGAGTGATATTAAACCTTTAGCACCTCAGACCAAAGAAAGACAGAAAAAATTTAAGGCGAGTGCGCCCGGAAAGGTGGAAGGAATGGAAGGAAATCGCAGAAAAGCGGGGAAAATGAAGGATTATTGCAAGTTTTGAAAGGTCTAAGTGTCTATTGTTTGTATTCTCAGGGGTTTCAATGTCTTACCTGTGACATTTCTCCCTTAAGTGTCCATTTCCTCATTACTGCGCCAGGGCATCGGCAAGCTCTCGCCACAGAGGGTCATATTTTTTCGGCCAAGACTGAGTGAGGTGAGGCAAGAACGCATTAGGCCCGTAAATTTGCTCTAAGGTTGCATTGGCCGGAAATGCTCTCTTGGTGATCTCGTTCGCCACTCCACGGGCCATGACCTCAGCCGGGTCGCTTAGATAATCCAGATACTCACGCCCCTGCTGGCGAATAATAGGGTCAAACTCAGGGTTGTTTATGAAAAAACTTCTGAGTCCTAATCGCTTGGCCCCTTGGCCTCTGCCAGAATAATACCCTTCCAAAGCCGGGGCAAGTGTCCTACCGGGGGTTTGCTGACCATGGACTAATTCATGCCCAAGAACATTGACTAAATTTCCCGGAGCGCCCTCACGACTAATAGGATCACCAAAAAGTTTAACCACATCGGAGCTTGGAAGATACTGGCCCATAGTCCCAGAGTTACCGGAAGCTACTAAATCTCTGGGCACATACCATTCACCCTGAACGGTCACTGGATTCGTGAGGCCATGGTATTGAGGCAACCGGGAGTCAACAATATCCAGGCCCTCACGCAGTACCCCAAGAGGCCGGGCGATGCTCTCAAGGGTTTTCTTAGCTTCGGGAGAGTTCAAGGCCATGCCTTCCCGTGCCAATAACTTCTTCTCAAGTTCCGCCATTGTCGCACGAGAGGCTTTCCAGCCTCCCCACAACGCCGCTTTTGCCTCCGGCCAAACCTGAGCCACTACAGGCGCTCCCATTGCAGTAGGCCCCGGCATCCATCCTGTGGGGTCCTTGGGGTCCGGCAACACGGCGTCTGCCAAGGTCCTCACCAGGCCCCGGCCCGCCTCTTGGGGCTGGACCTTGCCAGCCTGAACCGCCTCTTCTTCTTCCGTGGGTTGTAACCACGGCCCCAGAGCCTCTCCCAAGCGGTCAATGAACCCTTGGCGCTGGCGGGAGAGAGAGTCCAGGTCTATGGGTGCCACGATTGCCATAGCAGATATTATACCACAAATCAAGGACTTATTCCGCATCGGTGGCACAAATGTCCCGGTTTTTTGACGCTCTTGCCGCTTCCTGGTGGACACTTTCATGGAAACCCAAAGCGATTCCTGGGGGATATAAGTGAATTACACGTGCGCTCCAAGGACCCACCCCCTCGACGACAGGCCAGGCCAGAGGCAAAGGCCAGGGGTCCGGCCTCAAGGGTCATGCCATAAGGCAACTCAAAGGACAAGGACGGCACTATGGTTTGAGGGTTGTCACCCCTGCCGCCCGGCTTCCTGTGCCACGGGCACCAATCAAGGACCGTGCCAAATATGCCTTAGTCCAAATCGTTTGGCCCAAAAGATAATATGAGATTTCCCCGTAACCCCCTCTCCCCTCTGGCTTTCCGCTCGTTTTTCTTTGGGGAATCCGTTAAAAAGGGTGCCGTTTTAAACAAAAGCTCTTGACAAAGAGAGATATAAAGTTTATTAAAGTAGACATAACGATATCAAAGGATATTGACCATGAACACAAAGGCGGTATGCTACATCCGAGTGAGCACAGAGGAACAAGTCAGGGGCGGGGTATCCCTGGCAGCCCAAGAGGAAAAGCTAACGGCTTATTGCCAGCTTACCGGCCTTGAGATTGTGGCCGTGATCCGGGAGGAAGGGGTATCCGGGGCCAAACCCATAGCGTCCAGGCCAGGGGGCGGGGAATTGCTGGCCCTGGTGGGCAAGAAACGGGTGCGCCATGTAGTGGCCCTAAAACTTGATAGGCTTTTCAGAGACGCTGCGGACGCCTTAAACCAAACCAGGGCATGGGATAAGGCCGGGGTTGCCCTCCACTTGGCGGACCTTGGGGGCCAAACCCTCAATACCGCAACCGCCATGGGGCGGTTTTTCCTTAATGTCATGGCCGGGTTTGCAGAGCTTGAAAGAAACCTTATTGCCGAACGCACAGAAATGGCCATGGCCCACAAAAAAGCCCACCTTGAAGCCTACTCGCCAACTCCCTACGGGTTTGACCGGGACGGAAACGACCTCAAGGCCAACTCACAGGAGCTTGAAACCGTGGCCCAAATCCGGGCATGGCGGGAAGAGGGATGGACCCTCAGAGAAATTGCCGGAGAGCTTACCCGCCAGGAAGTGCCCACCAAACGGGGCGGGGCTTGGGCACCGGCCACAGTGAAGTATCTTCTTGAAAACAACCTATATGCAGGGGGAGTGCAATGACCGGGGAAGCGTTTGAACGTCTGTTGACGCCGGATGAGGCGGCAGAGGTTGTGAAGGTGAAAGCCAAAACCATCCGGGAATGGCTCAAATCGGGAAAGCTCAAGGGCATTAAAACCGGGCGGTTGTGGCGCATTAAGGAAAGTGAGTTGAGGGCGTTTTTAGAAAGTCCATAATCGACCAGAAAAAAGAACGCTGCATTCCATAGGAGGACTTATGGAAAAGCACCAATTCGGGTTCAGGAGACTAAGCCTTGCTTGTGGGGTATTGGGCGCTGCAATTTGGGGCTTTCTAACCTTTATGGAAGTCATTGATTTCGGATATGGGCATGAAGGAAAAATTTTGTGGGGTTTTCTCTTTTCGTTTTTCCTTCCTTGGGGGATTGTCAGGGCAATACCTTGGTTAATGCAGGGGTTTAAGGGACAAATAACTAAGGGAAACGAAACCCAATTTGCAGAGAATGAAGGCTCCCTTAGCGACATTCCGACTGAAGCCTTTCCTACTGACACCCCTTCACACTACCATCCTCAATTTAGCGCCATAGGTGTTAGGCTGGATGCAACTGAGAAGAAACTAAAAAGAACGCAATGGGGAAATCTCATCATAATGTGCTTACTGATATTTATTT
>Ga0315281_10014503_pt1 | contig 10623 bp, 8 predicted proteins | sample YL17G07_0_MG_FD_204540 | JGI IMG/M metagenome (GOLD analysis project Ga0315281, IMG submission 204540) | Sediment microbial communities from Yellowstone Lake, YNP, Wyoming, USA - YL17G07_0 | ecosystem: Environmental > Aquatic > Freshwater > Lake > Sediment | place: USA: Wyoming | collected... | reverse complement strand
ACCTGCCCGAGGGCGCGACGCCGAAAGACGGGCCGAGTGCGGGTATTGGCATCTGCACCGCGATGGTATCGGTGCTGACCGGCATCCCGGTGCGTTCCAATGTCGCCATGACCGGCGAGATCACGCTGCGAGGCGAGGTCCTGGTGATTGGCGGCCTGAAGGAAAAACTGCTTGCTGCGCATCGCGGCGGGATCAACACTATTCTCATTCCGGAAGAGAACGTGAAGGATCTGGTAGAAATAGCCGACAACGTGAAGAATCGGCTGGAAATTGTTCCGGTGAAGTGGATCGATCAGGTGCTCGAGCTTGCGCTCGAGCGCATGCCCGAGCCGCTCAAAGCAGGCGCGGAAAGCGTGCCGCCGGCGCCGCCGGCCGCCGACGACAAGGCTGCACCCACCCTCATCACGCACTGACCGCATGGGAAAACATAAGGGCAGCGAGACTCGCTGCCCTTATGTCAAACCCACGGTACCGGCGCCCACGCGCCAAATGCATGCTGCGCCCATTTTTCCTTGACACGCCGCTTTTGCGGGGGCTATAAAGTACGCACCCAAGGGAGGGAATCGGCGAGCACCCCTTCGCCGCAATACGGATTGCCTGAACTTCGGGGGTGGCGTGCGCCGGGGCGCGCCATCCTTACATCGACATGATCCATTTTTTTGGGAGGCCAAGTGAACAAGACCGAAATCATCGACAACATCGCCAGGTCCGCGGATATCTCCAAGGCGGCTGCGGGTCGTGCGCTGGACGCAACGGTGGCCGCGATCAAGACCGCGCTGAAGAAGGGAGGGATGGTCACTCTCGTTGGCTTCGGAACATTCTATGTCGGAAAGCGCGCGGCCCGAACCGGACGCAACCCGCGCACCGGCGCGGCGATCAAGATCAAAGCGGCAAAGGTGCCCAAGTTTCGCGCTGGAAAAGCGCTCAAAGATGCAGTAAACTAGCGCGCCTTCTTCCCGCTGACCCGGTGGCAAATCCGCAGGGCGGGTTTGATGGAGGGGGGTGCTTAGCTCAGCTGGTAGAGCGTCGCCCTTACAAGGCGAATGTCGGCGGTTCGATCCCGTCAGCACCCACCAGCTAGTCTGCGTAGGAGTGGTAGTTCAGTTGGTTAGAATGCTGCCCTGTCACGGCAGAGGTCGCGGGTTCGAGTCCCGTCCACTCCGCCATTTCATGGGGAAGCACTGCTGACGAGCCAGGCATGAGCAGAGCTTCCTCCGGCTTGGGGGATGCAGATTTGGGGAATACACAAGGGGGCATCGCCCCCTTGTTCAATTCCTCCCTCGGGGCGATCTCAGGCCTCGTTTTTTTGTTTGCGGCGGCCCGTTCCCGGACCCGGGGCGGCTGCAGTGCGACGCGGCACCAGGGTGTCGGTGTCGTGTTTTGGGGTAGGCGACATGTTCGAATTCGTTTCCAGGCACAAGCGGCTGCTCCAGTTGCTGCTGATTATATTCATCGTGCCGCCGTTCGCTTTCTGGGGCATCGATTCCTACCAGCGCTTTTTCACCACGGGCAACGACGTTGCCAGCGTTGACGGGAACAAGATCTCGGAGCAGGAGTTGGACGAGCAGTTGAAGCAGCAGCTGGACCGGATGCGCGCGCTGCTCGGCGCCGGCTTCAATGCCGCCACGTTCGACACGCCGGAGATCCGCGCGAGGATACTCGACAGCATGATCGCCCAGCGGTTGCTGCTGCAGCAGGCGGTGCGCGGCAATCTCGCGATCACCGACGAGCAACTGCGGGAGGTGATTGCGTCGACCCCGGCGTTTCAGGAGGGGAACCGATTCTCACGCGAGCGCTACGAGCAGACGCTGAGGCGCGAGGGCTACACCCCGGTCATGTTCGAGGCGAGCCTGCGCAGGGATCTCATCCTGCAGCAATATACGAGCGCCATCGGCGATTCTGGAATCGCGTCGAAAGCGGCCTCGAGACAGATCGCAGCGTCACGCGCCGAGCAGCGCGAAGCGTCCGAATACACGATCAGCGCCGAGTCCTTCGCGTCGAGAGTGAAAATCGAGCCGCAGGCGGAGCAGGCCTACTATGATGCGAACCGCAGCCAGTTCCTCGTTCCAGAGCAGGTTCGGGTCGAGTACGTCGTGTTCAACAGCGAGGCCATGCAGGCGCTGGAGCCGATCGGCGAGGATGAGATCAAGTCCTGGTACGAGTCGCACATCGACCAGTACCGGGAGAAGGAGGAGCGCCAGGCGAGCCATATCCTGATAGCCGTCAAGGCCGGTGCGAGCGACGCCGACAAGGGGAAAGCCAGGGATAAGGCGCAATCGCTGCTCGACCAGGTGCGAAAGTCGCCGGCGAGTTTCGGCGATCTCGCGAAGAAGAACTCCGACGATCCGGGATCGGCCTCCAAGGGTGGCGACCTGGGGTACTTTTCGCTCGGCATGATGGTCAAGGCGTTCGAGGAAACCGCGTTTCGGCTCAAAGCCAACGAGACGAGCGGGCTGGTCGAATCGGAATTCGGCTTTCACATCATCCGGGTGACGGGCATCAAGCCTGCCAAGGGACGCGGCCTGGAGCAGGTGCGCGCCGAGATCGAGCGCGAACTGAAAAAGCAGCGTGCGGGAAGAAAGTTTGCGGAAGCGGCGGAGGCATTCAGCAATCTCGTCTACGAGCAGCCGGACTCGTTCAAGCCGGTTGCCGAGAAATACAAGCTCGCCGCGCAGACCAGCGGATGGGTGACGCGGCAGTCGGCACCCGTCCAGGTGCTCAACAATCAGCGGGTGCTGTCGGCGTTGTTCGCCGACGAGGCGATCAAGAGCCGGCGCTACACGGAGGCCATGGAAGTTGCGCCGGGAACCCTGGTGTCGGCGCGGGTGATCGAACACCGGCCGGCGGCGACCAGACCGATCGGGGAAGTGCGGGGTGAAATCGTTCGTCATCTTGCGCAGAAGGAGGCGGCCGCGCTCGCGCACAAGCAGGGCTTGGCAAAACTGGAGGAACTCAGGAAGGGCAATGCGGGAGCCGCCCAGTTCGGACCGGCCAAGACCCTGAGTCGCGACGATCCAAAGGGGGCCAGCCCAGAAATCCTGGCTGCGATTTTCCGTGCCGATCGGTCGAAGCTGCCCGCCTATGCGGGCGTCGCGCAGCCTGGCGGCTATGTCCTGCTGCGGATCGGCAAAGTCACCGATATCGATGTTGACGAGGCGAAGCTGAAGAACCTGCAGGCAGAACTTGGCCGCGCCACCGGTACGCAGGAGTTCCAGGCGTTCCTGGCGAGCCTGCGTACGAACGCCAGGGTCGAGATCAACAAGGCGCTGCTGGAGAAGAAAACAAGACCCTGAGCGGCCGGATCCAGTCTACGAAGTTTTGTCCTCGCGCACCCCGGCAATGCACTGGTGGTAGCCGGAATCGACGTAAATGACCTCCCCGGTCATTCCCGCCGCCAGGTCGGAAAGCAGGAACGCCGCGACGTTGCCTACGTCCTCGATCGTGACATTGCGTCGCAACGGCGCGTTGTGTTCGACGTGCTTCAGCAGCTTGCCGAACTGGGCGACCCCGCTTGCCGCGACGGTCTTAATCGGACCGGCTGACAGTCCGAGCACGCGTATTCCCCTTGGGCCCAGGCCCGTTGCGAGGTAGCGCACGCTTGACTCCAGGCTCGCTTTCGCCATACCCATCACGTTGTAATGCGGCACCGGTCGAACGGCGCCCAGGTAGGTCATGGTCAGCATCGCAGCCCGACGGCCCTCCATGAACGGCAACGCCGCTTTGGCAAGGGCAGGAAAGCTGTAGGCGCTGATGTCGTGGGCAATGCGAAAAGCATCGCGGGAAAGGCCTTCGAGGAAATCGCCGGCGATCGCCTCTCGCGGCACAAAGGCGATTGCGTGCACCATGCCGTCGAACTTGTCCCAATGCCGGCCGAGCGCCGGAAAGAGATCCGAGATCTCCTGGTCGCTCGCCACATCGCAGGGAAACGTGAGCTTGCTGTCGAATTCGGCCGCCATTTCCGTCACCCGTTCGCGGAACCGGTCGGTCTGGTAGGTGAAGGCCAGTTCCGCGCCTTCGCGGTGGCAGGCCTTGGCAATGCCATACGCGATCGAGCGGTTGCTGAGCAGACCCGTGACGAGAATGCGCTTGCCCGTCAGAAAACCCATCGCTATCCCCTCGATTCGACCACGCGGATTATAGCCGATCGCCGTTGCCGCCCGGCCCGCGCCAGCCCCGGGGAATGGAGGACAACAGCTTCTTCGTGTACGGGTGCTGCGGGCGCAGGTAGATTTCGTCCGAATTGGCGATTTCGACGATCTTCCCCTCGTTCATCACCATCACCTGGTCAGCCATGTATTTGACCACGGCAAGATCGTGCGAGATGAAGATATAACTCATGCCCAGCTCGTCCTGAAGATCCTGCAGCAGGTTCAGCACCTGCGCCTGGACGGATACGTCGAGCGCTGACACCGACTCGTCGCAGATGAGAACATCCGGCTTCATGGTGAGACAGCGTGCAATCGCGATGCGCTGCCGCTGGCCGCCGGAGAACTCGTGCGGATACTTGAAGAACGAGGCTCCGGGCAGCCCGACCTTTTCGAGCATCGCGTAGGCCATGTCACGGTGCTCCTGCTCGCCTGATCCGAGGCGGTGTATCTGCATCGGCTCCATCAGGATCTGCCCGACCGTGAAACGCGGGTTGAGCGAGGAGTAGGGGTTCTGGAAGATGATCTGGATGCGTCGCTTGTACTGCATCGCCTCCCGCGGCGACATTGATAACAGGTCCTTGCCATCGAACAGCACTTCCCCGCTCGACGCATCGTGAAGGCGCATCAGCGTCAGCCCGACTGTCGTCTTACCCGACCCGGATTCTCCGACCAGGCCCAGTGTCTTGCCCATGGCGAGTTTGAACGAGACGTCCTGGACCGCCTTGAATTCCCGTTGCCCGAACAGCCCCTCGCGCGACCAGAAGCTCTTCCCGATATGGCGCGCTTCGAGCACGATCTGCTCGTCGCCGCGCAGCCCGCGGCTGCGTTCCGGAGCATCCTGCGCGGCGGCGGGCGCGCGATTGAGAAAATCGTCTATCACCGGCAGCCTCTTGGGCCGCCGCGCGAGCTGGGGCCGGCAAAGGAGGAGCGCCTGCGTGTAGCCGTCCCGCGGCGCCTCGAATATCTGATGCACGGGACCCTGCTCCCTGATCTCGCCGTCGCGCATCACGATCACGTGGTCGGCGATTTCCCCGACCACCGCGAGATCGTGCGTGATGAACAGCACCGACATCCGTCTTCGCTTCTGCAGATCGGCGATCAAATCCAGAATCTGCTTCTGGATGGTCACGTCAAGCGCTGTTGTCGGTTCGTCTGCGATCAGGAGCTTCGGCTCGCATGCGATCGCCATCGCAATCATCACGCGCTGCTGCTGCCCCCCCGACAATTGGAACGGATACGCGTCTATCTTCGCCTCCGGCTCCGGAATCCCGACCTCCCGGAGCAGTTCGACCGCGCGCGCACGGGCCTGCCTGTTCGTCAGGCCGGCATGCTCAGTCAGGACTTCGGTGATCTGGAAGCCGACCGTGAATACCGGGTTCAGGGAACTCATCGGCTCCTGAAAGATCATCGAGATATCGCATCCGCGAAGTTTTCGCATCTCGCCTTGAGAAAGCTCCAGCAGATTGCGGTCGCGGTAGAGAATCCGGCTGCCTGGACCGATCGTCGAGTTTTCCTTCGGGAGCAGGCCCAGGATCGCCAGCGCAGTCACCGACTTGCCGCTTCCGGATTCCCCGACCAGCGCGACCGTGCTGTTCACCGGGATGTCGAAACCGATCCCTTTGACTGCCTCGAACATGGTCGTCCTGTCGACGCGAAAGCTCACTCTCAGGCCGTGGATGGCGACCAGAATGTCGTCGCTGCGCATGGGGATCATTTGAGTTTCGGATCGAGCGCGTCGCGCAAGGCATCGGTGAGCAGTCCAAAGGCCGTGACGAGCATCGCCATTGCGATCGTGGCGGCGGCAAGCTGCCACCAGTTACCGAGGAGCAACTCGCTCTGTGCCTCGTTGAGCATGCTTCCCCATGACACCGTATCGACGCCGACGCCGAACCCCAGAAAGCTCAACACGACCTCCGACTTGATGAACAGGACGACATGCAGCGAGAGCTGCACCAGCACGACGTGGCTGACGTTCGGGAGAATATGCACGAACATGCGACGCGTGTTCGATGCACCTATCGCATCCGCAGCCTGAACGTATTCACGCACCTTGTGCTTCATGTACTCGGCGCGGATCAGCCGGAATATACCGGTCCAGCCGGTCAGGCCGAGGATCAATATCACCGTCATGGTGCCTTTCTGGTTCAGCACCGCTGCTATGGACAGGATCAGCAGCAGGTAGGGGATCGAGGTAAAGACGCTGTAGAACCAGTTGAACACATCGTCGACCCAGCGTCCGTAGTAACCCGCCAGCGCGCCGAACACCGTTCCCAGAAGCGCGGCAAGCGCGGCGGCGGCCAGGCCTACGGACATCGAGGTCTCGGTTCCCTTGATCGTCTTCTTGAGCACGTCGCGGCCCCACTTGTCGCCGCCGAAAATGAGCGTCGGTGCTCTGGCCTCGGCGGCTGCCGCGCTCCCGGACTGCCCCCGGATTTCGGCGAGCACGTCGGCCAGCGGATCGGCCACGTCGGTGTCCACGCTGCCCGGTGGCGCCTTTGCGCGTATCTGGACCAGCACATCGGCGAGAGGATCGACAATGCCGGAATCGTCCCTCTCCTTCCCGCGCGAAACCTCCGGCGAGGCGGACGACATTGCCGCCCGTTGAGTGGGAGTGACCGTGGTACCCGGCCCCATGAAGCCCGGCGGAGCATGGCTGACGCCCACTTCCTTTCCCCAGTCGCTGGCGATCAGGCCTGCCGCGGAAGCTGCCATCAAGGCGAGGAAGAACGCGGCTACGTAAAGCGACACCAGCCCGACACTATCGTGGCGGAAGCGCCGCCAGGCAAGCACCCAGAGCCCGGGCGACTCGGTGTGTCCCGGTCCCGCGTCTATCGTCGCGGTCTGGATCACTTGAGCTGTACCCGCGGGTCGACAACCTTGTACATCAGGTCCGCCAGCAAATTGATGATCATGGTGGCGATGGCGACATAGATGGTCACGGCCTTGATCACCGGGAAGTCGCTGCGCTCCACGGCGAGGAGCACTTCGCGCCCGATGCCCGGGATCGAAAAGAATCGCTCGATCAGAAATGCGCCTGCGAGCAGACCCGGCAACTGGATCATCACGTTGGTGATGATCGGAATCGACGCGTTTCGGAGCACGTGGACCCACATCACGCGGGTTTCGCTCATGCCCTTGGCCCGCGCCGTACGCACGTACTCCTGGTTGATCTCGTCGAGAAAGAAGCTGCGGTAGAGCCGCGTGTCGGGCGCCAGCGAAACCAGCACGCCGACGATGATGGGCAGCAGGCTGAACTTGAACAGATTTTCAGTAAAGCTTTCACTCCAGCCCTGTACCGGGAACCAGCCGAGCTGGTAGGCGAGCACATACTGGAACGCGATGATATAGACCAGGATGCTGATCGACTGGCCAACCGTGCAGCCGATCATCACCAGGCGGTCCGTCAGCGATCCGCGCCAGTAGGCGACCAGCATCGCCGCGGCGATCGCAAGCAGCGTATCGACCAGCAGCAGCGGAACCAGCACCGTCAGCGACGGGCCGAGCCGGCTGGCGAAAATCTCCGATACCTTTTCGTTGGTCGCCCAGCTCACGCCGAAGTCGCCGGTGGCGATCTGTGTGATGAAGATCCAGAGCTGGACGTAGATCGGCTGATCGACACCGAGCTGGCGCCGGATGTTCTCGATCTGTTCCGGATTGGAGATCTTGCCCGCCAGCAGGTACGCAGGATCCCCGCCCACCCAGTTGAACAGGAAGAAGACCAGCAGCACCACGCCGAGCAGGGTCGGCGCGATCTGCCAGAGGCGGCGCAGGACGTAGGCGAGCATGGTGATCCGGCGCTTTTCTCAGTCCGTCCGCCGGCCCGTAATTTCCGCGAAGAAAGCCGAGGGTGAGGGATCACGACCGAGGAACTCCCGCACCATCCGCGCCGCGGGCTTCTGTCCGCCCTGCGAAAGAATGATCTGGCGGAAACGTCGTCCCGCGGCCGCATTCATCGGGTCGCCTCCGAAGACCGACAGCATGTCGAGCGCCAGCACTTCGGACCACATGTAGCCGTAATAACCCGCCGCGTAGCCGCCCGCAAGGTGCCCGAACGTTCCCGGAAACTCGGTGCCGGAAACGTATCCCGTCGGGGTTTCGGATTCCATCGCGACCCAGGTCTGCATCGGATCCAGGTCGCGTTCGCCGGTGAGTGCCATATCGTAAGCGGCATAGAGGTGCTGGCGGGCATAACGTATGCCCATGCCGTACAGGCGCGCGGACTGCAGGCGCTTGACGAGCGCTTCGTCGACGCCGGGGCAACCGGCGCAATAGTTGCGTATCAGCTGCAGCGGCTGCGTCTTGCGCCCCCATTCCTCGTACATCTGCGATGGGGCCTCGACGAAATCGCGCTCCACGCTGGTTCCGCCCTGGCTCGCATAGCGGGTGCGCGAGAGCACCCCGTGCAGCACGTGTCCGAACTCATGCAGCAGCGTTTCGAGCTCGCGATGGTTGAGGCCCTTGCGGTCGAAGTTGGTCACCAGCACGCTGATCGGCGTGCGCCCGGCGGCTACGCTGACGCTGCGCACGCCGAAGGCCGCCGCGTGGCTGAACTTGCCTTCGCGGGGGAACAGATCGAGATAGATACCGCTCAGGAACGTTCCGCTCTTTGCGTCGACGACTTCGTAGTAGCGAACGGAAGGGTCCCAGACCGGCACCTTCGCCGCCGTGAACCTGACGCCGTACAGCCGGCTGGAAACACCGAGCGCCCATTCGATGGTCGCGTCGGTGGGGAAGTACGCGCGCAGCGCCTCCTGATCGATCTTGAATCGCGCCCGCTTGAGCTGCTCCTGGTAGTAGGGGAGATCCCAGCGCTCCAGCGTCACGTCCTCGACCGTCTTGCCCAGGCGCTCGGCCTTGAGTGCGCGCAGTTCGGCGAGTTCCCTGCGCTCGAGCTCGCCCACCTTGGCCTTGACCTCGTCGAGAAAGCGATGCACCGTCCCCGGATCGCCGACCATCCGCCGCCGGGTCACGAAATGCGCGTAGCTTGGCAGGCCATAGAGACCGGCGATCTCGCGGCGCAGGCGGCGCGCTTCGCCGAGAAGCTCCAGGTTCTGCGGTGTACCCCGATTGCTGAACGCGATGTGATACCTGCGGCGCGCCGCTTCGTTCTCGGCGTTGGCCATGAACGGTTCGTATTCGGGATACTCGAACCCGAGCAGATATCGGCCCGTGTCGTCGCGCCGTGCCTTTTCTACGTAGGAGCCTGGCAGGCCCTTCATTTCCTCCGCTGAGAACGCGAGCCGCATTTTGTTGTCACGGATGTTGCGCTCAAACGCCTGCCGGACTTCCTCCAGGCGCTTCAGGATATCTTTCATGCGGGCGCGCTTTTCGGGCGGCAGGGCGACGCCCGTGTCCTCGAAGGCCTCGATAACGTCCTTCCTGAGCTTGAGGTCGATGGGGTCGGAGGGCGCGGTCTGTTGAAAGCGCGCGTAGATGTTCTCGTTCTGGAGCAATTCAGTGTTGAGCACAGTCAGCTTGAGCTGGCAGGCTTCGGCCGCAGCGCGCGTCGCCGGATCCGGCGAGACGCTGGCGAGAAGCTCGGCCGGTCCCTGCGTGTCCTCGATCAGCATCTGCAGGCCGTCCCAGGTCTTGAAAACGCGCCGCGCCGTGGCCTGCGAAAGCGGCAGCCGCTCGAGCGACGACACGCTCCTGCGCGCATTCGCCAGCGTCCGGTCGCAGGCCCGCTCGATCGCCGCGGCATTCCAGAGCGGGATCCGGGGATGCGCGGCCGGCGTTGCGCAGGGCGCAAGAACGCAGCCGAGCGAGATCCCGGCAAGCAGGCCCGCGATGCGCCGCGCGCTCACCGCCTGGCCTTCGGGTCGAGGTCGTAATACATCCATTCCTGGTGCAGGATCGGGTGTTTCTTGAACCCGATCACCTGCGGGTGCAACAGCACGTTGCGATAGCGGCTGTCATTCATGATCCAGGCCGTATGCGCCTCCATCACGCGTCCCATCTGCCGGTAGAGCTGGTTGCGCTCCGGACCGTCGGGCAGCGTCCTGGATTTCTCGTACAGCTTGTCGAACTCCGGCGACTGGTAACACCCGTTGTTGCTCTGGAAGGTATTCGGGCCATAGAGCAGCTGCATGAAATTGTCGCCGTCCGGGTAATCGGCGATCCATGCCGCGCTGCGCATCATCAGGCGGCACCGCCTTTCCAGCTTGAGCAGTTCGGCAAAGCGGTCCTTGTGGATTTCCAGCCGGATGCCGATCGTATCGAGCGAGCGTTTCATCAGCTCGTCGAACTGGCGGTCGCGCTCGATCGGAATAGACGAATAACGGATGACGAGCGGCCTGCCGTCGGGCAGCGTGCGGTAGCCGTCTGCGCCTTTCCTGTAGCCGAACCTGTCGAGCAGCGCATTCGCGGTCTTCGGATCGTACGTGATGCCGCTCTTGTAGCTCGGGTCGTGGCCGGCGATGCCCGGCGGGATCGGATGCTCGGCCCTGATGGCCTGCCCCTTGCGTATGACCCTGAT